>MDTG01207963.1_pt1 | contig 13871 bp, 8 predicted proteins | sample 811421 | NCBI WGS metagenome assembly MDTG01 (sample SAMN05326645, study PRJNA326480) | marine metagenome | isolation source: seawater | place: Pacific Ocean: South East | collected 2011 | reverse complement strand
GGCGGGCTGCGCAAGCCAGCCGCGCCGGCCCCGGCCGCGCCCGCCAACAGCAACGAGACCATGATCGACGACCTCGAGGCCCCCGCGCCGCCGGGGGGAGGCGGGGGCGACGCCTTCCGCGCCATGGCCACGATGATGGACGTCGACGAGAGCGGCGGAGACGCTGGTCAGCCGCCTGCGCCGGGCGGCGGCGGCGGGGATGCCTTCCGCGCCATGGCGACGATGATGGACATGGACGAGGCCGGCGCCGACGCAGCTCAGCCCCAGGGCGGAGGCGGCGGCGGCGAAGGAAGCGCCTTCCGCGCCATGGCCACGATGATGGACATGGACGAGGACGGCGCCGACGCCGCCCAGCCGCCCGCGGGAGGCGGCGGCGACGCCTTCCGCGCCATGGCCACGATGATGGACGTCGACGAGGACGGCGCCGACGCCGCTCAGCCCCAGGGCGAGGGCGGCGGCGAGGCCTTCCGCGCCATGGCCACGATGATGGACGTCGCCGAGGACGGCGCCGACGCCGCCCAGCCGCCCGCGGGAAGCGGCGGCGACGCCTTCCGCGCCATGGCCACCATGATGGACGTCGCGGCCGAGGGCGCCGACGGCGGCGGCGGGGGTGAGGGCGGGGGTGGGGGCGAGGCCTTCCGCGCCATGGCCACGATGATGGACGCCGGTCCGGCGGAGCCCGCGGGCGGCGCCCCGGGCGGCGGGGCCAGCGGGGGCGAGGCCTTCCGCGGCATGGCCACGATGATGGACGCCGGCCCGGCCGAGAGCCCCGCCCCGCCGGCACCCTTCGGGACGGCTCAGCGTCAGGCCGAGACGCAGCTCGAGGCAGGCGGGCCTCCCGGTGGCTTCGCGCCCCCCTCGCGGCCGGCGCCCCAGCGCCCGGCACCTCCCCCGCAGCGGCCCAGCGGCCCCAGCGGCCCCGGCCAGCGGCCTGGTCCGCGCGGCCCGCGGCGCGGCGGCATGCGCGACGCACTCGGCGGCCAGAAGCCCAAGCAGCAGACGCAGCGGCAAGGCAAGGCGCAGGGCTCCGACGAGATCGAGAAGATCGGCAGCTTCCGCGTGATGGGGATGCTCGGCAAGGGCGCCATGGGCCAGGTGTTCAAGGGCGTGGGCATCGACGGCCAGATCGTGGCGATCAAGGTGCTCCACCAGCGCCTCGGCAAGAGCAAGCGCGTGCGGGCGCGCTTCATGCGCGAGGCCAAGGCCGTCGAGCGGATCGACCACCCCAACGTCGTGCACTTCTACGAGATGGGCAACCAGGAGGGCCTGGGCCAGTACATCGCGATGGAGTTCGTCGACGGCGGCGCGATGCACGACCTGCTCAAGAAGCGCAAGGGCGAGCCCTTCGAGATCGAGCAGGCCATCGACTGGTTCGTGCAGACCTGCCGCGGCATGAAGGCCGCTCACCGGGCCGGCGTCATCCACCGCGACCTCAAGCCCGAGAACGTGCTCGTCAACAGCAAGAACGAGGTCAAGATCACCGACTTCAGCCTCGCGCGCCGCGACGAGGACTCGATGCTCCTGACGCGCCCGGGCCAGGTCATGGGCACGCCGCACTTCATGTCGCCCGAGCAGGCCAAGGGCGAGACCGTCGACGGCCGCACCGACATCTACTCCCTCGGCGCGATGCTCTACGTGCTCCTCACGGGGCGCTTCCCCTTCCCCAAGAGCTCGGTCAGCGAGGTCATCGCGGCCCACTGCGAGGACCCGCGCCCCGACCCGCGCGCGATCCGCTCCGAGGTCCCCGACGACCTCGCCAACTACGTGATGCGCGTGATGGCGATCGAGCGCAAGGATCGCCCCCAGACGATCGAGGCGCTCCTCGACGAGCTGAACGAGATCCACAAGTTCGAGGACGAGGAGGAGCAGGTCGAGGTCGCGGGCGCCTTGCCCAAGGGCACCGAGATCGGCGGCTACACGATCCAGCGCGTGCTGGGCGCCGGCGGCATGGGCGCGGTCTATTTGGCCGAGAAGAGCGGCGAAGAGGTCGCGCTCAAGATCTTGCCGCCGGCGCCGGGGCGCTCGCCCCAGGACCGGATCAAGGACGTGCGCCGCTTCCACAACGAGGCCAAGCTGGCCAAGCGGGTTCGCTCTCACAACACCTACGACGTGAAGGACTTCGGCGCCGACGCCGGCCAGGCCTACATCGCGCTCTCGCTCGAGAAGGGCCTCTCCCTCGCGCAGCTGATCGCCAAGAAGGGCTTCCTCGAGCCCGACCTCGTCCGGCGCGTGGCCCACGGCATGTGCCAGGCGCTCAAGGCGATCAAGGAGGCGGGGATCGTCCACCGTGACGTGACGCCCGCCAACGTGATGCTGCGCGGAAACTACGCCGAGGAGCCGGACGCGGGCGTGTGCCTGATCGACTTCGGCCTCTCGATCCCGGCCGAGCGCGAGAAGAAGAAGGCCGCCTACACCAAGGGCGGGATCCAGCTGGCCCACATCGCCAAGAAGGAAGAGGAGGAGGAGCTCGACCTCGACGAGGACTCGCTCTACCTCGACGACCTCCCCGGCGGCACGCCGGCCTACATGGCGCCCGAGGTGCTGGACGACCCCTCGCTGGTCGACGAGCGGGCCGACCTCTACGGCCTGGGCGCGACCCTCTATCACGCCGCCACCGGCCACCCGCCCTACACCGGCGACAACATCCAGGCGGTCGTCTACCAGCAGCGCAATCAGGACCCGGCGCCGATCCAGCAGTTCAACGCCGACTTCCCCGAGAGCCTGAGCGAGCTGATCATGCAGCTCCTCGCCAACTCGCCGAACATGCGCCCGCGCTCGGCCAAGCTGATCCTCGACAAGCTCAAGCGCGCCGAGGACCCGAACGCGATCCAGGATTGGCGCCCCAAGGAGACGCCCGCTCCCCTCGAGCCCGAGAAGATCTACGTCCCGACAGGCTTCAGCTGGCTCTCCTTCGGCGTGGGCGCGCTGGTCGGAATGATGTGCGTGTGCGGGATGCTCTTCCTGATGCCGCAGGTGGGGCTGAAGCTGCCGCCGAAGCTGCTCAAGCTGTTGGGCGCCAAGGATCCTGGCTAAGTAGCTTGCTGCTCGGACTCTTGTCTCTACGTGCCAGATCCGGCACAAGGCTGCCTTCCGGCGCCCTTCTGCTGCGTGAAGTTGCGACGAAAAGCCGCTTACGTCCCAAAATCCCCCTGGGATCGACGGAGGTAGACAGTAGACTCCGCAGCCTGATGCTGGAGCAGCTCGACTACGTCCCGACCACCACGGAAGGCCTCGACGAAGCGACCTTCCTGGCGAAGTATCCCTTCCTCGTCATCGCGGTCGGCGTGCTCGAGGCGCCCGGCAATCCAGATTCGGCCCAGTTCCTGACCATGGCCGACGGGACGGGCCCGCTCCTTCAGCAGGCTGCCGCGGCCCCGATCCTGGGGCTCGAGTTGATCCGGGCCCGGAAGCGGGGCGCCAACCCCTTCACCCACATGATCACGATCGGGCGGGCCAAGAACAACGACATCATCGTGAACGCCACGGACCTGTCGAAGTTCCACGCCTACCTGAGCCAGGACCCCTCCAGCGGCGCCTGGACGCTGACCGACTCGGGCTCGACCAACGGGACCTACCTCGACGGTGAGCGACTGATCCCCCGCGAGAGCTACCCGATCGAGCCCGGGCAGAGCGCCTTCCTGGCTTCGACCCAGATCACGCTCCTCGAGGGCTCGGTCCTCTACAACTTCGTCCGCCAGCTCGAGCTGTAGATCCCCGCACCCTTGGCGGCTAGCGCGGCCAGCGCCGCTCGCCTACTGATCCCCCCATTGGTTGGGATCAAAGCGACTCCCGCGAGCCAGGTCGAAGCGCTAGGATCGGGGCTGGAAGGGGGCAGGGTCTGCCCGACTCAGCCGACAACCAGGTCCTCGAGACCCGCTTTGGCGCGGTCTCCCTCACGGGCTTTCAAGCCCTCGACGTGCTGGGCGAGAACGGCACCGTCGTCTCCGCCAAGGCCAAACGCCCCGGCGAGGACGCAGAGCTCCTCGTCCAGGTCCTCGACCCCGCCCTCTACCCCAACGACGACGCCCGCGCCGCCCTGCTCCAGAACCTCGAGCACGCGAGGCAGGTGCGCCACCCCGGACTGGCCGCCCTGCTCGAGGTCGGCGAGGACCAGGGTCTGGTCTACGGGGTCTGGGAGCACGTCGAAGGCCTGAGCCTGGCCCGAATGCTCGAGATCGACGGGCACTTCCCCGAGGCCGACGCGCTGACGGTCTGCCAGCAGCTGTGCGAGGTCCTGATCCTCGTCGCGGGCGAGGGGCTGGTCCACGGGCAGCTGAGCCTCGAGAGCGTGGTGGTCGACCTGGACGGGACCCCGCGCCTGACCGGCCTGGGCGGCTGCGTGCCCGGAGGCCCCGGCTACTCACCCCCCCTAGCTCCCTATCGAGCTCCTGAGGTCGACGAAGAAGGCCCTACCCTCGCGGGCGACCTCTACGCCCTCGGCGTGTGCCTCTATCAGCTCCTGACAGGGAGCCCGCCCCAGGGCGACTCGGTCGGAGACCCCCGCGAGCAGGGCTCGGACGCCAGCGAGGCCACCGCCTCCATCGTCTCCTGGCTCACCCAGGCCGACCCGGCGGAGCGCTACGCCGACCCCGCCGCCCTCGGATCGGACCTCATCCTGGCGCTGGCGGGCCAGCCCCCCCTCGGGCCCCGCGCCTGCGCCAGCGAGCCGCCAGGAGGTGACACGGCGACGGTTCAGCCCGTGACCGCCCTGCCTGGCTTCCTCCAGGAGCAGGTCGCCGCGCCCGAGCCGGCGGCTCTCCCCGGGGCCGACTCCACCCTCGAGGTCGTGGTCTCGTCGCGAGGGGTGACCCTGAGCACGTACCGGCTCGAGGAAGAGGTCTCGACCATCGGCCGCGCCAGCGGCAACGCGATCCAGATCGACAACCCCATCGTCTCGCGCCGCCACGCCGAGCTGCGCCGCCGCGGCAGCCAGGTCTTCCTGGCCGCCCTCTCGGCGACCAACTCCACCGTTCACGACGGGCGCGAGGTCGGCGACGAGGTCGAGCTCGAGCCCGGAGACGAGTTCGTCCTCTCCGAGCGCTTCCATCTCCGGGTCGAGTGGGACCCCAGCGCCCCGCCCCCGACGGCCAGCCACGATCGCGACGAGGCCGAGCCCACCGCCGAGCCCCTTGTCGTGGTCGAGGCCCCCAGCGCGGCGCCCCCGGTGGAGCCCGAGCCCCTGCCGGTGGAGGAGGAGCCCAACCCCTACGAAGCTCCGCGCGAGCCGGGCCCCTACGACCCCCCCGTCGTCGAGGCGCCACTCCAAGCCACGCAGTCCCAACGGCGCTCCTCCATTCCCGCGCAGCGGATGGGCGGCTACCTCTCAGGGGACACCCCGCCAGACCTCAAGGCGCCCTGGCGGGCGCCCCGTGGCTTCGTGGTCTTCTTCCGGGGGGGACAAGAGGTCCGCTCCTTCATCAGCCACGGCTTCCAGATCGGGCAGAGCCACTCCTGCGAGCTCCGGCTCGCGGCCGGCAACCCTCGCAAGGCCGCCCTGATCACTCGGACCTCCGACGGCTACCGTCTCTACAACGTTGGCCCCGACGCCCAAGGCGTGACCCTCAACCGGGAGCCCGTCGCCGACCAGGCGATCCTCGAGTCCGGCGACGAGATTCGCGTCGCCGACCAGCTCCTCATCTTCGACTACGAGTAGCTGGGGGGCTGCGCCCGGCAGACCCCCCATCCTGGGCCCGCGAGAGCACCAGGCGCTGGTGCTGCGAGCTGTGTGGCCTCGACCGCTTGGGTGGGGGGCGCCCTTCCTCCCGATCCCTCAGCCTCGTCCCCGGTCTTGGGCCGCGAAAGCAGCCTTGAGCGGCCTCCCGATCCCTGGGATTCGACCCATGGGGCATCAACAAGGCTTGAGGGCCCCCTAACTCCATATTCCGTCCGCCTGGCGACGTCACCCGACCACTCCCCCGGGTCCAGGGTCGACGTGACCTGAGGCGCTTACGGGACGACGCACCGCGTCGCAAACGCTGTGAGTCCTTTGGGATAGGTGGGTTGTGGATCCAGCTGGAATCACCCAGATCTGGAGGGCTGCTCCCACCCATTAATCGGAAGAGAGACGCATCCGTATCGCGTCGCACTGTAGCCGAGACGAACCACTTGAGGTGCATCCCACTCCTGAAACGAGAGTTGCGTCGATTGAGCCATCGATTGGGCACGCCCTTGCTCAAGAGATCCTCAACGCGTCTGAGACGCGCACCAGCACAACAAAGAAGGAGACAACAGTGAGTTTCACCAACCGGAACATGCGGCGCGCTTTGAGCTCGGGACTGGCCCTGGCCATGGTCGCCGCCCTCGCCACGGGCTGCAGCTCGGATAAGAAGAGCGACTCGAGCTCGACCGCGGCGCCCGCCACCACCGCGAGCGTCAACACCGCAGTCAACACCGCCGTCATGGGCGCGACCATTAAGCAGTCGGCCATGGTCACCCCCCGCGGTGAGCACACGGCGACCTCGACCCCCAACGGCGTGCTCGTCGTGGGCGGCGAGAACCAGGGCGCGGTCGTCGACACGATCGAGCGCTACAACAACGGCTCCTGGGGCACGGTCGGCAAGCTGGCCCAGGGCCGCAAGGGCCACTCGGCCACGCTGCTGAGCAACGGCAAGCTGCTCGTCATTGGCGGCCAGGCCGACGCCAGCGGCAACCAGGTGCTCGACACCGCCGAGATCGTCGACCCCGTCTCGGGCAGCGTGCAGCCCGGTCCGGCCATGAACACGGCGCGCAGCGGCCACGTGGCCGTGGCCTTCCGTCAGGGAACTTCGGAGTTCGTCCTGGTGGCCGGCGGCGCCAACGCGCAGGGCTCGCTGACCTCGGCTGAGGTCTACGACGTGGCGAACAACGCCTTCCTGCCCCTCGCGACCAAGCTCGCCGAGGACCGCGCCGGCGCCAACGCGGTGCTGCTGCCCAACGGCAAGATCCTGATCCAGGGCGGCCTGCAGAACTTCAGCGCGGCCCGCCTCTCGGTCTCGCCCGCCGGCGCCGAGATCTTCGATCCGGCCAGCAACGCCTTCAGCAGCGCTGGCGGCGGCCTCTCGATCGACCGCTACGGCTCGGCCCTCGCGCTGAGCGACAGCGGCCAGGCGATCGCCCTGGGCGGTAACAACGGCGCCCAGGCCGAGGCCAGCGCCGAGAGCTACGATCCCTCGAGCAACAGCTGGAGCAACCTGAACGCCGCCCTGGCGACGGCCCGCGAGGCCCTCACCGCGACGGTCATGCGCGACACGCGGATCCTGGCGGTCGGCGGCGCGGACCAGAGCGGCCCCAGCAGCGCGGTCGAGGCCTACGACGCGGCCACCGACGAGATGATCCCCATGGGCTCGATCGTCACCGCCCGCCGCGACCACACCTCGACGCTGCTGAGCAACGGCAACGTCCTGATCGTGGGTGGCTACGGCAGCGCCGGCACCCTGCAGACCGCTGAGGAGTACTCGCCGACGGCGCCTCCCGGCACCAAGCCCGCCGCGCTCCCCAGCACCCCCGCCGTGGGCACCCCGATCGGCCCCGTCGGTCCGACCGCTCCCACCGCTCCCCCGCCGCGGATCATGGCGATCCTGCCCACCAAGGGTAAGCCCGGTGACCTGATCACCATTGCCGGCCAGAACTTCGCCGACAAGAAGCAGGACAACCAGGTCATGTTCCAGGGCGGCGCCATGGGCAAGGTGCTCTTCGACCTGAAGATCAAGCGCCTCCCGATCCTCGGCGCGGTCCAGACCCTGGTGGTCGAGGTGCCCCAGGGCGCCCAGACCGGCGACGTGATCGTGATCAGCAAGGGTCAGTCTTCGCCCGCCAAGAACTTCAAGATCGACCTGGCCTCGGCGCCGACCCCCTCGGTGGTCTTCACCCTGCCCAAGCGCGCCAAGCGCGGCGGAATCGTCTCGATCCTCGGTCGCAACTTCGCTCGCCCCGCCAAGGACAACACCGTCCGCTTCAACGGCGAGCAGGCCACGATCATTGGTGGGATCACGACCCAGAGCGTGCCCTTCCTCGGCAACCTGAGCGTCATGCTCGTCCGGGTGCCCAGCAACGCCACCTCGGGTGACCTCACGATCGAGGCCTACACCAAGACCAGCCGCGGCAAGTTCTTCGAGATCAAGGACGCTCCCGCCAGCACCCCGGCCTCGACCGGCAGCACCGGCAGCACCACCCCCAGCACCGGCAGCACCGCTCCTGGCAGCACCGCTCCCGGCAGCACCGCTCCTGGCAGCACCGCTCCTGGCAGCACCGCGGGCAGCAGCAACACGGTCTTCTACAGCGAGGACTTCGAGGGCGCGTCCCTGAGCCTCAGCCAGCAGGGTGGCGTCTGGGAGGCCGCTCGTCCCAACGCTGCTGCGGGTCCCTCGGCTCCCACCTCGGGCCAGTGGCTCGGCGGCACCGGCCTCACCTCGGGCAGCTACGCGGCCAACGCCCACGGCTACCTGCTCACCCGTGAGATCGACCTCAGCAGCGCCAAGACCGCGAAGCTCCGCTTCAACCAGTTCTTCGACACGGACGGCATGGACGCGGGCCGCGTGATCATTAGCCCCGACGGCGGCCAGACCTACTACCTGCTCCGTCCCACCGGCGGCTACCTGCAGGCCGGCGTGTTCTCGCCCGCCGAGGGCTTCACCGGCTTCAGCGGCAGCTGGCTCCGCACCGAGTTCGACCTGGCGGCCTTCGTCGGCGACAAGGTCACGATCGCCTTCGAGTTCAAGGCGGACGGCGCCAACCAGCGCTCGGGCTGGTTCGTCGACGACATTGTCGTCGAGGGCACCCGCTAAGCGGGTCCGGCTCTGGGCCGGCCATGGGCCGGCCCGGGGCTGAGCTGGAACGATCCAGCGGGAACGACTCAGGTGCCTCCCCTGCGTGGGGACGTCGGGGAGGCACGATCAACCTAGATACCTACTCCACCTAGATCCTTAGCGTCTCCGACATACAGAAGTAGTGCGCCGAGTGGCGCATGTCTCTTCCTTCTGTTGCTGGTGTCACTGCGAGCGTCGCTCTCCTCGAGCGACGCTCGCGGTCTTTCCGGAGGGGAAGATGGGGGGGTGGGTGGGCTGTCGCTGTTGCGACAGCTCCCTCTCGATCGAGACAATGAACGGTGAAAACTGGAAAACTGGAAGCAGGCAGCTCCGCCGAGCAGCCACCGCGCTTTCCAGTTTTCGAGTTTTCCCGTTCCAGCTCAGGAACGCGAACTCTCCACAATCTCGGGCCTAGCCTCCGAGCGGCGCGAGGACGGTCGGAGGCAGTTGGACGTGGCGCCTTACGAAGAAACCAAGAAGTGAGGAAGGAGAGGAGATCGGCAAGATCTGCGATCTCAGCCTCGAGGAACGAAGCGTAGCCAGCGCTTCTCGAGTGACTGCTTCGCCTGCCCGCCAGCCGCAGCCTTCCTGTCCTTCCTCGATTCCTGCTTTCCTCCCTTGAGCGCCACGTCTGGACGCCCTCGCCTCACGAGCGTGTGGTCCGAGTTGTGTGGGCTCGTCAGACGGGCACGGACGGGCACGGAGGGGACTCAGGACTCAGGACTCAGCTCTTCGTGAAGCCCCGGTCCAGGTAGTGCGGCGCGCTGTAGAGCTCGTGCAGGGTGGCCTCGAGCCGACGCGCCGCCTGGATCCAGGCGCGCGTGCGGCGGCAGAGGTCCAGCAGGCGCTCGGCGCTGGGCTCGAGGCGGACGAGCGCGGCGCGGTCGCGCAGGCGCAGCAGGTCGCCCGTGAGGTCGATCTCGGTGTGGCGGTGATCGTCCGTCGCGGGGATCAGGGCCGGATCGCGCTGGGCGGCCTCGGCGCGGACCTGGCCGTTGAGGGCGCGCAGCGAGCGGTAGCGGATCTGCAGCTGCGAGAGCTGATCGAGCAGCTCGAGGGATTGCTCCGCGAGGGAGCCTCGCTTGGGCGCGTCCAGCCAGGCCTCGAGGGGCGCGAGCTGATCCCTGAGCTGGGGATAGGTGGCAGTGGACTGGGTCGCGACGGACTGGGTCGCAATGGACTGGGTCGCAATGGACTGGGTCGCAATGGACTGGGTCGCAATGGACTGGGTCATGGTCCCTCCTTCACCTCTTCAGGGGCGCAACTCGGGCGCCAGGGCTTAGTCCTGCGCGCTCGGCGCCCAATGGGAAGGAGCTGTCACCGCTGAGACAACCTTGTCGCGGCGATCTTGGCCGCCCTCAGCGCGGCTTGCGGAACGAGCGCTTGTCGATCCCGTGCTTCTTGAGCTTGCGCAGGAGGGTCCGCGGGCTGATCCCGGCGGCCTCGGCCGTCTCGGCGATCCGGCCGCGATGCTCCTCGAGGACGCGCTCGAGGTAGCGCCGCTCGAAGTCCTCGACCACGGGGTCGAGGTTCTCGCTGAGGGTCTTGCGCGGATCGATCCGCGGGCTCGCGCCGCCGCTCGCCGGGGGGAGCCGGCGCGAGGGGCGCTCGCGCGGGCTGGGCGTGCGGTCGGAGGCCCGACGGCGCTTGGGCTGACGCCCGAAGTCGCGCTCGAGGCTCTTGAAGTGGTGGCCCTCGAGGCGCTGCCCGTGGTGGGTCAGCACCAGCCGCTCGCTCAGGTTCTCGAGCTCGCGCACGTTGCCCGGCCAGTGATAGGCCGTCAGCGCCTCGAGGAAGGCTTCGCTGGCCTTGGGCGGGGCGAGGCCGTAGTGGCGCGAGAGCTTGCGGCGGAAGTAGCCGAAGAGGTGCAGCACGTCCTCGGGGCGCTCGCGCAGGGGCGGGACCTCGAGCCGGACCACGTCGAGGCGAAAGAGCAGATCCTCGCGGAAGAGCCCCTGGCGGACCTGTTCGTCGAGGGGGATCGAGGTCGCCGCGATCACGCGCACGTCGATCGGGATCTCCTCGTGGCCACCGACCGGGCGGACCGCCTCCTCCTGGAGCGCGCGCAGGAAGGAATACTGGCTGTTGAGCGGCAGGTTGCCGATCTCGTCCAGGAAGAGGGTGCCCTCCTCGGCGCTGCGGAAGAGGCCGACCTTGCTGCGGGTCGCGCCCGTGAAGGTGCCCTCCTCGTGCCCGAAGAGCTCCGAGTCGATCAGGCTCTCGGGGATCGAGCCGCAGTTGAGCGGCACGAAGTTGCCGGTCCGGCCGGAGTACTTGTGGATCGCGCGGGCCAGGAGCTCCTTGCCGACGCCGGTCTCGCCGAGGATCAACACCCCCGCCCCGCTGGGCGCGATCTGGACCACGGTCTCGAAGAGCTCCCACATTCGCGCGCTGCGGCTGATCATGCCCTCGAAGCGTGAGGCCCGGCTGCGAGCCTGCTTGAAGCGCTGGAGGTGGGGGAGGAAGGTCTGGCGGTCGATCGTGCGCCCGACGCCGCGCGCGAGGGCCGCGGTCGAGTCCTCGAACACCACGTCGGCCGCGCCTGACTGGAGCAGGTCCCGCACCTCGTCGGCCTCGGCCTGCGGCGCCCACACCAGGACGTCGACCAGGTTGGCCTCGGCGCGGGCCTCCCGGACCATCTCGCACACCCGCGCGGTGTCCGGGGCGCGCAGGACGAGCGCGCGCACGCCTGGCTCGTGGAGCCGGCGCAGGCACACCTCCCACTCCTCGACGACCTTGAGCTCGAGGCCGAGGTCCGTGAAGTCGTCCTCCGCGCCAGCGCAGCCGACCCCCAGGACCGGGTGATCGACCCCCTCGCTGAGGTCGCCCCCTCCTTCAAGATCCGCCTTACGTGGCGGAGTCATCGGTCACTCCTGACGTATCTTTCGGCCACTCGCGTCCGAAGCAGCGAGCCGTGACCAGCAGCTAAGCAGTTACGCCTGGCGTACAAGCTGCGCAGAGGGTGGACGACCGCGGGGCCAGGCCCCGTTGACGACGCAAGCACTGCGTCAGCTCCGTCCCCTAACCCCCATCCTTTCTCGCGACCCCGCCAGCGTCAAGTGGCCCCCTCGCAGTCCTCGAGGTGAGCGCTCGCGCTGTGCCTACGCCCGAGCGGACCTCGCATGCCGACGACCCTCCTGCGCCCCCTCGCCGCTAGCTCCAGCAGCTCCAGCAGCTCCAGCAGCTCCAGCAGCTCCACCCAGGCCCGCCCTCGCCAGAGCCTCGACGTGATCAAGGTCGGCGGCGCCGTCCTGGCCGACCCGGCGCGCCTCGCGGAGCTGGCCGAGCACGTCGCCCGCGCCACGCGATCGTCGCGCGAGGTGATCGTGGTCCACGGCGGCGGCGAGCTGATCGCGCACCTGCACGACCAACTCGGGCTCGAGACCGTCAAGCACGGCGGCCTGCGCGCCACGCCCCCCGAGAGCATGCAGGTCGTCGCCATGGCCCTGCGGGGCGTGCGCAACGTCGCGCTCGTGGCCGAGCTGGTCGAGCAGGGCGTGCCCGCCCTCGGCGTCAGCGGCGCGGACCTCGGCCTGCTGCGCAGCAAGCTGCTCAACGAAGCGCGCCTTGGGCGCGTCGGCGGACCCCCTCGCGTCCGCGCCGGTCAGCTGCGCCAGCTCCTCGACGCGGGCCTCGTGCCGGTCGTCGCCCCGGTCTGCCTCGGCCCCGACGGCGGCCTGCTCAACGTGAACGCGGACACGGTCGCGCACGCGATCGCCTGCGCGCTCGGGGCCAGCTCGCTCGACTTCGTCAGCGACGTGCCCGGCGTGTTCGACGCCGAGGGCGAGGTGATCGAGCGCATCCACGCGGACGAGCTCGCCGGCCTGCTCGAGAGCTCCTCGATCCGCGGCGGCATGATCCCCAAGCTCCAGGCCAGCCACTCCGCCGTCTGCTCGGGCGTGGCCCGGGTGCGGATCGGCACCCTGACCTCCCTCGCGAGCGAGGCGGCCACTCAGATCAGCGGGGGCGACGCGCAGTGATCTCGCTGGCGGCCTGCCTCGTGCGGCCCAACGTCCACATCGGGCCGGCCTATCCCAAGGACGCCCCCGCGATCGCGCGGCTCCTGGCCGCCTCGTCGAACGATTGCGTGCCCCTGAGCGAGGGCGAGCTGCTCGCGCGCCTCGGCGAGTTCGAGGTCGCGCGCTCCCCCGCCGGCCAGGCCCTCGGCTGCGCCGCGGTGGGCGAACGCGCCGACGGCCGCGCCTGGCTGAGCTCGGTGTGCGTCGACCAGCGCTGGCGCGGGACCGGCCTCGGCCGCCAGCTCGTGCAGCGCGCGCTCGAGCGCTCACGCGCCGCCGAGACCGACCTCTACTGCGTCAGCCGCTCGCCGGCCTTCTTCGAGGCCCTCGGCTTCGAGCTCCTCGACGAGCCCGCCCCGACGCTGCGCGTCGCGCGCCCCGCCGGCGGCCCGCCCCGACGAACCCTCGTCCGGCGCTGCCCCTTCCTGGCAGCCCTCGCCTGCTGAACCGACACCCCCTCTCCAGCCTTCCCGCACACCAAGGAGTGCCTGCATGAGTCCGACCGCCACTACGACCGAGCTCGAGATCCGCCCCGCCAGCTGGCGAGACATGGACACGGTCGCCGACTTCCTCCGCTCGACCGCCGATTGGTATCGCCCCTTCGTCGCTGAAGAGGACATGGCGGAGCACGACGTGCCCGACTCCTGGAAGTCCGAGAACTACGAGAAGCGCGACTTCTATATCGGCGAGGCCGAAGACGAGTCGATCGGCACGATCTCGCTCCAGTACTTCGGCGACTTCGCCTACGTCGGCTACGTCTACCTCGACTCGACCCAGTGCGGGAAGGGCTACGGCCAGGAGCTGCTCGAGTTCGCCACGGGCCTGGCCTCCCGCCGCGGCATGAAGGGCGTGGCCCTGATCGCGCACCCCGAGGCCAAGTGGGCGACCCGCGCCTACACCAAGTTCGGCTTCACCCGCGTCGCGACCAGGAAGGAGGAGGTCCTCGCCTTCAACGGCGGCTTCCTGAAGGACTACTACGAAGAGGGCTTCGAGCTCTACATCTACTGGCTGGTCCCCGAGGACCAGCGCTAGGCGGCGGCGCCCGCCCCCCAGCTAGCGGCTGGGGGGC
>MDTG01128950.1_pt1 | contig 13871 bp, 11 predicted proteins | sample 811421 | NCBI WGS metagenome assembly MDTG01 (sample SAMN05326645, study PRJNA326480) | marine metagenome | isolation source: seawater | place: Pacific Ocean: South East | collected 2011 | reverse complement strand
TGGTCTTCAAGCGATACAAAAAACTGCGATGATCCTGGGTCACCCTGTCTGCCTGCGCGACCTCGAAGTTGCCTATCTACTCTTCTCGATTCGTGCCTTTCGGTGCCGATTATGGCTAAACCACCGGCATCCTTGACTCCTTCACCGAGCTTGATATCCGTCCCACGACCGGCCATATTGGTAGCAATGGTTACGGTACCAGCTTTACCTGCCTCGGAAACAACCTCTGCCTCACTCTGGTGCAATTTCGCATTAAGTACTTGATGCGGAATTTTGCGCATTTTGAGCATTCGGCTTAATAATTCAGAAATTTCTACGGAGGTAGTACCTACCAGTAACGGCCGACCAGCAGCTCGCTGTTTTTCAACCTCATCAATTACAGCATTGTACTTTTCCCTTGCCGTCTTATATACAAGATCCTGATCATCATTACGAGCAATGGGGCGATTGGTCGGAATAACAACCACATCCAACTTATAAATCTCCCAGAATTCTCCAGCCTCAGTTTCGGCAGTACCCGTCATACCACTGAGCTTGTTATACATGCGGAAATAATTCTGTAGAGTAACGGTAGCATACGTTTGAGTAGCTGCCTCTACCTTTACATTCTCCTTGGTTTCGATGGCTTGGTGCAGACCATCAGAATATCTGCGTCCCTCCATTACACGACCAGTCTGCTCATCTACAATCTTCACTTTGCCGTCCATTACCACGTATTCTACATCCTTTTCAAAAAGGGCATAAGCTTTCAGAAGTTGGTTTATGGCGTGAATGCGTTCAGCTTTTTCAGCATAGTCGGTAATTAACTTGTCTTTGACTTTAGCTCGTTCTTCTTTGTCTGGAATTCGATTATCTAGGTCACTCAACTCTGAGCCTATATCGGGCATAATGAAAAATGATGCATCATCTCCTTGCTCGGTGATGAGGTCGATTCCTTTCTCGGTCAGTTCAATACTGTTTTGTTTTTCATCAATAACGAAGTATAGTTCGTCATCGATTTTATGCATTTCTTTTTGCTGATCTTGGAGATAGTAGTTTTCAGTCTTTTGAAGTGTTGTTCGAACACCAGGCTCACTCAAATATTTAATGAGGGCTTTGTTTTTTGGTAAACCTCGGAAACTTCTTAGAAGTTGCTCGCCACCGAGTTTGAGGTTGGTCTCAAGCCGCTTTTTATCCGAAGTATTCTCACCGTCAGAAGCCAATAGCTTTTTCGATTCGGCCAGCAGTCCGTTGATCAATTTACGCTGAGCAGAAACCAATTTCTCCACTCTAGACTTGAGGGCAATAAACTGCTGTTGGTCACCTTTTGGCGTTGGACCAGATATAATTAAAGGGGTACGGGCATCATCAATAAGTACTGAATCCACTTCATCTACAATGGCATAATTGTGCACCCGTTGTACCAAGTCTTTGGGCCTGCCAGCCATATTATCTCTAAGGTAATCAAAACCGAATTCATTGTTGGTACCATAGGTGATATCGCATCTATATGCTTGCCTTCTCGACTCGCTATTGGGTTGGTGTTTATCAATGCAATCAATGGTGAGGCCGTGAAATTGAAAAATGGGGGCCATCCACTCGCTATCTCGTCTAGCGAGGTAATCGTTTACCGTTACTACGTGCACTCCTCTTCCGCTGAGTGCATTTAAGTATACAGGAAGTGTGGCTACTAATGTTTTACCCTCACCAGTAGCCATTTCTGCAATCTTACCGCTATGAAGCACCATGCCACCAATTAGCTGTACATCGTAGTGAAGCATTTCCCACTTTACATTAATTCCTGCAGCTTCCCAAGTATTTGCCCAATATGCATTTTCGCCTTCAATACGAATGTGCTTGAGATCTGGAGCGAGCTCCTTGTCCATTTTAGTAGCGGTGACCTGAAGCTCACCATTCTCTTTGAAACGTCTTGCGGTTTCTTTTACCACAGCAAAGGCTTCTGGTAAAATTTCCTTGAGTGTTGCCTCTACTTGATCTACAATGTTCTTATCGATGGAATCGATTTCAGCATAAATTTCTTCTTTCTGAACGATATCCAGATTATCATCTTCAATCTTGGCTTTAAGTTCAGCCACCTTCGTCTCGTCTTCTTTGATGGCCTCTTTGATGTGAGCTCTTAACTCATAAGTCTTACCCCTTAGCTGATCGTTGGTAAGCGATGCATACGATTCAAAGTTTTGATTGATCTCCTTTACAATAGGCAACAGTTCTTTAATGTCCTTGTCACTTTTATTTCCGAAAACTTGGTTCAGGAGCTTATTTACAACTTCTATCATGGTAAAATATCTTGCGCCGCATCACTAAATCGCCTTGCCAATACGCGGCAAATGACAAAGTTGCGGATCGATTCACACTAGAATTTACAAATGTACTTAATGAAGTGCTCTTCAGGGAGGCTTCTTTACAGTGGAATCTACTTAATGCTACTCACATCATAGAAAATAAAAAAATCCACTCTTTTCAGGCATCTCTATAGCATTATGATCTAGAATATTTACCTCAGATTAACCTTTTAAATGAAGAAACGGATCCCGTTTATAACCTATTCTTGATACCAAGTTCTTTCGATCCTAAATGAATTTTCTTGCTGAGCATACTGTATGCTATCTTCTGCCGTTATAGGAAGTGGAACGATCATAAACGAGATTTTAATCAAACTCTATTTAAGCTCGAACGAGTAATTAAAGAGATTAAAATTTTCTTAATGGTAATTAAATAGAACATATGTTTAAATCAAGCTTACATATCTGTTGTATTCTAATACTTCTTTTTTCAAAGGCGTTTGGTCAAGGCAGCTTATCTCCAACTAGTGATGAAGCGCTCATAATTCTTAAAGTTCTTAATCCCATTGGCTCCCCATTTAAAAATGCTGACGTGACTTTTAAAAATAATGAAGTGAGCGAGTTTACTGCAACAACAGATAATCAAGGGATTCTAAAAATTCTGCTTCCGCTTGGAAATCAATATTCGTTAAACTGCGGGGATTATATAAATGAACGTTTAATCTATTCTGGGGATAGGGGTTACTCGACTTGGTCAGGAACTAGATATACCTACAGGTTTATAGATTTCACTTTTAACTTTAGAGATTATCAAAATCATCAAATTGATAAGGAAACAATTTCTATTGTTTTGTCCTCGGGAGACACATTAATTGAAGAAACCGATAAATATGGTGATGCTAGATTCTTCATTCCAATAAAGAGCTCTTTTACAGTTTATACAGAGTATAACTTAGTAAAGAGTTTTACAATTCCTGATGAGGGATATGAATTAATTTCCTTTGAGTTTAATTATCAAGGAGAAAGTAGTAAGGCTATTGAAAAACAGAAAAAAGAGGCTCGATTAGCTCAGGTTGAATATGAGAGATATCAAACGACTCTCGATTCCATTAGAGCGCACGAGGATTCTATTCGTTCAACTCAGCCTACTAGCATTATATTTTTTGCCTCATCAGCAATTACCTCAGATAAAGAAATGAGACATCCTGGTGAAATAAGCGTATTTGATGGCGGCAAAGAAGGTGTCAAAATTGGAAGTTTAAATTCTATATGGAGTTGTCACTCCGGCCCATCTTCGAAAGACGCAGAGATTGTATTGGAAAAAACAAAAGGCACTCATTCTTATTATGCAAAAAGTAGTCAAGGATTTGAGTGGGAAGGAGATTATGAGATAACAGGCGGCGGATGGAAGCATATAATTTTAGAGATCAGTGAAGGTAAAATAGTAGCGAATTAACTGAGTAGGATACACTGATGATTAAATTGCTTTATCGTCCTCCCATCAAAGACTTATTCAATTATTTTCCGAGAGTGCTGAAAACATAATTGAAAGGCTTTTGGCATCCATTATAATTTATTTGATAGAAGAGATTAGGTAATCATATGACCGCTGATCGTCAACCCTTCTTTGCCTAGTAATTTTAAGCTTTCCACGACTGTTAATTTCGTTGATAAAAAAGCTCCTTTTTTGCTTGGTCGTTTCGAGAGAATAATGACCTATTTCGAAAATCTCGTCTAACGTATCTTTAGTTAAAACATCATTTGTCATTTTCAGTAATTCCATTTCCAATTGATTCAGTTCATTTGGCGAAGTGGCCTTTTTATTTGCTTTTCTGTAAAAAATGAGCGTGAGGATTGAGCAAAAAAATAAAATTGCAAAAAGTCCAATGAAATTTACGTATGAAGATGATTTTGATGTAGTAATTTGCGCAATGTTCCTGTTTCCAAATCGATTTATTGAAGAGATGTCTACAGAGTCAACAGCCCCGGCTGTATTCACAGTGAAAAGCTTTGATTCCTCAATATACGTAAAGCTAAAGCTGTCAATTAAACATGCGCTGCAGGGTGGGCGAAACATGAAAAGATCCGTTGTGTTCTTGTCAAGTATCGCAAATGAAAAATGTTCTTGATTTTCTTTGTAGCCAAAAAGATCATAACGCGTAGACTGGAAATAGAAATCTGGATCAGAAATTACGAAATCGGCATCGTTCGAGCTGTAAAACTCTATGTCTTGATGGTATTCAAAATCAGAGAGAAGAATATATCCATATGTGTATTTGGTATGTTTCTGATGGCCGTCAACCTCTGATAAATGATTTATAACACATCTCAGAGTATCTCCCTTGATCCAAGAACTAACAATTGCTCTGGCGTCATAAGGGTAGTTATTGATTTCTTTCTTTACCCATTCCAAGGAATTGGTGTCAAAAACAATCAAGTTAGGGTTAGCATTGAATAGCCCCTCACCGCCGAAACTGTAGACTAAATGATTAAAAATAAATAAGTGTCTTTTAAAGTTGTGTCCATGGTAATGTCCTGAAGAAAGTTTTGAAATAGTGGGGTCTTTAGAAAGTTGTATTTTAAATAGGTGTAATGAGCCGTTCGGATTATAGAACAGGGTTGTGTCATTCTCAAATTCAATACTTTTAAAAAAGTTAGTATGAAATGAGGAGATTAAACTTGGATTACCCGTGGACTTCAACTCTTTATAAATTTTGGCGGTATCAATTTGAAGGACCTTATAAGACCCCGCGAAAACATTGGAAGAGACGAAAAAACTTAGATGTATTATGAAAGCGTAGCGCATCGAATCGAAACTACTATTAACAATGAATGTTTTTTGCTAAGATTTGTGTGTACACATAAATAACTCAAAAAATGCTCTTTTTATGAATTGCCTCCTTTTCATTTGACTTTGATAAATAATAATGAGTAAAAAGATTCACTAGATATTATGCTGAGCAAAATTTCAAACAGTTGGTTGCTTGTGATCCTGATATGGATGGTGTCATTTCTACCTCTGCTATCCTTACCTGCGGTATCATCCGATGCCCTCAACGTCTCTTGGACTGTAATGGAAGTCCTCTCTGCTAGTAGCAATGGAGATGGTTATCTGCCAATGTTATTTATAGTTCACTTAGTCTTGACCATTTTCTACATTTTCTCGCTCGTATTTGTCTCCGTCAAAAAAAATATAGAAGAACCCTTAGTCCTTCTTCATTGGAAAATATCAAGGTATACCACACTTCTACATGTGATTTTCCTCTTTTATGTAGCATATAATGCATGGGAGGTTATTGAGCTTTTGTTTGTCACAGTGATGCTTGTCTTTATTATAATCAATCTTTTACTCATAAATGGTTATTTCAAATATCGATTTCCATCAGTTGACTTCGGTGACGAAGACGAAAACGAAAACGAAGACGCTAGCTCTGTGGAAACTTAAGTTAATTTTGGATTGGATAATAAAACTAGAAGAGATTAAATTGAAAATGTGGTACTATCGATAGTTAATCTGCATGTTTTGCGGTTGAACCACAAAACTCGAGTAGTGTGAACTGAGCATAGTGCCAAATAGGACATAATCCTAAATGCTTTTATGCATTAGGAAGTTCTCAAATTAAATAATAACCCTATGAGTAATATATTAAATAACCTCACTAACAAGATTAATGAAGGAATTAACGATTTAGATAAAGGAGCAGACCGACTAAATAAAAAGGTCGATAATTTTGACAAAGGGTTGACAAACTCCGATCAATCGGAAAAGAAAAAACTAGGTCTGCGGCCAATCTTAGTTGGAGGATTAATTATAGCTGCACTTCTTGGTTTGATGGCAATCTTGCCGGAATCTAAAAAAAATTCTTCCACAGCTATTGATGGCCATATGTATATGTCTACTGACGGCCGGACGAACTTTATGTTTGAAGACGGGGGTGTTCAATACATTTGGTTTGAGAGTGGTACTTCACAATACCCTAATACTGAAGAAGGGTCATACACAGCTAATGGAAACAACATTGTCATAGATCTAGATGAGCGATCTGATGATTGGACGTACGAGTATGACGAACCAAACGACCGCTTGTATTTGCTCGATGAGAACGGAAGCAGATTTGGTTCGTATATGACTCGAAGAAGAGAAAATTAATTTTCTCAATTTCCATAATCTGTACCATCATTTATATGTAGTTTATCATCTTAATAAACAAGAACTTTTTATTCGTAGTAATTTCAACTTTAATTTTTAAATATCTAAGATATGCGCCTTCTAACTTGTATTGCTCTAGCCTCCCTTATGTTCTCATGCTCTGGTCCAGACTTGAATGGAAAAACCTTCAGTTCATCAGACGTCATGACCAATTTTAAATTCGGTAATTCAGATGTAGAATATATTTGGTTTAGACCTGGTTCTACCATGCAAAATACAGAGTACGGAACCTATTCAGTGAGTGGGAATAAGGTTTCCATAAAAATAAGTGGAAGAGATGAATGGAATTACGAATATGATTCCGGAAAACTCTACATGCTGAATGATAATGGAGGTAGATTCGGATCTTATATGAGTGAAAATACGCTCTGAAAATATTATGCCTTTGTTTCGATTAATTGCGTTGAGCCTAGGGCTGTTATTTCTATCATTTACTCCCCCCCCCTAAATTTAGTTATAAGGTAGAATGTATAAGTGTAAATAGTGATGGCACTGTAACCTTAAAAATATGGGACATAAAAAAAGGGAAAGGATATAAGGCGTATAGTGGTAGCATTGACGCGGTTCATTGTGTGCTTTATTCAGGTCTATCGGGAGGAAGTTGTGGTCGCCAAAACCCATTATTAAATAATGACGATGCTATTTCAAAGTTTGAAAATGCATATCCAGAATTCTTTAAGAAATCAGGGGGTTACAAAAAATATGTGAGAACAGGGGCCTTAGAAACAGCTGTTCCGTCAGTCATTGCAGATAAAAGTTGGAAAGTATACAAGGTTGTTGTGGACAGAGAGCAACTCGAGAAAAATCTAACAGAAAAACAAATCAAGAAAATTAGCTAGTCCTGTTAAGCCTTTTGTCTTTCATGTTCACCATTACCCGTTAGTATTGACTATTAATTGGTCTTCTTATTTTTTCGCGCCTCGACGAAACTCTTTATAAAGAAAACCATAGCGGTGGCAGTCGAAATCATCATTATAGTAATGCGGGCAACAGCATCCATTTTATCTTTTCCTAAAGCTCCTGTTAGGGGTTTAATTAAAGCAATCAGAATAATTAAAGTCAAAGTCACTGAAATATGAGCAATGACTTTATTCTCTTTTTTAACTCCTGGATACATGGCTATTAAGACTATACCAAAGAACGAAGGAATCAATGCTGTGACTGAAGGGGTTTCAGAAGCGAAATATCCCCATGTTGAGAGGCCAATTAGAATTAAGGCGTTAAATAAACTTGCTGTATGTGCCTTCATGTGGTTTTTATTTCAAATGTAGACACAACGACAGATAAAACAAGATGAAGTCATACTCTTCGAGTCTCTCTGATAGTTTCCTCATGCTTGTTTGATTTGTTGTTCTAGTTGAATCCAATACTTTATACCGTCAGCCTTTCTGTTCTGCGTTAATCCGAATTTTGCCTTACTCTCTGTACTGGTTCTTCCCACGAAACTGGTAGGTTGAACCTAAAAAGAGTTCTCCTCTCAAGCTTTAATTCTTTTATCACTTGAGAGAGGACGTTTAAGCCTCCTTTATCAGAAGTAAGATCAAAGAACAATCCTTTTTGCGCTGCTGATGACTCCTAAGTTAGTGACAAAAAAAGGGCCAGTCAAGCCAGCCCTTTTACCACTATCATCTTCGCTTTACAACACCGAGAAACGTAAAATCATTTCTTGTCCATTATCAAGGGTTACTTTACTTAAGTAAAGCCCAGGAGCAAATTCATGCACATTAATCTGAGCATTTGTATCGGAAAATTTTGAGTTGAATGAAATTCTTGTTCCAGCAACATTGAATATCTCTACAGACTCAATATTTGAGTTTAAGTCTTTAGAATGAAAGTTGACTATATCCTCAGATGGATTTGGATAAATAGATACTCCCGATTGGTCCAATCGCAACTCGCTTATATCTACACTTTGCCAATTATCTCCGATTTGCATGGTTTTAACTACACGAGGAATCATGTATCCAACAATTGTGTCAATGTAAAGCATTGCTTTCGCTTTAGACATGTTTGGATTGGTAAGAAGTGCATTATCATTAATATCATCGCTATCGTAACTTCCTCCCGTTTGCGCATTGGTTCCTGCCACCAATAAATCCAAATCAGCTTTAGACCACCATTCCCAAGGACTTCCATTGGGTTCATTGCCACCTGCACCGTCTCCTACCGTAAAAGTGAATACCCCTTCCATTCCTTCTTCTGGAATACTCATAGGGTCGTTAATATTAATCACCGGAGCATCGTTGATTTCTGTTCCAAAGAAAGAGCGCGCACGCTGAGTGAAAACATCATCGTGATATACCCCTGCGTATGCACTATTTAATCCGAGTGCATTTGCCTTTGGCATAAATGTCATTGGGCCATTAACATCTACTACATCATCACCAGTGGTTGCTACGATAACTGTTCCAGTATCATATGGCGCAAAATTGTCATAAGCACTATGGAAAGTGACCATTGGAGCATCTCCCGCTTCTAACCAGCTAATATCTCCAAGGGCGCCTCCTGCATTCACACAAATATCAATCTCGGTTGACATTCCATTATCCACATATAAGTTAATCAGACCCCCATTTCCGTCAATATCACCAACAACTGAAGGGACAATTACAGACACGCCACCGAAAATAAATTTTTCTAATTCAGTTTCACTCTGCTTGTCCAAGGTGTTGTAACCAAGCGCAATATATCCACCTGATCCAGCGCCATACATGGCGATTTTATCGGCATCAATTCCGTAAGTATTTGATCCAGCGGTAGCGTCTAACCTGATTCCTTTAATGGTGTATTGTATGTCATGCATGGCGCGATAAACAGCATTAAGCAGAGTTGCTCTCCTAGTTACTAGACCGGCAGATCCGGGAGCTAATGGATTCCACCCGTGTCTATAATTTGGAGCAACAACTACAAAGCCTCTTTTTGCCCATCGTTTGCACAACTCAACGGCCGATGAATCTTCCTTAGATCCTCCATAGCTTCCATTTACCACTGGGGGTAAAAAGTTTCCTGTATGCACATATACAATTACCGGTCGTTCGGTTTCTGTATCAACTGAAATATCGGGCATGTATACATCCATTTTTAATTGCGCCACTTTTAAAAGCGTAGTGGTATCTACAGAATATGGATAGAAAAAGCTTAATGGAATAGTGGCTGGGTCGGTCACAATCATAGTTTGCAACGAGTCTTTTTCTGCTGTGATTTGAGCTGCGTTGGCACCAACAAACAATGGGTTCAAAAGGTTTGTATTCAGCAACGGGTTCACATTAATTCCGTAAGTAATATTTTTCGCGACAGTAATTTCACTGTCTGTAAATACCTCGTCTAGGTAGCGCTCTTGAGCCATAACTCCGATGCACGCCATTATTGAGAGAGTTGTGAGAAGATTCTTTTTCATTGTTAGTGATTTAAGTTTAAGGCTTTCAATATACTTTGTTCCAGTCAAATACAAGCGATATATATGAAAGTCTTCCAATTCTTGGTCCTCCATAGACTTGATAAACTTGGTTGTTAAGGACATTCGAGGCACCACCTTTGATGGTGACATGCCACTTTGGTACAGAATAATTTACTTGAGTATTTAGTAACCCATAAGAATCTATGTCTCCAGAAAACTGCGGAGAACCTTCGAATGTGAAACCTTGAACCCATCGATAGTTCACCGAATACCCCCAACGACCCATCTTTAAAATGGGAAGGATAATGTCTCGACCCGAAATCCCAATGTTGTATTTATGCTTTGGAGTATTATAAGCTGGTATGATCTCGTCATCCTCTCCTGAAGTGAGCTGGTTGTAGGAATAATTCCCGTTCAGCGCGTGTTTTTTAGCGTAGAAATAATTATAACCTACGGACACACCTTGTGTCTGAACTATAGATTCTGCATTTGCGGCCAGACGATAAACCTGAGGACTTTGGGGAAAACCAATGATGTCAAATTCTGAATCAATACCAATTCGATATCCAATAAAATCTTGATACCAACTTTTATATGCACTGATGTCAAGGTAGACTTTGTCAAACCAAATTCCTCTATATCCTAGTTCGATGGTCTTTGCCTTCTCAGGTTTAATGGCTTCTGTATTAAAGTATTCTAATGTGTCTTGGTTGATTTCTGCCAAATAATCGACAAACGAGTTCACGGTTATTAGCGAATCATATCCGTTTAAGTTTCCCAATAAGATGGCCCGACCAACATTATAATAAAGGTATTGATCGGCCATAGTCGGATTTCTAACCGCTGATGAGAAAGTTGTTCGGAAGGTGTGATTTTCCCAAGGAGAATAAACTGCAGATAGGGCTGGTGAAAAGAGAAAATTAAAGTTTTGATTTTTATCCATCCGGATAGTAAAGTTTGTTTCGAACTTTTTCTTCATGAAAGACCTTCCTACGCTTAGATAGGCACCGTATTCTGAATTACGTATTTGGCGATAACTTGAATCGACAATGGACGTTCCCGAATCTGTCTGGACTCGCTCATATGTTAAGGTATCTTGAAAAATCGTACCCCTAGAATTTGGTGTATATAATCTATAGTTTGCCCCAACAACAAAGTCGAATGAAGCTAGATTAAAACGATTTTCTACATGCACGTGATATAGAGCCGACTTATCATAGAAAAGTGCTCCACCTTCGGTGAAGGTCTTATCCGTGATATCAGCGAAAGCGGAATCAAATTCTGAAGTTCCAGGCTCATATTTTGGTTTTCCAGCTCGACGGTCTTCATTTAATTCTGATCGCAATTTCGAATGCCATGTAATAAGTGTGTCCTCATATTGAATTAACCAATCGTCTAGTGCGGCTTCCCAAAGTGTGTCATTCTCATAGTCCGTAATCTCTGGATATCCTTCAAATTGTTTGAGTTGACGAGCATAGTCTCGACCACCCCAAATGGTTCTGTATCGTGTAAACCAGCTATCATTTCCATTAATGTCATTGGTCCTAGTGGATTCTACCATTCTAACACCAGCAGTAACGATGTCATAGGATCGTCCAGCGTCTTCATGTGTCGCGTATGCTCTTATGAACCATTTGTCTTTTTTCTCAATTTGAAACTTGTTCTGCAGGAATTGGATTCCTTTTAGGCTATATCTGTTGTCGCCCTGGTAAACAGTGGTTCCAGTGCTATAGTTAGTGTTGTACGATACTTCAACGCTGTCAAACAAACGATAATATAATCCAAGGTTTGCCTTGAGATTGTCCGTGCCATAATCAGCCAGATCAATCTCTCGATATCCTTCTCTGTGCACAATTCCATAACCGGGATACTGGAGTTTAGATAGTGGGTCAGATTTATCGTCAAAAGTTTCATCGCCATATATGTTCACGGCGTCCTTACCACCGGGATTATCAAATTCTACATTCGATCCATCGATTGGGTCGTAATTTTCTGAATACCAATCCGTGGCTTGCATGTAGAAGAAATTCAGTTTATAGGCGAACTTGGGGTTCCCCTCTTTATTCTTGATGACATGAGCCCAACGCACAGCATATTCCTGCATTTGGCGTTCCCCAATTTTTGAGGAAAAACTTAACCCTTGAAAATCAAAGGGATTCTTGGTGGTCATGTCTATTACCCCGTTAAATGCACCCGGACCATAAAAGGCGCTGCTTGCACCTGCCACTACATCTACCTTCATCACATCTAAATCTGACGAGCCTAAAAAATTTCCAAGTGAAAAATTTAATCCTGGACTTTGATTATCCACGCCATCGATTAATTGCAAGGATCGTACTGGACTTGTACTATTAAAACCTCTTGTGTTTATCACCTTAAATCCAAGGCTCGCAGATGTTAAATCAACTCCCTTTAGCATGGCTAAACCATCATAGAAATTGTCCGCGGGATTTTCTTTTATGGCAAGAATATCCATTGATTCCACAGTTAATGGATCTTGTCTTTGTTTTTTGGAAACACGAAAATCAGATACTTCGAAGGCCTCAAGCATTACTGCAGACGGCTGCATATCAATTGTGATGCTTTGACCGGCTTTGAGAAATTCAATGGTTTGGTTTTCAAACCCTATATAGGATACCTTTAAATTAAAAGGGGGATCTGATTTTGCATCAAATTTGAATTTTCCATCCAAATCTGTTATGGCACCAGTACTAGTGCCCTCTATTTGCACAGTGGCTCCAATGAGCGGCTCGCCATTTTCGTCATTCAATAATCCCTCTACCACCGTTTGCGACTGGGCTACAGGAATCATTAGAACAAAAAAAAATGTTAGAAGGATTACGGGTTTCATCAATAGATCAATAATAAGGAAATATTGAACCTACCAACAATCAGCCCACAATCTGTGAGTCTTATCGCTTAGACGAGAAATCTCATTTAAAAGATTCGGGTTATATAAACCATGAGTTATTGAGCCAAAAGCTCATCAATTTGATTGCGGACTTCCGTTTTTAAAATAGTAGTGCTAGGGGGTATCATAGCTACTAATTCTCCATTTTTATTGAGAAGATATTTCTGAAAGTTCCATTTAACGTTGCTATCCATCACACCATTTAATTCTTTCTGAGTTAGAAATGCATAAAGTGGATCAATATCATCGCCCCTAACAGATATTTTGGAAAACATTGGAAAAGTAACTCCATAGTTTTTTTGACAAAAGGAATGAATTTCATCGTCCGTACCAGGTTCTTGGCTCATGAAGTTATTTGCAGGAAAACCGAGAATCACCAATCCTTCATCTTTCTTTTCATCATATAACTTTTGTAGGTCTTGATATTGTGGTGTAAGCCCACACTTGCTTGCCACATTCACTATTAAGAGCGTCTTGCCTTTAAACTTTTCAAGGCTCACAGCTTCACCCTCTAGACTCGTCATGGAGAATTGATGAATACTGTTTGATCTTGGTGCCGAAAATATTGCGACCATCATAATTATCGTGATAATTAATTTCATCCCTTATTGTTTGAGTAGATAACAATCTTAAACCAATTTTAGTTTGATGTCGAATTCATTTGTTTCAAAAATTGAGGCATTGCTGGGGTCTAAAATTGACTCTATTGAGGGCTTGATTGGTGGAGATATTAATGATTCGTATAAGATCGAAGCAAAGGTCCAAGTCCTTTTTTTAAAGCAAGATCAAATAAGTGGGTTCGGTGGCTTTCACAGCCGGTTTTTTGATGCCTATACAGAGACATATGCTTTCAATTCTGGCTGGAGAAAAGATTTAGGGCGTGCTAAGTGAGGCCCGCTCTTAGTGCACTTGGTTCTATTCGGACGAGGCTATTGGAACCAATTGAAATCAACAATTAAACGATTCGTATAGAAACAGAAAGGGCGCTGAATATTCAGCGCCCTTTCTGTTTTATTTTAAGTCGGCACTTTGTTAGTGCTGAATCATAATTTGCTTGCTAGATACAAACTC
>MDTG01110887.1_pt1 | contig 13871 bp, 9 predicted proteins | sample 811421 | NCBI WGS metagenome assembly MDTG01 (sample SAMN05326645, study PRJNA326480) | marine metagenome | isolation source: seawater | place: Pacific Ocean: South East | collected 2011 | reverse complement strand
TATTATGAATAATATTATCCACTATTAAGCCTGTTGGAACAATATCACAAGGGTCTTGAGAATATAGACAAGAACCATCATCTGTAGTGGCATCGGAATTATAATTAGTTGCCTCTGAATCCGTACATCCAAAAGTTTCAGGCTGTCCAACAACAATTTCTTCACTAACTGTACAACCATTTGGCATTACTATTGTAGCAGTGTAAGTTCCAGCATATAAATCATAAAGATACTTATAAGTTTCTGCTGATGTACTGCCGTTACCTTGAACGATAAGAGAGTCATTAATAAACCAAGAATATTGACAATTACTTGAGTTACACCCACAACCGCTAATATTGAAATAGGCTAAGCCGTCATTACCACCATAGCTTGTTGCATCTTCAGCAAATGATGAAGTGGTATATTCATCAACATCTGTCATTGCATAATTTTGACAACCAAGTGTATCAGTAACAATCACGGAATAAGTATTAGGAGATAAGTTTTCTATATTTTGACTTACTGCTCCATTTGACCAGCTATGAGAATAGACTATGCTAGTATTTGTAGAAAGTAGATTTATATAGCCAGAATTTTGTCCTGGACATGAACTTGAAGGGTAAAGATATAAGGAATTTGAGTTGTTACATTCCTTAAAGAAAGAGCTAAAGTGACCATCGTAATTGTTACCAAGGTAGCTACTCCAACTAAGACCTTTTCTGGGATATAGGTATGTTGTTTCTATCTTTTGAATATTAATTCCATCGGAAACAAAAGGATTATTGTTTTGTGTAACAGAGATTAGTTCAAGATCGCCATCATCATCCAAGTCAATTACTAATGGGCTTGACCATACATCGCCACCAGGAGCATTGTACAGAGTATCAAATGTATTGTTGACGAAATCAATAAGAATTAATTCATGCTCAAATCCTTCAGCAATATTACTAACAGAAATTAATACTTCATCGTTACCATCATCATTACTATCAAAAGCAATAGGTGTTGAGAAATTAAAGTTACCAATGCTATCCATAAACAAAATATTACCATTTTCACCGTCCAGTAAAACTTGATAAAAATCATTATAAGAAGATTGACCACCAGAATAAATAGTTGCAAACACATCGGTATTATTGTCAGAAGCGGTAAAATTTCCTAGTATAGGCGAGGCTGAAGACTCTGTATTAGGGATGTGAAATTCCCACAAGGATTCTAGAGAATTTCCATCTATTGCAAATACCTTTCCACCAAAGTTTTGACAAACTATATCAAGGTAATTGTCATTGTTTAAGTCAGCAATAGAGGGAGGTGCAATAACCCCTAAATTTGAATTATTTAGTAAAGGAATTGCTGTGGATAAATCTTCATTTATTAATGCTGAAAAATCGACTATCCACAGGTTTCCGTCAATAGTTTCACCACCTGTACCAAATAATAATTGATTATTTCCGTCCTCATTCAAATCAACTAAAATTGGGCTCATGTAAGTTTCGTTAGAGTCTGGTACAACCGCTTTTTTTAGTACTTCTCCATTTAGGCCATTAATTATAACAAGATGACCCGGAGGTCTATCCGTCTCGAATGCATCAAGCGAGTGGTCACCACCGTTTGCACATAGTAAGTCTTGTATTCCGTCACCATTGACATCCTCTATCAATTGAGGATTGTAGAAATTGAACCAGCCAGAATCATTTGGATGAACATTTTCTGCATTCCAAAATTTCCAAATAAGTTCACCAGTAGCTCCATCAATCAAACGTAGTTCAGAATCTCTACCAGCAATAATCACATCTTCAACACCATCAGCATTATGATTCAAAAATATGGGACTACTAAATATTTCATTAGTGGACTCCATATTCCACAATATATTTCCATTTTGTCCATCAAAAGCGACAGCTCCGTAAGGTGAAGGAAAGCCAACTACTCCAGTCCCTAAAACAATATCTAGTATACCATCTTGATTAAGGTCGGTTGCTCTAGGAGACGAATAACTTCTTACAGCACCAAGATTATTTTGCCAACTTATTTGGGAAAATAATACCGTTGGTAAAAGAAATATAAAGAGTAGAATTTTGTTCATTTTGAAGTTAGGTTAAGTGGGTATAAATATACATATAAAGCCTAAGATATTGTATCCATTTTTTGATTTTAGAAATCTATGATTTAAAATTTATTAAGAAATAAATGCGATAAAATCTGAATATATACTACTTCTTAAATAAGAAAAAGCACAAAGAGATATAAAATTATTACACATTATTAGCAAAGTAGCTAGTGAAGATGAATTTGTAAATGAAGTCAAAGATTTTCAATCAAATTTATTAATGATGAAGATATTGACATAATTAATTACAACGATTGGTTAAATAAAAACAAATTAATAAAAAGCCCAGCGCATTTGCTCTGGTTTTTTTATTATGCTTTTTATACAATTATTGTAATACTATCTTTTTTTGATTAAATCACATTAACTTATGTTTAATTTTAAAAATATTAGCGTTACTAAATATTTAACCACATTCAATTAGCTAATTTTAATCATAATAGACTTAAAAACAAAGACACGCTTAAATAAAAGAAAAGACCCTCAATCAACTAGAGAATGAGGGTCTTTTGGAGGTGGTGCTACCAGGATTCGAACCGGGGACACAAGGATTTTCAGTCCTTTGCTCTACCAACTGAGCTATAGCACCAACATTTGGGTTGCAAATTTAAAAAAAAATCTATTGTAGCAAATAATTTTATAAGAGCTTTTGGTTTTATTAAATTTGAACTTTCTAATTATGCTAAAGTTAACAATAGACGAAGGGAATACTATCGCCAAAGTAGCGTTATTCGAAGAAGAGAAATTACTTCAAAAAATTTCTGAAGTTGATTTTGAAGCTGTTTTGAAATATGCAAAAGATGCTGATAGGGTTATATTATCATCCGTTAAGTCTAAAAGTGAGTATCTTGATCTTTCTCATTCTCATTTTATAAATCTTAATTCAAATACGCCTCTTCCTATTGAAAATAGGTATTCAAGCCCTAAAACCTTAGGAAAAGATAGAATAGCTTTATCCGTAGGAGCACATCATCTTTTCCCTAACGAAGATGTTTTAATTTTAGATATGGGTACTTGCCTAACTTATGATTTTATAAATGCAGATGGGCAGTATTTAGGTGGAGGTATATCGCCAGGATTGTCTATGCGATTTAAAGCATTATATCATTTTACTGATGGACTTCCTATGGTAAGTCCAAAAAATTCACCCTCATTAATTGGTGATACTACAGACACTGCTATTTTATCAGGAGTAATAAACGGCATTTCCTCTGAAATAGATGGTATAATTCAGCGTTATACTATCAAATACCCAAACATCAATGTAATAATTACCGGGGGTGATGCTAATTTTTTTGATAAGGGATTAAAAAACGCCATATTTGCATCCTCTGATTTATTAATGATTGGACTAAATAAAATTTTGGATTATAATGAAATATATTTTTAGAATTTGTAGTTTCCTATTTCTATCATTGAATATACAAGCACAAAATGAATCTAATTCTCCTTATTCTCGTTTTGGAATTGGCGAATTACATAACTTTTCAACAGCTACACAATCTGCGATGGGTGGTGTAGGTATTGCCGATAGCGACCCCTATTCCATTAACATTAATAATCCAGCGTCTTATTCAACAATCTTCAAGCAGCGTTTTATCATGCAAACAGGTGGGTTTCATACGACTAAGCTTTTGCAAACTAATACTCAAAATCAAGTTGTAAATTCTACTAATTTCAATTACCTTATGTTGGCATTTCCTATTCACAAGTTGTGGGGAAGTAGTATAGGACTATTGCCATATTCTGAAATGTCGTATTCATTTAATGATGTTAATGAAAATCCATCTGCAAATATGTTTTTTGAAGGCAATGGTGGTATATCAAAGTTTTATTTTGGGAATTCATTAAAATTCACTGATAATTTGTCTATAGGAATCAATATAAATTATCTTTTTGGAAATTTAAATAGTAGTAGAAAAGTTGTATTCTCTAATTCCGATATTTTCAATACCAGAAATAATGATGATACAAATCTCAAAGGCTTTAATTTTGACTTTGGAATGCAATATAAAGGGAAGTTTGGCGATTGGAACTCCGTTATTGGTCTAACTCTCGACCAAGGTGGAGAAATATCGGCTAAAAGAACTACTCTTACAGAGACGTACAGACTTTCTGGAGACTTGGAAATAGTAGAAGATACGGTTGAAAGTTCATTACTAAATGATAGTAGGTTAGAATTGCCTTCAGCATTTGGAGCGGGAATTTCCCTATCAAATGATAAATGGAAAATATTAGCCGATTATAAAACTGAAAATTGGGCAGACTACAAATTATTTGGTGAGTCGGATAATTTAGAAAATAGCACTAGGATGTCAATTGGATGCGAGTTTACACCCGATAAAAAAGCGATAAATAAATACTACAAGATGATTCGTTACCGTTTAGGTATATATGATTCACAAACATACTTGAACCTAAAAAGTGAACAATTGAAAGAGAGAGCTATTAGCTTTGGATTTGGATTGCCTCTAAAGAGAAGCGGTACTTTATTTAATTTATCAGCTGAATTTGGACAAATGGGAACTCTTAACAATGATTTAATTCAAGAGTCGTTTGCTCGCTTCAAAATAGGTTTTATTTTTAGCGATATATGGTTTGTAAAAAGAAAATACGATTAATTATGAAATATACTTTTTTATCATTGCTCCTTTTAATTACTTTTTCTGCATCTGCAGTTGTTGATGGTAAGTTTGGTGAAGACAGCGTAAGTTGTGTAACAAACATTTCACTATACCGTGAATATGTTAAGCAAAAAAACTACGATGATGCTATAACACCGTGGAGACAAGCCTATATAAATTGTCCTAAGGCAACTAAAAACATATATATAGATGGCGCTAAAATTTATAATTATCTAATCAAGAAAAATAAAGGAAACAAAGAGTTGCAAAAAGCATATTTAGATACCCTTTCAACGATTTATGATTACAGAATTGCCAATTTTGGTAAAAGAGAATTTGTACTTGGACTAAAAGGCTCAGATATGATTAAATATTCATTTTCTGACCTGGATCTCGCTTTTGATTTTCTAAAGGAGTCTGTTGAAGGTCTTCAAAATAAATCTAAAGCAACAGCTTTATTCTCTTACTTTAAAGCGGCGACTCAAAAGTTCAAAGCCAAGACATTTACCAAGTCAGAAGTTTTGGAAGTCTATGCCACAGTATCTGATTATTTAGATTACAACCTAAATGAAGAATCTAAAAGTCAGCGATTCTATGTGAATGCCTCCGAGAATGTTGAAAAACTATTTGTACCCTTTGCAACTTGTGAAGATTTGATTGCAATGTTTGATGCTAAATATCAGCAATCCCCTGATGATATGGATTTAATTAAGAGAATTGTTAAAGTATTAGATAAAAAAGATTGCACAGATGCTAACGTATACTTTGATGCAGCTACTAAGCTTCACGATGCTGAACCGTCTGCATTATCTGCATATAATATGGGTAATTTATCATTGAGAAAAAATAAGTCATCTCAAGCAATAGATTTCTACAAGCAAGCTATTGAAATGACTGAGGACGAAAGTGAAAAGGCAAACTCTTATTACGGTCTTTCGGGTGCATACTTCAAATCCGGTAGTAATTCAATAGCCAGAAGTTATGCCTACAAAGCTATTGAGCTTAAGCCTTCTTGGGGTAAGCCTTACGTTTTAATAGGCGATATATATGCAGCTTCAGCCAATGAATGCGGATCCAATTCATTTGAATCAGCAATGCTGTATTCTGCTGCTATAGATAAATTCATTACAGCTAAATCCAAAGACAGTTCTGTAAGCGACTTTGCAAATAAGAAAATAGCGTCCTATTCAAAATATCTGCCATCAAATGAAGATGCCTTTTTTAATGGGTTTAAAGAAGGTGATACTTACAAAGTAGGATGCTGGATTAATGAATCAACTAAGGTTAGAATTAAATAGTTAGTCTATAGACGATTATATCCATACCACCTTCTTTAAAGTGCAATTTTTGTGTCTTTCTATTTTTTTGTTTTCATGTTCAAATGACTTGGAAACTATTAAAGAGATTTCGATACAAAATCAATCTGTTTTCCCAGTTGAGACAATCAAAGATTGTGAAATAATTTATAGTGATTCTTCTAAAGTTAGAGTTTTATTGAGTGCTTCTATAATGAATAGATTCAACCACGAAAAAAAATACGTAGAAATAGAAGATGGATTAAAAGTGCAGTTTTTTGATGAAAGTGGCAAAAAGGAATCCGAATTATTATCGGATTACGCTATAATTGATGAAGAAAATGATGTGATACAAGCCCAAAAAAATGTAGTAGTACGTAATGTTAATGGTGATGTTTTAGAAAGCGAAACATTGAACTGGAGCCAAAAAAAACAAGAAATTTTTACAGATGACTTTATAAAGATTACAACAGATAATGAAGTCATATTTGGTCAAGGTTTGGTCTCTAATCAGAATTTCACTAAGTACACTATTAAAAAAATAAAAGGAACTATTTCAATAGATCGTTAATGACAGTTTTGTCCATTATAATTATTTCCATTTTACTTTCAGCCTTTTTTTCGGGTATGGAAATTGCCTATGTAACGTCAAATAAGTTAAAGCTAGAGCTAGATAAACAATCTAATTCCTTTGTTTCAAGTATGCTTCAAAAGCTTTTGCATTCTCCCTCGCGATTTATTGCAACAATGCTTGTCGGGAATAATATTTCGTTAGTTATTTACGGAATCTGTATGGCGAAAATACTTGAGCCGAAAATTGAAGTATTTACGCAGTCTCCATTTTTAGTTTTATTAATACAAACTTTAGTTTCAACATTGCTAATATTAGTTAGTGCTGAATTCTTGCCAAAAGCGTTTTTTAGACTTAACCCTAACCGTTTTCTAAAGTTAGGCGTAGTCCCATTAGCATTTTTCTATTATTCACTTATACCAATTGTTTCCATTACCCTTTACTTATCAAAAAAAGGACTAAAAATATTGGGTATGGCTTTAATTGAAGACTCACCAGTATTTGGAAAAATTGATTTGGAAGAGTATCTAAAATTGCACATAGATGATATTGAAAATAAAAATCTTAATGTTGAGGTTCACATACTACAAAATGCTCTAGATTTTTCAAACGTAAAGGTAAGAGAATGTATGCTTCCTAGAACAGAAATTGTGGCGGTAGAAGTGTCAAAACCTATTGAAGAACTTCGACATACATTTATCAAAACAAAATTATCCAAGGTGCTTATATACGAAGATAATATTGATAAAATTATTGGTTTTACTCACTCAAACGAGATGTTCAAATACCCTAAAAATATAAAGTCAATATTAATTCCAATTCCATATGTGCCAGAAAGCATGCTGGCGATTGATTTACTAGAGCTGTTCATCAAAAAAAGAAAGGGAGTAGCTGTTGTTGTAGACGAGTTTGGAGGTACTTCAGGAATGTTAACGGTAGAAGATGTGGTGGAAGAGATATTAGGTGATATTGAAGACGAACACGATAATGAAAATGAGTTGGAGAAACAGCTCAATGAAACTACATACAAATTTTCAGCACGTTTAGAGATTGATTACCTTAATGATAAATACTATTTTGACTTGCCCAAATCAGAAGAATATGAAACTCTTGGCGGATTGCTTATTAGCTATTTAGAAGAAATACCTGAGAAGAATACCGAAATATCTATCGGAAACTATCAATTTCTTATTGAAGAGGTTTCTAACAATAAAATAGATGAAATTACTATTGTAAAAACTGAGTAGTTTTACTGTTTTTTATATCATTTAACATTTGTATATTCGCCATCTTGATAAATATTGACGTATGATAACCTTAGAAAAAATTAGAAATCGCTCAGGACTATTACTTTTCGTAATAGGCTTTGCTTTATTAGCATTTATATTAACCGACTTATTATCCTCTCAGAATGGTGGTTCAGCCCCTACTGATATGATAGTTGGTACAGTTGCTGATGAAGAAATTGACTTCCAAAGTTTTGAGCAAAGAGTTCAGCAAACATTTGAAACTCAAAAACTCTCAAATCCAAATATTGATATTGCACAAATCCGTAATTCAGTTTGGAATCAGGTGGTTAGAGAAACTATATACAACAGCCAGTTTTCAGACTTGGGTTTAGTAGTTTCGGCATCTGAAATATTTGAAATGGTTCAAGGTGAAAATCCATACGAGACTGTAAAACAAGCATTCTCAGACCCGCAAACAGGGCAATTTGATAGATCTAGACTATTACAGTTTTTAAAAGAAGATATCAATAATGATGAAACCGGTCAGGCTAAATCTCAATGGTTGAACTTCGAAAAAGCAATTCGTAATGAACGTCAAAACAATAAGTACAACGCTATGGTTAGCAAGGGGCTATTTGTTTCTGACTGGCAAGCTAAATCAGATAAAGATTCGCAAAGCGAAATAAGAAATGCTTTTTATGTACAAATCCCATTCACGACAATTCCTGATAGTTTGGTAGACTTATCGGATGATGATTTAAGATCTTACATTAGAGAAAATAGCAAAGAGTACCAGCAAGATGCATCAAGAGAAATTGAGTATATTGTTTTCAATGTATCACCATCTAAAGAAGATAGAGATGATGCTTTTAATTGGATAGAAGACATAAAAACAGATTTCGCTAGTTCAAATGATGATGAGCAGTTTACTAGAAAAAACTCTGATGTATTTAACAGAGTTCTATATGTCTCTGAAAGTGATATACCAGAAAACTTAAAATCATTAACCACTTCTGAAAGGGGAACTGTTGTAGGACCTTTCACTCAATCTTCTAACCTACTTAGATTAGCTAAATTAGTAGATGTTTCAAGTAGACCTGATTCAGTTGAAGCAAGACATATTTTAATAAGTGGTGCTAATGCTGAAGAAAGAATTGATAGTATAAAATCACTTATTAAGTCTGGTCAGTCCTTTTCTGACTTAGCTACAGAATTATCTGAAGACAGGGGTTCTGCTGCTAATGGAGGGGATTTAGAATGGTTCATTGAAGGTGTAATGGTAGCGGAGTTCAATGAAGCTTGCTTCTCTGCTAATAAAGGTGATTTAACGGTTGTAAATTCTCAGTTTGGAACTCACCTTATTGAAGTCACTGACCAATCTGTAAAATCAAAAAAATATAAAGTTGCTTACTTAGATCGCATGGTAGAATATAGTAATGCGACATACCAAAAAGCTTTTGCCTCTGCAGGAAAATTTGCTGCAGAAAATAGTACTTATGATGAATTCAATGAATCGGCATCAAATCAAAATTTGACAAAGAGATTAGCAGATGGCTTATTGGCTAACACTATTAATATTCCTGGATTAGAAAGTCCGAGGGAGCTAGTAAAATGGGCGTATGATGCTAAAATAGGAGATGTCTCTGATGTATTTGAGTTCAATAATAAAATAGTTGTTGCTTCACTTACTTCAATTAAAGATGAAGGATTAGTCGACCTTGATGATGTACGTTCATCGGTTGAGCCAATAGTATTAAATGCAAAAAAGGCCGAGATGCTTTTAGAAGATCTTTCTCAATATAGTTCACTTCAAGAAATTGAATCAAATTATGGCGTACCCACTATAAGTGCTGAAGGTTTACTCTTCTCCAACACTCAAGTTCCGACCTTAGGAAATGAGCCAGGTTTTATAGGTGCTGTTTTTGCTTTAGCTGAAGGCGAAACCTCTGATGCATTTACTATCTCTAGAGGAGTGTGTATGGTAAATGTTGATAAAGTGATTTCGTCACCTTCTTCATCAGATTTTTCAGTAGTTAAAAAATCTCTTATTTCAACGCTACAAAACAGGTCATCATTTCAAGTATATCAAGCATTACTAGATCTTGCAGATGTACAAGATAATAGATCTAATTTTTATTAAAAAAATAAGGTTAAATATTCAACCCTCATTGAGTAATCAATGAGGGTTTTTTTATCTTAATACCTGAAGTCGGTATGAATCTAAATTTATAAATATGAAAATGAGGATGGTAAAGCCCCAAAGGGAAGAACCACCATAACTAATAAATGGAAGCGGAATACCGATGACTGGTGCTAGGCCAATCGTCATGGCTATATTAATGGCAATATGAAAAAATAATATGCTTACAACACCATATCCAAATACTTTGCTAAATATTGACCGTTGTCGTTCTGCCAAATAAATTAATCGCAGTAGAAAAGCTAAATAAAGAGCTAATAATAAAAAGCTACCAATAAAACCCCACTCTTCACCAATAGTGCAAAAAATGAAGTCGGTACTCTGTTCAGGAACAAAATTAAATTTAGTTTGAGTGCCATTTAAAAAACCTTTTCCAGTAAAGCCTCCAGAACCAATAGCAATCATGGATTGGTTTACATTATATCCAGCTCCCTGTGGGTCACTTTCTTGACCCAAAAGAATTTTGATTCTACTAACATGATGTGGCTCTAATACATTATCAAATACATAATCGACACTATATATAAAGCTAATACTAGAGAATAGTAATGAGGCTATAATTATAAACTCTCTCAGTTTTCTACTCGAAATAATGAAGAAGAATACAGCTAGACAGGAAAGGATTACGATAAGTACGATCTTAGAAACAATAATAGAAGTGATAAATAGTATTGCTGTAACAATGGTAAAAATTAAAAAGTTTGCTGGCAAACCAAAACGGTAAAGCACTAGTATGAAAGTAGAATAAACTAATGCCGAACCTGTATCGTTTTGTAAGATAATTAGAAGAAATGGACATAAAATTATAAGTCCAACTATCACTTTATTTTTAAATTTATCTAAGCTGATATTTAGTGTACTGAGAAACTTAGCTACAGCCATACAACTGGCTACTTTTGCAAATTCTGAGGGTTGTATTCGTGTAAACCCAATGTCTAGCCAAGAAGTAGCACCATTAACTTCAACACCAAATAAAAGGACTCCCATTAAACTTAAAAGTGATACGAAATAGATGATGTATGCAAAGCCTTCAAAAAACTTCCAATTAAAAAATAAAATAAAAAGAGCAATTACAAAAGCTATCAAAATCCAAATCATTTGGCGTCCATACTTTTGGCTAAAATCAAATATTTCATAATTTTCATTGTATAGAGCAGCGTAAATATTTAGCCACCCAATCAGTACTAAAATGAGGTACATTGAGATGGTCCACCAATCAACGTGGTCAAATATTTGTTTCTTAAATCGCATTAATAGTCTATTTCTCCATTTACAATACGCTTCTCTAAATACCGTCTACTAATGGTATCATTAATGTATTTTTCAATCATCAAGCTGCCAATTGGCACTGCCCATGTTGAGCCCCAGCCACCATTTTCAACATATACTGCAAGTGCTATTTTGGGCTTATCTTTTGGTGCAAAACCTATAAAAATAGAATGGTCTTCACCATGTGGATTTTGAGCAGTTCCTGTTTTTCCACATACTGTTACATTATCCATTTTAGCAACATTAGAAGTTCCAAGTTCTTTATTTTCAACTACTTCTTGCATGCCCTTAATTACTATGTCAAAATAAGAAGAATCAATTTCAGTATATATTTTTGTTTTGAAACGCGACTCAATACTGTCGTTTTCTATTTCTTTTATAATGTGTGGCGTGTAATAATAACCCCTATTTGCGATTGCTGCAGTCATATTAGCCATTTGAATAGGCGTGGTTAAGAGTGCATCTTGTCCGATTGATAAGGATAGGTTTGTTAATGATTTCCATCTTTTTTTACCATATATTCTATCGTAGTAGTTTTTATTTGGAACAAAACCCTTTTGACCCGTTGGTAAATCATTATTTAACCAATTTCCAAGTCCGAAACTAACCACATAGTTTCGCCAAGCGTCATAGCCTTCATATGTTGTTGTATAGTTTTCTATAATGGACTTGTAAACGTTACAGAAATACGCATTACACGAGTTTGCAATTGACTCTTCTAAGTTTAATGGAGACCTATGTTCATGGCATTTCATTTTTCTTTTTTCTTCACCATAAATAAAACCATCATCACATTCGAAACGAGTACTTGATTTAATCACTTTCTCTTGCAAACCAATAAGAGCATTTATAAGCTTAAATGTTGAGCCTGGTGGATATTGAGCAAGAGCTGCTCTGTTAAATAATGGCTTGTTAATACTATCTTTATTTAGAACGCTGTAGTTCTCAGAACGTTTACGTCCAACTAATGTGTTTGGATCATAATTAGGAGCGGAGACGAGGCATAAAATCTCTCCTGTTGAGGGTTCTATAGCTACAATACTACCCCGCTTGTTTTTCATAAGCTGTTCGCCATAATTTTGAAGAAAAATATCGATAGAAGAAGTTAAGTTTTTTCCAGGAATGGATTTGGTGTCAAATTTTTTGTTTTTGAAACTCCCTTTAATATTATTATGAACATCCTTTAGCAGTAATTTTTCGCCTTTTATGCCTTTGAGTTTATCTTCATAAGCTTTCTCAATTCCACTAACTCCTATGTAGTCTCCTTCTCTGTAATAGCGATTTTTCTTAATAATGCTTTGATTGACTTCACCTACATAGCCCAATAAATGACTAGCTGTTGAATAGGGGTATTTTCTTAGAGTTCTGGCCTGAACATAAAAGCCAGGCATCAAAAACATATTTTCTTGTAGTTTAGTGTAAGTTTCTACGGAAATTTGTTTCATAAAAACACTGGACTTATACATTGAATAGCTCCTTGCTTTTTCAAGTCTTTTTTTTAAGGCTAGTGTGTCTATTGAAAGAAGTGAGCAAATTAAATTAGTATCAATATTGCTGGCTTGATTGGGAGTAATCATTAAATCGTACGCTGCTTCATTGTAAACAATTAGTTCATTATTTCTGTCGTAAATAAGACCTCTTCTGGGGTGGTCTGTTTCTTTTCGAATTACGTTGTTTTCTGAAGATGTTTTAAAACTATCGTCAACAACCTGAATAGAAAATAAACGAACTATAAAAATGATGATTATAACGCTGATAAATCCTCCAATTATATAGGGCCTATTTTCAAACTTTCTCACTTTAACGAATTTCTGGCGTTAAAAAACTGGAAAATAATCAGCAAAATGGAGGTTACTATTCCACTGGCTATTGTTCGCAAAAGGATATTCCCTAAATCGAATTGAAATGCTTCGATGAAAAATAATGCGAAATGATGAATAAACACTAAAATTGAAGTGTATATAATGGTTGTCGGCAATCCAAATTCATTAATGGAGAATACAATATTGTTTTGAGTCTTATTCTTCAATTGCGGAATAAGAGATAACAATATTGGGCTCTTGACGTACATAACAAGAACACAAGCAAAAGTATGTAGTCCCATGGAGTTTTGGAATGCATCAATTACTATACCTGTAAAGAATGCTATTAGTAGTAGTAAGTTTTGGTTTTTCTTACTTATTGGTAAAAGAAAAAGGAACATGAGATAAACGTATGGGTTGATATAGCCCATAAAAAATATATTATTAAAAATCAGCACTTGTAGAGAAACGAATACTATAAAATTTATTACATGATTAATAATAGACTTATTCATTTAATTGTGTTTCTAATATTTCTTTTTCTTCTTTTTTTAGAGGTTGGCAAACGTTAACATATTTAACCTCTTTTAAATCTTCAATAAAAGACATTCTTAAGTTGTGAAACTTATCATCATCCTTGGTTTTTATATCACTTATCACACCAACTATAGTTTTGGAAGGGAAAATATATGAGAATCCGCTTGTAGTGATGGTATCACCAATGTTTAGATTAACATGTGAAGGAATATCATAAATTTTAGCTTTTTTGTAGCTTTTTCCATCCCATTG
>MDTG01246240.1_pt1 | contig 13872 bp, 14 predicted proteins | sample 811421 | NCBI WGS metagenome assembly MDTG01 (sample SAMN05326645, study PRJNA326480) | marine metagenome | isolation source: seawater | place: Pacific Ocean: South East | collected 2011 | reverse complement strand
CTATTTATTCTATTGAAATCACTTGTAGAACTAGCAAAGTAATCGCTAAAAAGCATTGAATCAAATAATGCTAACCCTATAAACATACTTGGTATTGCTAATGCAATTAAAGGCATAAGAATAACATCTTTATGTTCTAGTTCTACACTCTCTTCAATTTTAAGTTTATTTTTACCAAAAAATACCTTAAAAAATATTTTAGATGTATATAAGGTTGTAATAAATATTCCTGCAATTAAGAGATAATAAATAAAGTTATTTCCATTATTTTTGAATATATCAATAATTAAATCTTTTGAATAAAAACCAGATGTAAACGGGACTCCCATTAAAGATATTCCTGCTATTACAAAAGTAAAAAATGTATAAGGCATAACTTTTCTTAATCCACCCATTTTTGTAATATCTTGCTCGTGATGACACTTTAAAATAATTGATCCTGCGCATAAGAATAATAGCGCTTTAAAAAAAGCGTGTGTTAGTAAATGATATATCGCAAAAGAATAATAAGATGCTCCAAGAGCAACTGTCATATACCCTAGTTGTGATATGGTCGAATAGGCTATGATTCTTTTAATATCATTTTGAACTAAAGCAACAAGACCCATAAAAAAAGCTGTTGATACACCAATAATTAAGATTAAATCTAAAACATATTTTGATTCATCATATAGCGGTGACAATCTAGCAATCATAAATATGCCTGCGGTAACCATTGTTGCTGCATGTATTAATGCTGAAATAGGTGTTGGCCCTTCCATAGAGTCAGGTAACCAAAAATGGAGTGGTATTTGTGCTGATTTTGCTGAGGCACCAATAAAAAGTAAAATGCTAATTAATGGTATTATTTCAAAAGAATAATTAAAAATAATTATATTTTTTTCACTTAATGATGGGAGAGATAAAAAAAGATTATTATAATCCAAACTTTTAGTCGATATAAAGATAAGAATTACTCCCAACAGTAACCCTATATCACCAACTCTATTTACAATAAATGCTTTTAGATTAGCATTAACCGCGCTAATTTTTTCATACCAAAATCCAATAAGTAAATAAGAAGAAAGTCCAACAAGCTCCCACCCAATAAATAATTGGAGGAAGTTATTTGAGAAGACAATCAATAACATAGAAAAAGTGAAAAAATTAGTATAAATAAAAAATCTATTAAAACCTACTTCCTTTTCCATATAACCAATAGAATAAATATGAATAAAAAAAGAAATAAAGGTAACTATAAATGACATTATGACAGACAGACTATCTACAAATAACCCAAATTCAAATGTAAATTTATTAGAAGAAAACCATTTAAAAAGAGTAAAGTTTTCAATTATTGTAGGGGTAAATAAATAAGATATTAATAAAAATAAAGACAAAATCATTGAAACTCCAATTGAAATATTTCCAATTATTGCAGTACTTAGATTACTTTTATCATTCTTGAATAAAAGAATTAATGATCCAAGAAGAGGAGATAAAATAATTATGGTAATTAAAAAATACATCATCCTTTTAAATTTCCTATATCGTCTACATTAATACTATTTTTATTTCTATAAAGAACAACAATTATAGCTAGTCCAATGGCAGATTCTGCTGCGATTACAGTTAAAATAAAAAAAACAAATATTTGTCCTGTTAAGTCATTGAGGTAATTACCAAAAATTATAAAATTAAAGTTTATAGATAGAAACATTAATTCTAAAGACATAAGCATAATTAATATATTTTTTCTATTTAGAAAAATACCTGCCAAAGAAATACTAAAAAGTATTGAGCTAAGAAATAAATAATGTGACATAGGTATCATTTTAAATCCTCATCTTTTACTATTAACAGTCTATCTTTCTTTTTAACATTAACCTGCTCGCTAGCGTCTTGAAGTTTATTACCTGATTTTTTTCTATGCGTTAAGGTTATTGCAGAAATAATACCTAATAATAAAATAACAGCAGCTATTTCAAATGCTAATATATATTCTGTATATAAGACATACCCAAGATTTTTAGTGTTGCTATCACTTATTATATTTATTTCTGTAAGAATATTTTTATTTGTATCTTCAAATTGATTTTGAAAAAATAATATCAGTAAAGCAGTCATAACTATAAAAACAAATACACCTTGATTTAAATATTTAACAAACCTACCCGTAGTTTCTGATACATTTATATCGAGCATCATTACAACAAAAAGAAATAAAACCATAACAGCTCCAACATATACCAATATAAGGATGACAGATAAAAATTCGGCACCTAATAACAACCATAGTACAGCTGAGAAGAAAAAGGAGAAAACTAGATGTATGGCAGATTTAATCGGATTATTACTTATAATTACATGTAGTGAAGAAATAATTAAAAAAATAGAAAATAAATAGAATATTATGAGCTCTGTATTCATTTTTTACCCTAAATTCCTTCTATCCTTAAGCTCTTCTTGTTCATAAAGATCACCAATTTTTAAAAGATCAATTTTATGAACAACTTTTTCATTTCTATTTTCAAAATGGAATTCAAAAATTTTAGTTTCAACTATGGCGTCTACAGGGCATGCTTCCTCGCAAAACCCACAATAAACACACTTAAATAGATCAATGTCATATTTTGTAGTTCTTCTTGTTCCGTCAGCTCTCATTTCTGTATCTATTGATATTGCTAAAGCTGGGCAAACAGCTTCACATAACTTACACCCTATACACCTCTCTTCGCCATTTGGATAACGCCTTAATGCATGCAATCCTCTAAACCGAGCTGATTGAGGTGTTTTTTCATCTGGATATTGCACTGTGATAGGTTTTTTAAAAAGTTTTTTACCTGTTATTGATAATCCTTTTAGTATTTCCAAAAGAAAAAGATTTTTAAATATTGTTAAAATTTTATTTATCATCCTGAAAACCATGGTTGAATTTTGTAATATATCATAAAGCCTTCTAAAAAAATCCATACCAAAGTAATTGGTAAGAATACTTTCCACCCTAACCTCATTATCTGATCATACCTATATCTAGGTAAGGTAGCTCTTAACCATAAAAATAAAAAAATAAAAAATAATGTTTTGATGGATAACCAAATAAAATCGGGTACCCAAATAAAATAATATTCTAAAAAAGTTGATTCAAATGGTGATAACCAACCACCAAAAAACATTATACTTACTAATACGCTTATGAGAATAAGATTCATATATTCTGCTAAAAAAAACATAGCAAAAGTAATGCCTGAATATTCAACATGAAAACCAGCAACAATTTCAGATTCTCCCTCGGAGACATCAAATGGAGCCCTGTTTGTTTCTGCTATTCCAGATATTAAATAAATAATAAAAAGTGGGAATAATGGAAGCCAATACCAATTAATAACTCCTCCTCTTTGAGAGATGATAATTTCCTGAAGATTAAGACTACCAGCAGCCATAAGTACGCCAACTAAAGCAAAACCCATTGCAATCTCATAAGCTATTATTTGAGCTGCAGATCTCATAGAACCTAAAAACGCATATTTAGAATTAGAGGACCATCCTGCTAAAATTACACCATAAACACTTAATGAGGTTAATGCTAAGATAAAAAGCAATCCTGCATTAATATTGGCAATAACAAAATATTCAGATAACGGTATAACCGACCACACCAATAACGATGGTACTAACATAATCATTGGCGCTGTTAAAAATAAACCCTTGCTTGCATTTGATGGAATAATGATTTCTTTACTTAATAATTTAATTACATCTGCTATTGGTTGTAAAATACCATAGGGACCAACTCTTGTTGGGCCCATTCTAGACTGCATAAAGCCAATAATTTTTCTTTCTGAATATGTTGTATATGCAACTATTAAAAATAATGGCAATACAACTAAAAGTATATCTATCAAGAAATTAAATATAATCAGAAAGATATTCATGATTTTATGGTTATGTGGTTTGATTTAGATTCATTGAGTGTATTATTGAAGCTAGAAGTGTACACAATTGTATTATTTGGCAGTTCCTTTTTTATAAAAAAATTTTTAATTTTATATTTTTTATTATTTTCATTAATTTCTAAAGTATTTTTATTATTAAGGGTTTCACCTAAATCTGATGAAATGTAAATAGATTTGTTACATGACTGGCTTGTCAAGTTTAATGATTTTGATCTACGTACAATTTGATCTGAAGCATAAATATGACGGAGTGTGTTTTTATATACATGATTATTAGTGATAAAGCTAGAATTACTATTTTTAATTTTTTTATTTTTTGAATAATTGAAATCTATATTCTGTAATGATTTAAAAAGTAAGTTTCGTATGGTGGAAACATTATAATCCCCTAAATTATTTGTTTTTAAAATACTATTTAATATTTTCCAACCTTCATAAATATCTTTTGTTGGCTTAATAATTTTATTATAAGTTTGATATCTCCCCTCTATATTAATAAAACTACCATCTGTTTCTGCAAATGTTGAAATTGGTATTACCAAATCTGCATACCTTTCAATTAATGGTGTAAGATACGGTGTAAAGAAGATGTTATACTTAGATTTATTTAATGCCTCAGTAACTGCTGATGTATTCCAAAAATCATGCTCAGGCTCTAAATTAAAAAATATATATGTGGATAAATGAGATTGAATCATGTCATAAGCCGTTAATCCTGGTTCATTTATTGTTTGGCCTCCAAAATTTCTATGTGGTACATTTCCTAGCAACCAAGCGGATGTTGAGTTACAGAAATCTGTTAAATATCCTTGTTGTGCATTAATAGACTTTGAATATTTTGTAATTGAATCTAAAATTTGAGATTGATTCATAAGATAAGTTATATTTGGACCTACTATTATTAATGTTTTTTTATTATTGTTAATTGCAAGTTTATTTTCACTAAAAAATTTACTTAGTTCACTATTATTTAAAATGATTTTTTTAGTAAGATTAAAATCTTCATCTAACGAATCAAAATGAATAGAAAATATTTTTGTATTTTTTTTAGATATTTCGTTAAATCTAATTGTTAAAATAGGAAATTCAGTTTTTATGTTAACACCAACTAATAATATGTTATCAAATTTATCTAGGTCATCTAAATTACATCCTAATGATGGCATTAATGGATAATTTTCTTGATAGTTAAAATCATTTTCATTTGTTCTGTGATCAAGGTTTTGAATGCCCATATTTTTAAATAAATGTTGGAATAAAAATAACTCTTCGCTTGTAGATTGTGCAGATATTAAACATCCAATTTGTTTTACTCCAAAATCATTAATGGCTGAATTTATTATTTCATTTGTTTTATTTAATAATGTTTCTTTTTCACATACTATAAGTTTCTTGTTGTCGCGTATCATAGGTAATGTAGCTTTGTCTTTTGAATAAATACCTTCATATCCAAATCTATCTCTATCAGATAACCAGGTTTGATTAATTTCAGAATTTTCTTTTGGGATTGCTCTAATTATTTGATTCTTATAAGTGTGATAATAAATATTAGATCCTATACAATCATGCGGAGAAATAGCATTATGTTGTTGTAAATCCCATGTTCTAGCTTTGTATCTATATGGTTTATTATTTAAAGCTCCGACGGGACATAAGTCAATCATATTTCCTGATAACTCTGATGATATTCCTTTTTCTATAAAAGTACTGATTTCCATATGTTCGCTACGATTTATCAAACCTAATTCTTTATTATTTGCAACTTCTTCCCCAAACCTTACACATCTTGAGCAATGTATACATCTAGTCATTTCTGTTGAAATTAAAGGTCCGATATCTTTATCAACCACAACTCTTTTAAACTCCAAATAATTTGAATGATCTTTGCCGTGTTGCATAGAAACATCTTGTAGCTCACATTCTCCACCTTGGTCACAAATAGGACAATCTAATGGGTGGTTTATTAATAAAAATTCCATTGTGTTTTTTTGAGCGTCTTTAGTTTTATTAGAATGAGTAAATATTTTCATATTTTCTTGAACTGGCGTAGAGCATGCTGGTTGTGCATGTTTCATATTTTCTATTTCAACTAAACACATTCTACAACTAGCAACGACAGATAAATGTTTGTGATAACAAAATCTAGGAATTTTAATTCCATTTCTATCCGCAATCTCAATAATTGTTTCGTTTTCTTGGGCTATATATTCTTTATTATTAATAAAAACTTTCATATTTAGGAGACCATAGACTCTTTTTTTTCTACATAATGTTCAAATTCATGCCAAAAATGTTTTAAAAAACTTCTAACAGGCATAGATGCTGCATCACCTAACGCACAAATACAATGTCCTTCAATTTGGTTTACAATTTTGTTAAGTTGATCAAGATGATTTAATGTTCCTTGTCCGCTTAATATATTTGATAAAATTTTATATAACCAGCCAGTTCCTTCTCTGCATGGAGTACATTGACCACATGACTCAGAATAATAAAATCTTGAAATACGATGAAGAACTGAAACCATACAAGTAGTTTCATCCATCACAATTACTCCACCAGACCCTAGCATTGACCCAGCTTTTTCAATTGATTCATAATCCATTGTTATTTTCATCATATCATCTCCTTTGATTACGGGTACAGAAGAACCCCCTGGAATAACTGCCTTTAGTTTATTTCCATTCAACACACCGCCAGATAATTTTAATAAATCTGAGAATGGTATACCTAGAGGTACTTCATAGTTATTTGGTTTATTTATGTGTCCACTCATAGAAAACATTTTTATTCCTTCAGAATTACCTATACCAATATCTTTATACCAACCTTCATCATTTAATATAATTTTAGGAATGCTAGCCAAAGTTTCTGTATTGTTAATTATAGTTGGTTTTCCAAATAATCCTTTTATTGCTGGAAACGGAGGTTTGATTCTGGGCATACCTCTTTTCCCTTCAATAGATTCAAGCATTGCAGTTTCTTCGCCAACAATATATGCTCCTGCACCAATTAAAGCATAAACATCAATACAAAGATTGGTAGACAAAATATTTTTACCTATAAAATTATTTTTATATGCTTCTTCTAACGCTTTATTAAAAACCTTCCATTGTTCATCTAAGAATTCTCCACGAAGATAATTATAAGCTACGGAAGCTCCTATTGCATAAGAAGCTATTAACATGCCTTCAATAATCGCATGCGGGTTATATCTTAAAATATCCCTATCTTTACAAGTTCCAGGCTCACTTTCATCTGAGTTACATACCAAATATTTTTGTTTTGCTTGTTGTGGTATAAATGACCACTTTAATCCTGTTAAAAACCCTGCTCCGCCTTTACCTCTTAAACCTGATTCTTTAATTTTATTTATTATTTCTAACTTAGATGTTTTATTTTGTACTATTTTTTTCCATGCCTTATATCCACCAAGGTTTACATATGTTTCCATAGATGATGGATTACTTAGATGAAAAGTTTCAGTGCAAAGCTTTGTGTTCATTTTATTCCTTCCAAAATTTTATCTATTTTATCTAGAGTTAGATTTTCATAATTTTTATGATTTACTTGCATCATTGGTCCTCCATTGCAAGCAGCTAAACATTCTATTTCATCTTTTAAATAAAATTTGTTATCTGATGTAGATTCTCCAACTTTTATATTTAATTTTTTTTCAATGTGATTAAGTATCTTATCTGAACCTCTGAGCATACATGAAATATTGTTACATACTGCAATTACATTTCTTCCCACAGGTTTTATATTAATCATTGTATAAAATGTAGCTACTTCAAGCACATCAATCTCTTTCACTCCTAAATGTTTTGCTAAAGCTTGCATGATTTCTTTAGTAACAAAACCTTGATTACAATGTTGTAGTATTAGTAAACTTTCAATAATTGACGACTTTGGTTCTAAGATAGGAAATTTTCTTTTAACCTGGTCTATTTTATCCATGATTTCACTATTTATAATATATTTGTTACTCATCTATCTATTTCTCCAAAGACAATATCTTGCGTGCCTATGATGGTGACTACATCTGATAACATGTGATTTTTACACATTTCATTTAAAGCTGAGAGATGTGGAAAACCGGGGGCTCTAATTTTTAACCTGTATGGTTTATTTGCTCCGTCAGATATTAAATAGATTCCAAATTCACCTTTTGGAGCCTCAATTGCTGTATAAGTTTCACCTTCAGGTACACAATAACCTTCAGTAAATATTTTAAAATGATGTATTAATGATTCCATGTCCTCTTTCATGGTTTCTCTATTTGGAGGGCTAACTTTCGCATCATTTATCATTATTGAGCCTGGATTATTTTTTAACCAATCAATACATTGTTTGATAATTTTATTAGATTGTCTTAATTCTTCAATTCTTACTAAATATCTATCATAAGAATCGCCTTTCTTTCCAATTGGTATGTCAAAGTTAAGTTTGTTATAAACTTCATAAGGTTGTTTTTTTCGTAAATCCCATGGAATGCCAGAACCCCTTAACATTGGGCCAGTGAAACCTAATTCGAGCGCTCTTTCAGGTTCAACAACCCCTATTCCAACTGTCCTCTGTTTCCATATTCTGTTATCTGTTAGTAAGTTCTCATACTCATTGATGCATTCGGGAAATCTAGAAACAAAGTTCTCTAAAAAATCTAGTAAACTACCTTCTCTATTATAATTTAAATCTTTTAATTCACTTTTATCTTTAAGAGAAGATTTTTCATATTTAGGCATGCTTTCGGGTAAATCTCTAGCTACGCCTCCTGGTCTATAATATGTAGCATGCATTCTAGTTCCTGAAACAGCTTCATAACAATCCATTAAATCTTCACGTTCTCTAAAAGAATATAAAAATACTGACATTGCTCCAATGTCAAGTGCATGCGCTCCAAGCCAGAGTAAATGATTAAGTATTCTTGTAATTTCATCAAACATTACTCTTATATATTTAGCTCTATCAGGGATATCTATGTTGAGCAATTTTTCTATTGCTAAGACATAAGCGTGCTCATTACACATCATAGAGACATAGTCTAATCTATCCATATAACCAATAGATTGATTATATGGTTTTGATTCAGCAAGTTTTTCGGTAGCACGATGTAAAAGACCAATATGTGGGTCAGCATCCTTAATTACTTCTCCATCCATTTGTAAAACCAACCTCAATACTCCGTGTGCTGCTGGATGTTGTGGTCCAAAATTCATTGTAAAATTTTTAAACTGTTTCATTCTTTCTTTTCTCTAATTACTTTTGGCACTAAAACTCTTGGTTCAATATCAACTGGTTCATAGACAATTTTTTTTAAAATAGGATCATATCTAATTTGAGTATTACCAATTAATGGAAAATCTTTTCTAAATGGATGTCCAATAAAACCATAATCAGTTAATATTCTTCTTAAATCTGGATGCCCTTCAAATAAAATACCAAATAAATCAAAAGCTTCTCTTTCATACCAATTTGCAGCAGACCATAAACTAACTATAGATGGAATAACTATGTCATTATCATCTAAATAAACTTTTATTCTGATTCTAAAATTTTTTTTTATAGACAAAAGGTGGTATGCAACACAAAATCTACTTGTTTTATTTTTATTTTTTATACTATCTCCAAATTTAATTCTTCCATGTGATTGTGGATTTATACCTCTATTATACCCTGTTGATGTTGCCTCACTAGTTTCCCATTCTGATTCTCCGTACATGCTATAATCAATTGCGCATAAATCAGATAATTGAGTAAAAGATAATTCATTATTATTTTTTAAAATTGTCATAATTTTTAATAATGATTCTTTGTTTATTTTAAGTGTTGTTATATCTGAATCTAAAATAAGATCATATGGCTCAGTTATATATTTAGAAATAATATCTTGCATTGAAATAATTTACACAGAGCTATTTACTACTAGTGTATTTTTTCTTTTTATTTTATTTTGTAATTGCAAGATACCATACAATAGAGCTTCAGCTGTTGGTGGGCATCCTGGTACATATATATCGACTGGAACAATTCTATCGCAACCCCTAACTACTGCATAAGAATAATGATAGTACCCACCGCCATTTGCACATGAGCCCATCGAAATAACCCATTTAGGATCTGCCATTTGATCATAAACTTTTCTTAAAGCTGGTGCCATTTTATTTACAAGTGTGCCAGCAACAATCATAACATCAGATTGTCTTGGGCTTGGTCTAAATAACATTCCAAAACGATCTAAGTCATATCTTGAAGCGCCTGCATGCATCATCTCAACAGCGCAACAAGCTAAACCAAAAGTCATTGGCCACAAAGATCCCGTTCTTGCCCAATCAAAAAGATTTGAAGATTTTGTTAAAACAAAACCATCTTTATGTATATTTTCTAATCCCATTCCAACGCTCCTTTTTTCCACTCATAAATAAATCCAACAACTAAAATTAATAAAAATAAAGCCATAGATATAATTCCAATGAAACCTATTTCATGGACGACTATAGCCCATGGAAATAGAAAAGCTATTTCTAAGTCAAAAATTATAAATAAAATTGCAACTAAATAATAACGAACATCAAATTTCATTCTAGAATCTTCGAAAGCTTCAAACCCACATTCATATGGTGAATTCTTTTCTGTGTTAGGATTATTTTTGCCAAGTGTAAAACCAATGCCCAGCATAATAACAGCAAAGATTATTGCAAAAATTAAGAATATCAATATTGGCAGGTACTCTAATAGCATATATTACTTCAACTCCATTATATCCTAAAAACAAACATTATATCCTATAAAACTTAGACATACTATAATTACCATTAATACGATTTAATACCTTACTTTTACTATAATTAAAGTGATAAAATGAAAATATGGATGATAATCAAAACTACGTAGCCATAGATAAAGTTTTTAAAAATATTTGGGATTACTTAAAAGTTGGAGTAAAAAATAGAGATTCTGATTATCATACATTTTCTTTTGCAACATCATATAAAAATATTGTAAAAAATAGAACTATAGTTTTAAGAGATTATAGTGAAAAAAATAAAACTATTTCTTTTCATACAAACAACTTAACTGAAAAAATTTTAGATATAAATAACAATAAAAATGTAGAAGCACTTTTTTATAATAGAAAAGAAAAAATACAAATACGTATATCAGGATTAGCTACTATTAATAAACAAGATAATTTATATAAAAAAAAATGGTTAGAGATGAGTTCTCAAACAAAAGAATGTTATTTTCAAAATATAAATCCTGGTCAATCAATTGATGACCCTGATTTAGTTACATCAACTATAAAGAATGAGATAAGTAAAAATTTTAAAATTATTACTATTCATATAAATAAAATAGATTGGTTATATTTATCATCAAAAGGACATAAAAGAATTAAATTTATAGCACAAGATAATTTTAAAGGTAAATGGGTTGCTCCATGAATTTGCCGATGGCCGGACTCGAACCGGCACGACTTTCATCACTGCCCCCTCAAGACAGCGTGTCTACCAGTTCCACCACATCGGCTAAATTAAGAAAGTTTTTTTAATTATCGGTTTTAGGAGGCTGAATTAACTCTTCTTGATTTAATATTTCTTTTTCTAATAAACTCTTGTTATCTAATTGTGTGTTTGATGCAAAATAAGCCAAAGATAAACTTGTTATAAAAAAAATTAAAGCTATAAAGGTTGTTAGTTTTGTTAAGAAAGTTGCACTTCCTTTTGCTCCAAACACTGTTGAAGAAGCGCCACTACCAAATGCTGCTCCAGCATCAGCGCCTTTTCCATGTTGTACAAGTATTAAAATAATTAAGGAAACCGCGAGAATTATATGTATAGCTAATATTATTGTTTGCATGATGTTATTTATCTCAAATTGTGCAACAAATATCAATAAATTTTTTCAAATTTAATGATGCTCCACCAACTAATACTCCATCTACATTTAAAATATTTAATATAGAGCTAGTATTTTTTGGATTGACACTCCCTCCATAAATAATTTTAACTAATTTAGATTTATCATTCATTATCTTATTTATTTGCATTCTTATAAACTTATGTACAGCTTCAATATCATCAATACTAGCAGATTTACCGCTACCTATAGCCCATACAGGCTCATAAGCAATAATAATATTTTTTTTATTATTTTTTATTAAATTTAATGATTTTGAGAAAGCTGTCTTAATTTGCTTTTGGATAACCTGCTTGGTTAATTTTTTATTATATTCTTTAAGGGTTTCGCCAACACAGATAATGGTTTTTTTTCGAGCTTTCAATGATTGATAAACTTTCATGGCTATTATATCATTATCTTCTTTGAAAATATGTCTTCTCTCAGAATGTCCTATTAAAGCATATGAACATTTAAAATCATTAGCCATATTTATTGAGATTTCACCTGTATAAGCGCCTTCCTCATAAGGGGAAATATTTTGAATACCTAAAAATATATTTTTATTAGATTTAAATTTTTTTAATTTGTCATATATAAGGTTTAAATATATAGACGGTGGTAGCAATAAAATATCATTTCTGATTTTCAATAATTTTTGCTTTTTTATAATACCGTCTACAAGCTTAGAAAGTACCTTGTAATTACCATTTTGTTTCCAGTTAGCAGCTATTAGTTTTTTATATTTCATGGATTAAGTTTTATTTATATTATCATAAAAGTAATCTAAAAGTATTTTTATCTCAGATTCATTTTCATGTTCTATTAATAATCTAATTAACTCTTCTGTTCCTGATGGCCTTAATACAATTCTACCTCTATTATTAATTTTATTTTCTAATTCTTGCATTACTTTTATATTATTTTGATTTCTCATAAAACCTAATTTATCTTTTATTTTTATATTAATAAGTTTACTAGGTATTAGTTGAATTTCTTGTTTTAATTCTGATAAAGATGATTCAATATTAATTAAAGCTGATATTAAATTAATCATCGTAATTATTCCATCACCAACATATAAGTTATTAAAATCATTTATAATAATATGTCCAGAAGATTCTCCTCCTATATATGAATTATTTTTAATCATTTCTTCTACAACATGTTTATCACCAACTTTTGCTTCTATAAATTTAATATTAAGTTTTTTATATAAAGATTGAATTCCGTGGTTGGTCATAACAGTACCAACTACTGGGTTTTGAATATTATTTTTTTCTTTATTGTATTTTGCCAAAATATATAAAACATCATCCCCGTTTATAATTTCTCCGTCTGAACTAATAAATATTGCTCTATCTCCATCGCCATCTAACGCTACTCCTAAGTCAATTTTTATTTTTTTTTGTTTATTATGTGTTGATATAGCCTCTATAGAATTAAATGATTTAATAAAATCTTTTATAATATTTGGGTTAGTCGCGCCACAATTTTGATTTATATTTTTTCCATCTGGTTCATCAAATATTGAAGTAACTGTAAAAATATTATTATTAAGAGCTGAGGTAATTAACTTTGATGTTGCTCCATTTGCACAATCTATTAAAATATTAAATTTATCTTCTTTAATTGATGTTTTTTTAATTTTTTTACCAATATATTCATTAATTATATTGGAATACATGGTTGTAAAAATTTCATAATCTTTGTGGAACCCATCTACATAATCAGGTATCTCGCTGAGATATTTATAATCATTTTCAATAGTATTTTCTATTATATTATTTATTTTAAAACCATGCTGATTAAAAAACTTCATACCATTATCATGATAAGGGTTATGAGATGCTGTAATTTGTATACCAGCTATTAAATCTTTATTAAGTTTATTTAAACAAAGGCTCATTGCAGGTGTAGATAATAAACCTACGTTACAACATTTTGATCCTTGATGCGATATGCCAGAAAACAATGCGTTTTGAATAATCTGTGAAGATTCTCTGCCATCATTGCTTATATAAATTAAACCTTTTTT
>MDTG01065516.1_pt1 | contig 13872 bp, 12 predicted proteins | sample 811421 | NCBI WGS metagenome assembly MDTG01 (sample SAMN05326645, study PRJNA326480) | marine metagenome | isolation source: seawater | place: Pacific Ocean: South East | collected 2011 | reverse complement strand
CAATTTATGTTTGATTAATGAGGTCGCTAAAGGGCGTAAATTGCTGTAGTCAACGTCAGGGAATTCGAGGTAGCGTAATAGATCTTGCTCTAGCTCTGATGAATAAAAATCCGCGACAATGTTATTTGCCGCTTCAAATAATTTGTTACGAATTTGTGGATCATTAGCTTGGGTTTTCGCTAATTCTCGATATTGTTGGAAGGCTTCAAGATAATCGCCTTGCAATAATTTAACGTGAGCTAAGAAGGTCGCCGATTTGGTATTTACCCGAGAAATTCGGCAAGCACGACTAAAAAATTCTTCTGCTTGGTCGAGCTCTCCTCGCGCTAATGCAATATGGCCAGCACTGTAGAGTAAGCTAGTACTTTTAGGTTTTAGGCTTAATCCTAAATGTGCCCAGTGTTCTGCGCGGTCTAGATGCTGACGTTGCAATTCAATACGTGCCAGCAAGTTAATACCTGGAAGGTAATTAGGTGCGAGTTCATAAGCTTTTATCGCTAGGTCATTCGCTCTTGCCATCATGGTTTCATTGCCACGACGCACGGCATCGCTATAACAGCGGCTTGCAGTGTCCATCAGTATCCGGTGGTCTCCCGGAGGGCTGACCGCTGCGCGTGTAGTTCGTTGTGGGTTGGCCATAATCGGCACCTCAATTTCGAGTGTGTATGGCCTATCAGCAGAATCTGTGCCACTTTTTAATTTATTGATTTATATGGATTTTTTCATTTAATAATAGAAAGACAGGCAATGCGGCACCGCATTGCCGGGCAAGGTGTTGCCGCTTTGGTGTAGTCTTTTGGGTTGTGAGAAGACGCCTAAGGCGGTTGGGACCTTGAAACTTCCTGACAAAAAAAAGTTAAAGAAATTGATTCGATGGCCGCAAACATAATCAGGCCCATACGATTTCAGGAGACGCCATGATGTATAAGTCAGGTGCCAAGCAATACCAGCAAGTGAATGTGACATCGGAAGTGTTGGATGCGGATCCGCACCGGTTAATTCAATTGCTGATGGAAGCAGCTCTTACCCGCATGGCTCAATCGAAAGGTGCTATTGAGCGCAAGGATATGGAAGAAAAGGCCAAGTTACTTGGTCGGGTTGGAGAAATTATTCAAACTCTGCAATCGAGTCTTGATCATCAAAGTGGCGGAGATATTGCCAGTAATCTTGATCGTCTCTACGACTACATGATTCGCCGGTTACTCGAGGCTACACGTCATAATGATGTCGATATGATCGATGAAATTATGGGCCTTATGTTAGAGGTTAAAACCGGTTGGGATGGCATTCGCGAGGAGTACTTGCGCGGTGCTCACGGCGGTCAAGTATCCACTGACAATTCGGATTCTGGTCGTCTTGGAAGTACCATTTCAGCCTAACACCTGTACTGTAATTATTATTCCTTTCTGACAAATCCCTGATTTATCGGGGATTTCTTCTTGTCATTTGACGACACATTCGGATATAAATGGCGCCTGTGAAGTTTATAGTAGTAACAACAATTATTTAACGTCAGAAGTTTGACTTACTGCAATTTTACTACTTAACTGAAGAACACTAAGTCAATCAAATGACGTTTCAGAGTATGAAATCCATACCTGTCATCATAGGAAGGAAAGGCTGAGCGCCATGTGGAGAGAAATAAAAGTACTGTTGATAGATGATAATGCGCAACGTCGCCATGATCTAAAAGTAATCTTAGATTTTCTCGGTGAAGAAGCTATTGTCGCGCAAACGAATGACTGGCGCCGTGAGGTTGAAGGTCATGTCGAAGATAGCACCGATATCAGCGCCGTTATTTTAGGCGACAGTGCCACAACCCCTATGGCTGATGTGGTAGAAGCGATTCTATCTTGGGATAAAGGTATGCCGATCCTGTTTATGGGGTCAGATTCACCTGAGTCTATGCCTGAAAATTTGCGTCGTGCTTTGTTAGCGGCCATCGAAATGCCGCCGAGCTATAACAAGCTACTTGATAGTCTGCACCGTTGTCAGGTCTACCGCGAGCAATACACCCACAATCGCAGTCGTGGCGAACGCCGCGAGGTTCAGTTGTTCCGCAGCTTGGTTGGTACTAGCCGTCAGGTTCAGCATGTGCGCGAGCTCATTATGCAGGTAGCGGATAAAGACGTTAGTGTGATGATTCAAGGTGAATCGGGCACAGGTAAAGAAGTGGTTGCACGTAATCTTCATTACCATTCCCATCGCCGCAACAAGCCGTTTGTACCTGTAAATTGCGGTGCTATTCCTGCTGAGTTATTAGAGAGTGAACTGTTCGGTCATGAGAAAGGCGCTTTTACCGGTGCGATTAACAGTCGTCCGGGCCGTTTTGAAATGGCAGAAGGTGGAACACTTTTCTTAGACGAGATCGGCGATATGCCGCTGAATATGCAGGTGAAGATACTGCGAGTTCTGCAAGAGCATACGTTTGAGCGCGTAGGTAGTAATAAAACCATTAATGCCAACGTACGTATCATTGCCGCAACGCACAAGAACCTCGAAACCATGATCGAGGACGGTAGCTTTCGCGAAGATTTGTATTATCGCCTAAATGTATTTCCCATCGACATGCCGTCATTACGCGAGCGCGTTGAAGATTTACCACTGCTGCTGAATGAATTGATCTCTCGCCTTGAAAATGAAAAGCGCGGCTCAATTCGATTCAACTCTGCCGCGATTATGTCGCTATGCCGACACGATTGGCATGGCAACGTACGTGAGCTTGCAAACTTGGTTGAGCGCTTGGCTATTCTGCACCCGTATGGCGTTGTCGGCGTGAATGAATTGCCGAAGAAATTCCGCCATGTTGATGATGGTGATGAAAGTCTTGCATTGCCAGTAGTCGCCGATGTCACTCAAAACGAAGGCTTAGCAGGCGTTGATAGCCCTGCATTACTGCCAGTGAATGGCTTAGATTTACGTGAATATCTGCAAGATCTTGAGTGTTCGTTAATTCAACAGGCTTTAGACGACTCCAATGGCGTTGTTGCCCGAGCTGCCGAGAAATTGAATATTCGCCGCACGACCTTGGTCGAGAAAATGCGTAAATACGATTTGCAGCGTAAAGAAAAAGATACAGCGTAAGACGCTAGGTAGCGCTTTAATAAATAGATACTGCAAAAACAAACGGGGCTTCGGCCCCGTTTTTGTTTTAAATCATCGGAGCTGCTTGTTGCTCATGTAGGAGCGATTCAACGAACGCTTTTTGTTCGTAGTCGCGAAGGGTATCGGCACTGCTCGCTTCGCTCCCTGAGTACCTCCTACAGGCGAAATATTGAGATCGTAAGAGCGGATCTTATCCGCGAAAACGTCTATGAACGATATGCTTATTCCGTTTGCCACGCCTTCGCGAAAAAGTTTCGCTCCTACAAGTGGCCATCGGGCTACTGTTATTGCAGAAATAACGCCATTCCGCCTGCTTTCCGTCTTCATTTTTAAATAAAAAAGCCAATTAACTGTCATGCGGGCACGCTAATTGCTCTAACCCTATAAAGTGTGTTTTTGACGTCGGATTACCGGCGCTCTTGAGGGTGTTATGGCAAATGCAGCATTGAGTCATCAGGAGATGAATGTCGTCCCTGTCGCTCCACAAATGGATCCGGCTGAGCTAAAGCGCGCATTTCATATGTTTAATGAGATGTCGCAGCAGCTGACGAATTCCTATGCATTTCTAGAAAGTAAGGTTGAGCAACTCAGTGGTGAGCTTGCCACGGTCTCAGCTCAGCGGATGCAGGAATTAGCGGAAAAAGAACGTTTAGCGGATCGCCTTGAAAGCTTATTACAGATGTTGCCGGCGGGTGTTTTGTTGCTCGATGAAAATGGCTTTGTCGTGCAGAGTAATGCGGGTGCAAATGAATTACTACTCGCGGCTTCTGGCGCTGAGACCTTGGTTGGGCAGCGCTGGCGCGTGATTATTCAACGCTGTTTTAAACCGCGCCGCGATGATGGCCACGAAATTTCATTGGTAGACGGTCGCCGCGTTAGTTTGCGTACAACGGCGATGCTGAACGAACGTGGTCAGTTAATTTTATTAACCGATATGACGGAAACCCGTGCCCTACAAGCCCAGTTAAGTCAGCATGAGCGTTTATCGGCCATGGGCAAAATGGTTGCTTCACTGGCTCATCAAATTCGTACGCCGCTCGCCGCTGCGACCTTGTATGCAGGGCATCTAGCCTCCAACGATTTACCCGCTCCCCATCGCTTAAAGTTCGCAGGCAAGTTGCAAGAGCGTTTGCATCATCTCGAAAGCCAAGTACGCGATATGTTGATTTTTGCACGGGGTGAAGCGCCATTGAATGATGAAGTGACGTTTGCCGAATTAATGGCGGGGGTTACTGCGGCGATGGAAGTTCCTCTTAGCCAATATCGCGCAGAATGTATTGTCGATAACCGCATTGAAGGCACATCTCTTATCTGTAACCGCGATGCCTTAATCAGCAGCATGATGAATTTAATTAATAATGCGCTGGAATCTTGTGAACACCCGATTCGCATCCGAATTGTATTAACAGAAACTCAAGATGGGCGCGCTCATATTCAAATTATGGATAACGGCCCCGGCGTAGAACCGCAGCAAAAAGCCCGCATGATGGAACCATTTTTCACCACAAAGAGTAATGGTACGGGATTGGGTTTGGCGGTTGTTCAAGCGGTAGTGCGTGCGCATCACGGCGAATTTTTGTTGGCGGATAGCCCGATGGGCGGCGTTTCAGCAGAACTATTTTTACCGCTAATGGGTAACTAATTAGCGGTCGATTTTACTGGAGGAAATGATCATGCGTTTACTGGTTGTAGAAGATGATCCGCGCTTGCGCGAAGCGATTGTCGATACCTTAATGTTAAAGGGTTACGAAGTTTTTGAAGCTCCGAATGGCATTGAGGCAATGGCAATTTTACGCAGCCATACATTGGATTTGGTGCTGTCGGATATCAATATGCCAGGGATGGATGGCTTAGAGTTGCTGGATCAGATAAAGGCTCAGCATCCTTGGTTGCCGGTATTATTGATGACGGCTTATGGCGATGTTGGTCAGGCGGTTAAGGCAATGCAACGCGGCGCTAACGACTATCTGATGAAGCCGTTTGAATTACGTGAATTGGACGCCTTGTTGAAGCCCTTTACGCAGGATGTGTCGGTAGACGTTGATGAATCTGAACCCGTATGTGAAGCAGCGTCCTCGCAGCAATTGTTTCAGATGGCTCAGCGTGTGGCGCAAACTGATTCGACAGTATTAATCAGTGGTGAGAGCGGCACAGGTAAAGAAGTGCTTGCTCGTTATATTCATCAGCAATCAAGCCGTAAGCATCAGCCTTTTATTGCCATTAACTGTGCAGCTATTCCAGAGAATATGTTGGAAGCTATGCTGTTTGGATATGAAAAAGGTGCATTTACTGGAGCGTACAATGCTATGCCGGGTAAATTTGAACAGGCTGAAGGTGGCACCTTATTGCTAGATGAAATCACCGAAATGGATTTGAGCCTGCAAGCAAAGTTGTTACGCGTTATTCAAGAGCGACAGGTCGAACGTTTAGGTGGTAAGAAAACGTTGGATTTGGACGTGCGTATTTTAGCAACGACGAACCGAGATTTAGCGGATTACGTGGCGGAAGGCAATTTCCGTGAAGATTTATATTATCGCCTTAGCGTATTCCCGTTGAATTGGTTGCCGCTGCGTGAGCGTCGTGAAGATATCATTCCTTTAGCTAAGCGCTTACTGACTCACCATGCCGGTAAAATGAAGCGTCCAGTGCCGAAAATGTTACCTGAAACTGAGCAAAAAATGCTTGCCCATAGCTGGCCGGGTAATGTTCGTGAGCTAGACAATACCATTCAGCGTGCATTGATTATGCAAACGGGGCCGCAACTACACCCGAACGATTTGATTCTGACTCCTGTGCCGAAAAACCGTCAGCATGAGATGCCTGCTAGCGTCGTTTTACCGGCGGAGGAAGGCGAGTTGGGTAGCGATTTACGTACTCGAGAAGTAGAACTGATCGTCAAGGCACTAAAAGAAGAGCCTAGTCGCAAGGAAGCTGCTGATCGTTTGGGTATTAGCCCAAGAACCTTGCGTTACAAGGTTGCGCGCTTGCGCGATGAAGGTGTTGATGTCGAATCTATGGTGTCTTCTTTTTAAACTTTCCTCCTTTCCCTCCCTTTGCCCTTAATTCTGGCAAGCAAGTTGCAATGTCAGAATAAAGGGCATGAAAACTGCCGAAAAGTGTCAAAAAATAATGATACGCCATCATGAACTCACAGTAGTCAGGGTGGCAACGAGGGTAGCAGTATGATTGATCGTGTCGATGTCAGTTCCGTTTTAATGCAGATGCGTCAGGTAAAAGATCAGCTGCGCACGCAGCACGAACAGTCCATTAATTCAGCACCGGCCAGCCGTGGTGTTGAAGGCATGATGCGTTCCGACTCGGTGGCTCGTCCACAAAGCATCGGTGATGTGAATCGCGTTAATGGCGATAGTATGAAAGTCAGTGGTGACAATACGGTTCCTGATTTTCAGACTATGTTTAAAACTGCGATTGATAACGTCAACGAAAATCAAAAAGTTGCTGGGAATTTGGCTACCCGTTTTGAGCAGGGGGATGCATCCATTGACTTACCAGAAGTTATGATTGCATTACAAAAATCCAGCGTGTCTTTTCAAGCAATGACCCAGGTTCGTAATAAACTGGTCGAAGCTTATAAAGACATCATGAACATGCCGGTTTAATGGGTTGATGTATGGATAATGTACCAGCACAAGCGATGGCAGGAGCAGGTGCCGATAGTGGTAGTGGCAATGAAGCGGCGATGACACCAGCATCGACTGACACTCGCACTGATTCCCATCCGCTCATGGCGGGTTTCGGCAAATTAAATATAGTGCGCCAAGCCGCCGTTATCGGCGGTATTGCATTGGTAATTGCTTTGGTGGTTGCTATTTTTATCTGGTCACGCGAACCCACTTACAAACCGCTTATTCACCGTATGCAAGATCACAATGCTCAAGACATTGTTGAGGTATTGCAGCGCGAAGATATTCCTTTTCAAATTGATCCAGTAACGCAGATATTAATGGTGCAAGCCAGTGATCTGCATGAAGCGCGCATGAAGCTGGCGGCAGCGAGCTTAATTGATGACAAGACAGTTGGACTAGAAGTATTAGAAAAAGATAGTACGTTAGGTACGAGTCAGTTTATTGAAAATGCACGTTATCGCCGCGGTCTTGAGGGTGAGTTGGCGCGTACAATTGCCAGTGTCAAAAGTGTTCGTAATGCTCGTGTGCATTTAGCACTGCCAAAACAATCTGTTTTCGTGCGCGATCAACGTAAACCGAGAGCATCGGTGTTTTTAGAGCTATATCCGGGTAGTGATTTATCGCGCGATCAGGTTGAAGCCATTATGAATTTGGTGGCGTCGTCGGTAAGCGAAATGGATCGCGCTGATGTCTCTATTGTTGATCAAAAGGGTAATTTGCTATCCAAAGTTGCGCCAGAAGATACCGGTGAAATGATGGCAACCCGGCAGCTTGAATATTCAGAGAAGGTTGAAGAAACCCTTACTCAGGCGGTTAATAATATTCTTAAGCCTGTGTTAGGTGAGGCTAATTATAAAGCAGAAGTATCTGCCGATATTGATTTTACTATTCAGGAACAAAGCGAAGAGTTATTTAATCCTGATTTAATTGCTTTGCGTAGTGAACAATTGGTTGATGAGTCAAATGGTGGAAAGGACGCAGGTGGCATTCCTGGGGCTTTATCGAATCAACCTCCTGCTGCAGCCACGGCGCCAGAGCAAGCGATAGGCACAGGTGCTGGTGGTGCAGGCGCCGCAGGTAAACGTCGCTCTGAGGCTACACGCAATTATGAAGTCGATAGGACGTTGAGCTACAAACAAAGTCAGGTCGGGCGTATTCAACGTTTAACCGTTGCGGTTGTAGTGAATGATCGAGAAATAATGAATGCGGATGGCGACATGGTACTGCAGCCATGGACTGATGCTGATCTGCAACGCTTAGAAGTATTGGTCAAAGATACGGTTGGTTTTAATGCTGCGCGTGGCGATAGCGTTAACGTGATCAATTCACCCTTTATGGGCAAAGGTGAAACATTGCTGGGTGATCCAGATTTTTGGACACAGCCTTGGTTCTGGGAAATCATGAAGCAAGTATTAGCGGGTCTTTTCATACTGGTATTAATTTTCGGTGTGATTCGCCCAACGATTAAAAGTATTGCCAGCAGAGGTCGTGATGATGAATCGAGTCTGCTGGATGATTTAGAAGATGCGGAAGCCGGATTAGATGATGATCGCGTAACACTGGCAGGTATGGACGAATATTTATTACCAGGCGCATCAGAAAGCTATGAGCGTCAGTTAGATGCACTTAAAGGTCTAATTGCCGAAGATCCTGCGCGTGTTGCTCAAGTGGTTATTGGATGGGTGAACGAAAACAATGGCTGAGAATACGATGCCCGAAAATGCACTAGCGAGTTTAAGCCGTGTTGAGCGTGCCGCTATTTTGCTCATGACATTGGGCGAGAAAGACGCTGCTGAAATTTTAAAACACATGGGGCCGAAAGAGGTGCAACGTGTGGGTACGGCGATGGCGACGTTGAAAAATATTAATCAAGGCCAAGTCGAAGGTGTGGTCTCTGAATTTTTAGATGCGGTGAGCGGCCAAACGGGCATGGGGTTGGGCTCAGACGACTATATTCGAAATATGCTGACACAGGCTCTTGGTAACGATAAGGCCGGTGCATTAATTGATCGTATTCTACTCGGTGGTAATACCACCGGACTTGATTCATTAAAATGGATGGAGCCGCGTCAGGTAGCTGATTTAATTCGTCATGAACATCCGCAAATTCAAGCCATTGTTGTGTCGTATTTAGATGCGGATCAATCGGCTGAAATTTTATCGAATTTTGATGAAAAAGTGTGCCTCGATATCATTATGCGGGTAGCGGCATTAGAAGCAGTACAGCCTGCGGCTTTGCAAGAATTAAACGATATTCTAGAACGCCAGTTTTCGGGCAAAGCCGGTGCGCAAACCACGAGTATGGGTGGGGTCAAAGTGGCAGCAAGTATCGTCAACTTTGTGGACAGTACCATTGCTGCGGAATTGCTCGAACAAATCAAAGAGGTGGACGAAGATCTGGGAACACAAATTCAAGATCTTATGTTCGTATTCGACAACTTGGTGGATGTCGACGACCGTGGTATTCAGGCTTTGATGCGCGAAGTCTCGACCGATCTTTTGGTTGTGGCGTTGAAAGGTGCCGATCCTCTGGTGCAAGAAAAAATCTTCAAGAATATGTCGAAGCGCGCTGCCGAATTGCTGCGTGATGATTTGGAAGCGAAAGGCCCAGTTAAAGTGAGTGAAGTTGAAGCGTCGCAGAAAGAAATTCTTACTATTGCTCGCCGTTTGGCAGACGCAGGTGAGATTGTCTTGGGCGGCGGTGGCGAGGCCATGATGTAATATGACCGACACTAAGCGCGATGCGCCGATTCCGGCTGATAAAGCAGATCATGCTAAGCCGTGGCGCCTACCTTTTTGGACGGAACCTCCAGCTTATGTTGTTGAGCGCGAAAAAAGCGAAGCGGCAGAAGCTGAAGCAGAAGAGAATCTTAAAGCCGAAGCTGAAGCGGGGGAACGTCATCATTATCCAACGGCTGAAGAAGTCGAACTGATTCGCCGTGAAGCCTATAACGCAGGTCTTGAACAAGGCTTAGTTGAAGGTCGTCAGCAGGGTGTGAATCAAGGGTTAGAAGAAGGTCGTGCCGAGGGCTTAGAAAAAGGCCATGCGGAGGGTTTTGTTACAGGTCAAAAAGATGGTTTGCTGGCGGGCGAAAAAGCCGGCCGTGAAGCAGGCCGAGTTGCGGTTGAAGCGGAAGCTGCGCGTGTTGCTAGATTAGTTGCGACATTACAGGCAGAGGTAGCATTACGCGATCGAGAATTACCCGATGTGCTGGCAGGGCTGATCGCTATGATGACTCAGCATGTGTTGCAGCATGAATTAAGTCTTGGTGCTCAATCGATTCTTACTTATGTGAATACGGCGTTAGCGGCTTTACCGAGTGGTGAAAAAAATGGCCGCGTTGTGGTGTCGACTAAAGATGCTGCTTTGTTAAAAACCGCACTGGATAACATTGGTCGCACATTAGCATTTGACGTTGATTCTAGCTTGGCAGCGGGTGAGTGTCGTGTGGAGTCAGAGCACTCACTGATTGAATACAGTGTGAGTGATCACATGCAGCAGCAGTTAATTGATATCACTACCCGTATGTTGACGCATGCGAGTGACTTCCCTTCATATGACGAAACTAGCGATTCACTCGTGACGGAGCCTGATGACGACATCTTAGCTGCTGATATCTCAGAGGATATTCATTCAGCAGATGTGGATTCAGCCGATGCAGATTCAGCAGATGTCGATTCAGCAGACCTAGATTCATCGGCAATGGATCCTAGCCAAACAGAAGACGCGTCCTCGAACGAACTCGAACCACATAATCCGCTATCACCCTCATCGGAATTTAACGATGAGCCTAAGTGATCGCTGGCGCAATATTCGTCCTGAAGCTCTTTATCATCCGCGCACTGCCGGACGCTTAATTCGCATGGTGGGTTTAACCCTAGAAGCCGTTGGCCTAGATGTTCGTGTGGGTGACCGTTGTCGAGTGGAGCGCCAACAGGGCGGTGACATAGAAGCTGAGGTTGTTGGCTTTGATGATCAGCGCGTATTTCTAATGCCCATTGAGCAGGTCGATGGGCTCCGTCCAGGCAGTAAAGTTTGGCCACTTAACGGCGCTGCTGACGTGCCTGTGGGTTTTTCTTTGTTAGGGCGGGTTCTTGATGGGGCTGGTCGTCCACTGGATAGCAAAGGCCCATTAGTGGATATCGAACATGGGCATTTGCAAGGGCGTCCTATTAATCCTCTGCATCGCGCTCCAATACGTGAGCCTCTTGATGTAGGGATTCGTGCAATTAATTCGTTGTTAACCGTTGGCCGTGGGCAACGTATTGGTTTATTTGCCGGTAGTGGTGTGGGTAAAAGTGTGCTGCTGGGCATGATGACGCGCTTTACTACAGCCGATGTGATTGTCGTCGGTTTGATTGGGGAGCGTGGGCGTGAAGTAAAAGAGTTTATTGATGAAATTCTCGGGCCTGAAGGTCTTACTCGTGCCGTTGTTGTTGCCTCCCCAGCAGATGATTCTCCTTTAATGCGTTTACGTGCAGCGGCTTATTGCACTTCTATCGCGGAGTTTTTTCGTGACCAAGGACAGAACGTCCTGCTTTTAATGGATTCTCTGACGCGCTATGCCCAAGCACAGCGTGAAATTGCTTTAGCGGTTGGTGAACCACCTGCAACGAAAGGTTATCCACCATCGGTATTTAATAAATTGCCAAAATTGGTAGAGCGAACCGGCAATGGCCAAGAAGGTGGTGGTTCTATTACGGCGTTTTATACCGTGTTAAGTGAAGGCGACGATATGCAGGATCCAATTGCTGATGCTAGCCGCGCGATTCTCGATGGTCATATTGTTTTGTCGCGTCGCTTAGCAGAAGAGGGACATTACCCTGCAATTGATGTTGAGGCTTCTGTGAGTCGAGTTATGCCGCAAATCGTGGATGATTCTTGGCTGCAGAAAGCGCAATTGTGTAAACGATTAATGTCACATCATCGGCAAAATCAGGACCTCATTAGTGTCGGTGCTTACCAGCCAGGTTCTGATCAAGTGCTCGATGTAGCTATTGAACGTTTACCGCGTATTAAAGCTATGTTGCGCCAAGGCCTAAAAGAAGGCTCCAGTATTAAAGAAAGCATGGCAGCGCTTAATGAATTATTCCCTAGTCCGGATAAACGCGGGTGAGCTATCGGCATCCTCGCGCTCGTCGTTTGGCTGTCGTACTCGAACTAGCCGAAAAAGACGAAAAAGAAGCGTTACGTCGTTGGGGCGATAGCCAAAAGAAATTAGTCTTAGAAGAAGAGCGCCAACAGCAGTTAACCGTCTACGCTGCGGATTATCAAAAACAGATTGCGACGCCCAGCAGTGGTCACATCAGTGCCGGTATGATTCACAATACACTCGGCTTTATCAGTCAGATTGAAACCGCATTAAACCAACAGCAAGAGCAAATTAAACGTTTACGGGCTCAAACTGAACGCGCCCGTGACGCCTATCTGAAGTCGCATGGCAAAGTACAAGCCATGCAGCAGCTGCTGCAGCGGCTGGAACAGGAGTTCGAGCACGAACAAGATCGTCAACAGCAGCGCGAAGCCGATGAATGGGCCACTCGCAATGCGGCCATACGGCCTAAGTCACGTTAATTCCACACTTTTTCTTGCGTTTATCTAGCACCTTTGACTTTCCGGTCTAGTCTTAGTTTTAGGACTGAATCGAGAGTATCTCTGATGGCAACAACTACCTCCATTGAATGCGGCGAACGCTTAAGTATCGATACCGTTGAGAAACTGTATGCAGCAATGGAAAGGGCATTGCTTGACGGCTCTGATGTCGAGTTACGAGCCGCAGACATACAGTATTGCGATACTGCAGGTTTACAGCTCGTACTGTCACTACGCCAGACGTTAGCGACAACAGATAATGATATTCACTGGCACGACGCCAATGATGTGTTGTTATCGACGGCTAAACATTTAGGTCTTGTAGCGGCACTGAATCTTTCTTCAGTTCAGTAATTTCGGTAAATCGGGAGTTTTAATATGGCGAGTATTCTAGCGGTTGATGACTCAGCATCAATGCGTCAGATGGTAGCCTTCACCTTAAAAGGTGCTGGTTATCAGGTAAAAGAAGCTTCAGATGGTGTTGAAGCTTTGGCAATTGCAAAACAAGAAAAATTCGATTTAGTACTGACCGACGTCAATATGCCTAATATGAATGGCATTGAACTCGTTCAGCAACTACGCCAGCTGGATGATTTTAAGTTCACCCCTATGCTGATGTTAACAACTGAATCAGCGGGCGATATGAAAATGCAGGGTAAGCAAGCGGGAGCTACTGGCTGGATTGTTAAACCGTTTAACCCTGAGCAGCTTCTAAGCACCATCAAACGCGTTTTGGGGTAAGTTCAAATGAGTGTTGATTTATCGCAATTCCACCAAGTTTTTTTCGAAGAAAGCTTTGAAGGGCTCGATATCATGGAAAGCCAATTGGTGGACATGAGCCCGGAGACGGTGGATGACGAGATCGTCAACACAATCTTTCGTGCGGCTCACTCCATTAAGGGTGGGGCAGGCACATTCGGCTTTATGCCAGTATCTGAATTTACTCATGTTGTTGAAACACTATTAGATGAAATTCGCGCAGGTAAGCGCGCAATGGAATCGGAATACATTGATTTATTTCTACAATCAGTTGATTGCCTACGAGAAATGCTTGGCGCAATGCAAGCGGGTAATGCCCCAGAAACTGCGCGCCCTGCTGAAATTAAAGTCGCCTTTGAAGCGATATTAAATGCAGGAGCTCCCAAGGCAAAAAACGAAGAAGTCGCCAGTGACGGAGTTAATGCGGAATCAGAGATGATTGGATGGCGAATCGAGATGCGTCCGCATATCGATATGTTGCGCACTGGAAATGAACCATTTCGTATGTTCCGCGAGCTGCGTGATGTGGTTGGGGAAGATTGCCTCGAAGTTGAAGCACACACAGAAAATCTGCCAGAATTTACCAGTATTACGCCAGAAGAGTGTTACATTTACTGGACACTTCGTATTAATACAGCGGCAAATATCGATTATATTCGAGCAGTATTCGAATGGGTAGAAGACGATTGTGACCTTGTATATCACGAAATTACCAGCGAAAAATCAGCCGATATTTCTGAAAAAAAGTCAGAAAAAATTCAAGATCAT
>MDTG01412765.1_pt1 | contig 13873 bp, 13 predicted proteins | sample 811421 | NCBI WGS metagenome assembly MDTG01 (sample SAMN05326645, study PRJNA326480) | marine metagenome | isolation source: seawater | place: Pacific Ocean: South East | collected 2011 | reverse complement strand
TTTATGTTTTTTTTAGGGATTCTTTTTGAGCCCCCTCTTGCGGGTATTATAGCTATAGTTTTCAATTTAATTCCAATTATAAGGGTTTAGAAGATGTTCTTCCAAAACGTCAATTTCTTCAATTTTATTATCGGGAACATTAATATTTTTATTTATTGATGTTATATTATTTGAAAATTGATCAACATTGTGAACTCCAAAGATTACTTTGTCAATATAATCTTTTTTCAAAGCATAGTGAATTGCTAATGTTGAAAGATCAATATTTGCAATTTTTGCTATTTGTTGCATATCCTTAAGATATCTCATAAGAGGTTGTAATTTATGATTAAAATCACTATATGGTTTAAAAAACAATCCTTGTAAAAAAATAGACCTTACATGTACATCAATTAATTTGTTTTTCGCCCTTCTAAGAACTTCACCCCTTTTTCTTTCATTATCAAGAAGATTAAATGGAATTTGAATAAAATCAAAACTATAATTTTCTGTTATATCAGAAATTTCAAAATTTTCATACAGTGAAATTCCAACATTATTAATATACCCCTTAGCTTTCATAATTTGAAGTTCCTCGTATAATACAGGGGCATTTTTTAAATCTTTGTAGCTATGAAGCATATAGCCATGAATAGCATCTTGATTTAAAATTTTTAAACTTTTATTAATATTATGGCTAAGCTGCTTGAAATCAGTTATTCCTCGAGGATTAATTTTTGAAATTATCTTGAATTTTTTCTGAGGATTAGACTTGAGGTATAGGCCAATTAATTCTAAAGATTCTCCGTATATCTCAGCTGTATCTAAAACCCTGATATCATTTTTATACGCATAGTCAAGTATCTCAAATACACTATTCTTAGAGAGTTTACCATAATTATTGATTCCATAATTCATTCCTAACTGAGCTGTCCCTAAGATTACTTTATCTATCATTTTTTTATTAATATTATTTTAAATAATACAACTATTTTTTTGTAAATATAATATTAAGTTGCAAAGTTATCAAATTTTAAGTACTTTTGTTACTTAATATAAACGATAATGTTAAATCAGATTATTACATCTAAAACAAGATTAAGGCTACTAATTAAATTTTTCATCTCTCAGGCTAATAAAGGTTACCTTAATGGTCTTGCTACAGAGATGGGAGAATCAACAAATTCTATAAGAAAGGAGCTAAATCATCTACACGCAGCTGGTTATCTCCAAAAGGTAAAACAAGAGAATAAAATAGAATATCAAGTGAACATTAAACATCCACTATATGAAACTTTAAGAAAAGTTGTATTAAAGCATCTAGGTTTAGAAGATTTAGTTGATGTTGTACTAAATAGAATGGGGAATATTGAATTTATAGCTGTAGTAGGAGATTATGCAAAAGGGATAGATTCAGGAAATATTGAAGTATTTCTAGTAGGGAAAGATTTAAATTTTAATTATACATCTCAACTAGAAAGTAAAATTGAAAAGCTGATAGGAAGAAAAGTTAGTTTTTATTTATCATCTAATCTCCCAACTAATCAATTCCATATTAAATTATATTCAAAAGATTAATTAAAATGAAAAAACTTAAAACCTTTGAAAGGCCTTGGGGTAATTATACTGTCATCTGTAATAACACTTATTATAAGTTAAAGAGAATTGAAGTAAATCCTGGACAGAGAATCAGCTACCAATATCATTCTAAACGATCTGAAGTATGGACAATAATTAAAGGGTGTGGTGAGGTAACTATAGATGGGGAAAAGAAAAAACTTTGCTATGGGGATTCTATTAAAATAAAGATAGGGTCAAAGCATAGAATAAAAAATCATTCAGACTCTATTCTAGTATTTATTGAAGTGCAGACAGGAACTTATTTTGGAGAGGACGATATAGTTAGGATTGAGGATGATTATAATAGGATAAAATGAAAAAAAAGGTAATAATTGTTTCGGGCTATTTTAATCCTCTCCATAAAGGGCATATAGAGTATTTTTATAAAGCAAAATCTCACGGGGATAGGTTATTTGTAATCATCAATAACGATATTCAAAGACAGTTAAAAGGTTCTAAGGAATTTATGGGTCATGAAGAAAGAATGCTAATAGTTAACGAGCTACAAATTGTAGATAAAGTTATTCTCTCTGTCGATAATGATAGAACTGTTTGTGCAACATTAGAAAAGATATATAAAGAATATTCAAACGACTATGAAATATTGTTTGCTAATGGTGGAGATCAATCAAATAATTCTATACCGGAGAGTTCTATTTGCCAAAAATATGGTATTAAGCTGATCGATGGCCTTGGGGATAAAATTCAATCTTCTTCATGGATATTAAAAAAGAAAAAATGAAAATAGATAGAATATGTTGTATAGGCGCTGGATTTGTAGGTGGACCTACTATGGCAGTTATTGCCTTAAAATGTCCCAACATTCGTGTAACAGTTGTTGATATAAACGAAAAAAAAATACAAGCTTGGAATGGTCAGCTAAATAAACTTCCTGTTTATGAGCCAGGTCTTGCAGATATTATTGATAAAGTTAGGGATGTAAATCTGTTTTTTTCAACAGAAATAAATAAAGCAATAGAAGAATCTCAAATGATTTTTCTAGCAGTTAATACACCAACAAAAAAATCTGGAGAAGGAAAAGGATATGCAGCAGATTTGACATATATTGAAAATTCTGCTAAACAGATAGCTAAAGCTGCAAAATCAGATAAAATAGTAATTGAAAAATCAACTCTTCCGGTTAGAACTGCAGAAAGAGTTAAAGAAATACTTGAGTTAAATAAAAAACATAATATAAGTTTTGATGTTATCTCAAACCCTGAATTTTTAGCAGAAGGGACTGCTATAAATGACCTTTTTAAATCTGATAGAGTTTTGGTTGGAGGTGAGCCAAATGAAAGAGGATTAAAAGCAGTTAACCATCTAGTTGATATATATAAAAGATGGATTCCAGAAGACAAAATTTTAAAAACTAATGTTTGGTCATCAGAATTATCAAAATTAGTTTCAAATGCAATGCTCGCTCAGAGAATTTCCTCAATTAATAGTATATCTGCTTTGTGTGAAAAAACTGGTGCTGATATTCAAGAGGTTGCCTTGGCTGTTGGAATGGATTCTAGGATTGGATCAAGCTTTTTAAAATCATCAATTGGCTTCGGGGGTAGTTGTTTCAAAAAGGATATATTAAATCTTACATATATCTCCAGATTGTATGGCCTAAACGAGGTAGCTGATTATTGGGAGAAAATCATTTTAATAAATGATTATCAGACTGAGAGGTTTGCGGATAAAATTCTTGATAATTTCAATAATAATATAGAAGGAAAGATTATTTCAATACTAGGATGGGCATTCAAGAAGAACACCAATGATTCGAGAGAATCAGCATCGATTTATTTATCCCGAAAATTGTTATTAAATGGGGCAAAAATTAATGTTTATGATCCTATGGTTCATAAATCTAGAATTATTGATGATATTAATAATGTACTTAAAGATGTAAATATTTGTGATGATGAAGTAAATGAAATTATTTCTAAAATCACCATATATGATAATCCTTATGAAGCAGTTAACAAATCTAATTTAGTAGCTATCTGTACTGAGTGGGATGAATTTATTGAACTTGATTGGGGTGAAATTTTTAATATTATGAAAAAACCATCTTGGGTATTCGATGGAAGAAATTTAATAGAAAAAAGCAAGTTAGAAAAACTTGGTTTTAAAACATTTTTTATAGGTAAATCATGAAAAATATAAAAATTGGTGTTATTGGTTTAGGGTATGTGGGGCTTCCAGTTTCGGTTGCATTTTCAAAGAAGTTTGAGGTAAGAGGATATGATATAAACAATCTAAGGATCAATAATTTAAATAATTTTATAGACACTACTTTAGAAATTTCTTCTGAAAGATTAAAAAAAGCGTTAAAGGAAAATTTGAGTATTACCAATAACATTGATTCCCTTAATGACTGTAACCTATACATAATTGCTGTTCCAACACCTATAAAAAAAGATAAAACACCAGATCTCTCAGCACTACTATCTGCAACTCGTTCTGTTGGAAAGATATTATCTAAAGGAGATATTGTTGTTTATGAGAGTACAGTATATCCAGGCTGTACTGAAGAGAAATGTGTACCACTGCTAGAAAGAATAAGTAAATTAAATTATAACCAGGAATTTTATTGTGGATATTCACCTGAGAGAATTAATCCTGGTGATAAGAAACACACAATTGATAAAATAGTTAAAGTAACATCTGGATCTACTAAAAAGATTGCAAAAAAAATTGATAAAATTTATTCATCAATTATTGATGCAGGAACATATATGGCAAGCTCAATTAAAGTTGCAGAGGCTGCAAAAGTAATTGAAAACACTCAAAGAGATATAAACATAGCTTTTGTAAATGAATTAGCAAAAATTTTTAATAAAATGGATATCGATACAAATGAAGTATTAGACGCTGCATCAACCAAATGGAACTTTCTAGACTTTAGACCAGGGCTGGTTGGAGGCCATTGTATTGGAGTTGACCCATATTACCTTGCAGACCAAGCCATTAATAAAGGATATAATCCAGAAATTATATTAGCTGGAAGAAAAGTAAATGATAATATGGGTGAATTTATTGCCAATGAAGTGATATATATGCTAAAATTAAAAAAACAATTATCACATAAATCTAAAGTGTTAATAATGGGGGTAACGTTCAAAGAAAATTGTCCTGATTATAGGAACACAAAGGTTATTGATATATATAAAAAATTAGAGAAACTTCAACTTGATGTAGATATTTTTGATCCTTGGGTAGATAAGAAATCTTTTTATGATGAATATAATTTAAAGGTCAATAACGATTTACCAAATAAAAAATATAATGCGGTTATAATAGCAGTCTCACATAAAGAGTTTACTTCTATAGATATCAAAAGTTTAAGATCAAATGAAGCATCGGTCATATATGATGTAAAAGGAATGTTTAATAAACAAATCACTACCAGTAGATTATAATTTTACAAGACTATAATATGAAAGTGTTTAAACCAATATTCGATATTTATAGATACATTAAAATTTTTCAAATTTATTTAGGATATAGAATGTATTTAATATATCTACTTGGTATAATTGCGTCTATTTCTGAAGGAATTGGAATTCTTATGTTATTACCTCTACTTCAATCATTAGATAACGACGCGGAGATTAATAAATTTGACGGGGGAATAAATGAATTCATTTATAGTTTAATTGACTTTTTAGGATTTTCCGATTCAATTATATCTATTTTAATTCTGATTTCTATAGCATTTATTTTTAAAGGGATTATTACCTTTTTTGCTTTAGGGCATACTGCAAACCTATTAGGTCAACTGCTAAAAGAAATAAAGGTTAAATTATTTTTACTTTATTCTAGAATGAGCTTTAACTATTTTTCCTCAAAAAATACAGGAGATTTAATAAACCTAATAAATGAACAACCGACAAAATCTCTTGAAGCTTTTAAACAACTTTCATTGTTAGGATCTCATTTTATAAACACTATTATCTTAATGACTCTGGCTTTTTTAATGACCTTTAGCTTCGGACTTATGGCTCTCGGGCTAGGAGTTATTTTACTTATACTTTTTTTAAGGATGAATTCTTATGTTCAAAACTTATCAAGAGTTGCTGCTGAAGAAAACGGTGTATTAACAAAATGGTTAATTCAAACTTTACATGGATTCAAATATTTAATATCAACAAATCAAATAAATTCTTTTAAAAAATATATTAATAATTCCATATCCGTATTAACCTCTACTCAAATTAAGTCAGGGGTAGCGGCTGCTTTTACTCAATCTGTAAGAGAACCTATCGCGGTTTTATTTATTATGTTGATAGTATATCTTCAGATTTTTGTTTTTGGTTTAAGGCTTGAACCTATTCTAGTTTCAATTGCTCTTTTTTATAGAGCTTTAAACTCAACTCTGGCAGTTCAAAGTGCTTTTCAAGGAACTTTTCAATTCATAGGAAGTATGGAGTTGGTTCACGAAGAATTTATAAATCAAAAAGAGAATAAGTCTAAAGATGGTACTAAAAAAATAATAGAATTTAAAAATGGAATATCTTTTAAAGATGTAAATTTTAGTTATAGTAATAATCAAGATGAAGTTTTAAAATCTATTTCACTCGATATTCCAGTTAAAAGTTCAATTGCTTTTGTTGGTCAATCAGGTTCTGGTAAAACAACTTTAGTTGATTTAATTACATTGACAAATAATATTAAGTCTGGAAGACTATTAATTGATGGACATGACTCAAAAGAGATTAATAAATCTAGTTGGCGAAATAAAATTGGTTACGTTTCTCAAGATAATTTGATGTTTGACGATACAATAGCAAATAATATAACTATGTGGCGTAATGATATAAATTTGGATAATAATATTGATGAAAAGATTAGAAATGCCGCAAAACAAGCTAACATACTAAATTTTATTGATTCTCTCCCAGATGGCTTTAATACAATCGTTGGAGATCGCGGTATACTTTTATCTGGAGGCCAAAAACAAAGAATTTTTATAGCAAGAGAGTTATTTCGTAATCCTAGTTTATTAATTCTAGATGAGGCAACAAGTTCTCTAGATTCAGAATCTGAAAGCAGTATTCAGAAAAGTATAGAGTCTTTAAAAGGAAAGATAACTGTAATAATAATAGCACATAGACTATCAACAATTAAAAATGTTGATAAAATCTATTTAATTAAAAAAGGAAGAATTGTTGAAAAAGGAACTTATGAGGAATTAAAGAATGATCATAAGTCAGAATTTAGTAAACTTCTAAGCTATCAAATTTTATAAAAGATATTATGAAAATAGGGGGTATGATTTTTTCAAGAATGAGTTCTGCAAGGTTGCCAGGAAAAGCAATGCTTCAAATTGCAGATAAAAAACTTTTGCATAGAGTTGTTGATCGGGCTAAATGTATTAAAGAGATAAACCACATTTGTATTGCAACATCCAATAATAAAGAAGATGATATAATTGTTGATATGGCAAAGTCTTTAAATATTGATTTTTTTAGGGGTAGCCTTGAAGATGTAATGTCTAGAGCAGTTAATGCTGCAAACTTTTTTAAATATGATTCTATATTAAGGCTATGTGGAGATAGACCATTTTTTTGTAGTAATATATATGATAATCTTATAAAATCTCATAAAGAGAGTAAATCGGATATAACTACAAATACTTTTCCGCGAACAGTTCCCCCAGGACTTTCAGGTGAAGTCATAAATATAAAGGCTCTTGAAAAGTCATTATCTATGACAAGTAATCCATTTGATCGTGAACATGTAACAACACACATTTATAATAATCCAGATCAATTCTCAATAAATAACGTTCAAAATTTCAAAAGTGAAGAAATAATTAAGTTGAAATTAGTAATTGATAATAAATTGGATTTAGATAGAGCAAGATGGATTGCAAATAAAATTAAAGAAAAAAAATGCAAATTTGATACTACAAAGATTATTGAATTGGCAAAAAAATGGGATAAAAATAATTTAAAATAAATATTATGATTATACTAGGTATTAATGATGGGCATAATTCAAGTGCATGTTTAATAATTGATGGGAAGTTAACTTGCTCTATAGCTGAGGAAAGATTATCTCGAGAAAAGAACCATTTTGGATTTCCCTCGCAAGCAATTAATTGTGTATTAGAGTATTCCGGAATTACTATAAAAGATGTTGATAAAATCGCTATGTCATCAAAACATTTTATACCCGCCTATTATTATGTTTCAAGAAATTCAAGAATAACTATTGAAGATTATTGGAAGGAACAAACCGATTATTGGTATCCTAAATTAATTGAAAATAAAAACCCAAAGTATTTGGATGTCCTATCTCACAGGGTTAATAGAGATGAATTCCCATACGACGAGTCATTAATTAAAAATGAAAGTGATTCAGAGGGAATGTGGCTAGCGAGAGTAAAGCACTTATCTGAGACATTAGGAGTTGATAAAACTATTATTAGTCACCATGATCATCATATGTGTCATGCATATTATGGTTATATGACTAGTCAACTTAGAAATAAACCATTACTGGTATATACAATGGATGGGTTTGGTGATGGAGCAAATGGGACTGTTTCCATTGGGCAACCAGGAAAACCGCTTCAAGAAATATCTAGATCTTCAAATTGTAATATTGGAAGAATGTACAGATATGCAACTCTTCTTCTTGGTATGAGACCTGCTGAACATGAATATAAGTTAATGGGGCTTGCAGCATATAATTCCCATAAATATGGCGCTAAAGCTTATGATATATATGCAGAGACATTACAGGTTGACGGGCTAGGATTCAAATATAAAAAACAAATTAAAGACCATTTCTTTTACTTTAAGGATAAGTTACAAGGTCAAAGATTTGATGCAATTGCATATGGAATTCAAAAAAGATGTGAAGAGATATTATCCGAATGGATTTTAAATGGAATCGAAAAAACTGGAGTTGCCAATGTAGTTATGTCAGGAGGTGTAGCGCAAAATATTAAGGCTAATAAAATTATTTCAGAGTTAGATGAATTAGACTCATTATTCATTCCGCCTGGCCCAGGAGATGAATCAATCTGTGTAGGTGCAGCATATTTAGAATATATTAAGCATGATAAGTTAATTAGTAATATTGACCCACCCTCAACTGGTTATTTTGGACCTTCATATTCTGATGATGTAATCGAGGCATCATTAAAAAAAATGATTCCCGATAATTATAGAATACAAAAAGCATCTGATAATAAAGTAGCAGAGCTAATTGCTAAAGGAGACGTTGTTGCTAGGTTTGGAGATGGTAAAATGGAATTTGGAGCTAGAGCTCTAGGAAACAGATCTATTCTTGCAGACCCAAGAAAGCCTGACGTAATACATCATATTAACAAACTCGTGAAGATGAGAGACTTTTGGATGCCTTTTGCTCCAAGTATATTAGCGGAAAGAGAAAAAGACTATATAGTTAATCCAAAAAACATTGATTCAAGATTTATGGCTGTTGGGTTCGATTCTACTACTATTGCAAAAGATCATATTCCTGCAGGACTCCACCCATTTGATAGGACTGCTAGGCCGCAAATAGTTCATAAATCTGACAACCCCTCTTATCACTCATTGATAAAAGCCTTTGAAAAAATTACAGGCGTAGGAGCCTTGATGAATACTTCATTTAATATTCATGGTGAACCAATAGTTGGAACTCCTGATCATGCAATTGATACATTTTTAAGATGTGGATTACACCATTTATTAATAGGTTCCTGGTTAGTAAGTAAAGAATAAACTATGAAAAAATATATTTTTTTTCCAACAGACGAGAAACATTGGCTTAATGTAGCAAGAAAACTATATGAAGATAAAGTTGCAGAACCTGTATTATGGCTAGGAGATGATAGACATTTTATAGAAGCAAAAAAAATTTTTGGCAATAATGTCTACCAAGATCTGATTCATAGACATAGAAATTACAATATTCAATATACCAACTATAATGGTGAATATGAGGATTTCTTTACCTCCGAAAACTATCTTAGAGCAAAAGATAGATGTGTTAAGATGATGGATAGGATAGACCTATATGGCATTTTTGGCAGGTTAGACAGGGAAATATATTTTCATAATCTATTGATAACATATTTAAAAAAAATTTATAACTCTAAACCTGACGTTCTAATTACATCTGAAAATCCCCATGATCATGCTAAATATATAATATACGAAATATGTGATTTTTTGAATATTCCAGCCTTTAAATTTCATAATTTAAATCTATTGCCACTAATTTTTTTGCAAAACATAAAGTCAGGAGTAAATATTTCTAAATCTTCAAAGATTTCCTCAAGAATAAATAATCTTTTATTAGAGGATATAGATACTTACATTAAAAAATTAAAAAAAGATGATAAAAATTATGAGCTTCATTATATGAAATATCAAAGAATTAATTCAAAGCTGCTTCCATCAATAATTAATTTTTTTAAAAAAGATTTTATTAAAATCTTAAAAGATACAAAACATAATACTGAGATGCTTTTATCCTCTACTTATAATCCAATAAACCCATTCAGACTTAATCTAGCGACTAGATACTTTATAAAATATAAGAGAAAAAAAAATCTTTCGCATGCATCATCTCACTCTTCTGAACAAATAGAAGACAATATTAATTATGTCTATTTCCCTCTTCATTATGAACCAGAAAAAACAACAAATCCTGATGGAGGAATATTTCATGATCAGTTTATTGCCTTAGTCAAATTAAGAAAATTTTTACCTGAAGACATTCATATAATAGTAAAGGAGCACCCATCACAACTGTACTCTCATTTTTTTGGCCACAGAGGTAGAAGCCCTCTTTTTTACAAACTAATTAAAAACATTAAAGGTCTAAAACTTGTAGATATTAAAGAAGATTCATTAAAACTCTTAAAAAACTCATTATTTATAGCTACTATAACCGGAAGTATGGCTCTAGAGGCATCAGTATTGGGGAAAAAGTCATTGATTTTTGGGAATGCATGGCATCAAGGGTGCCCAAATTCATTCAAATGGAGTAAAAAATTAACATATGATGATATTAATAATGCTGATTTAGAGCCTACATCTGAAACTTCAAAATTTTTAATTAAGTTGATGGAGTCTTATGCCATACCAGGATTTATTAATGGGGTACAGAGGAAATACTTTATTCAATATGCAGATAGTGAGTTTGAGCTTCATCAGAATAATAGTTTATATGAATTATTAAAAAAATTTTTTAAAGAAGATTTAACATAATAACGATGATAAAGAATTATTTTTTTTCTGCAAAATATATATTTAGGCTTGATGATGCATGTGAATATTCTGATCTTAAAAAGTGGAAATTAATTGAGAAGATATTTGATAAAAATAACATCAAACCAATAGTTGCAGTTATCCCTAATAATAAAGATTATTCATTACATTATTCAAAATTTAATAATAATTTTTGGAGTAAAGTAAAGTCATGGGAGGATAAAGGTTGGACAATAGCACTCCATGGGTATAATCATATTTATCATAAGGTAAAAAGGACTAATCAACTATTTCCTTATTATGATAGAAGTGAATTTACAGGCTTATCTATTCAAGCTCAAAAAACAAAGATAAAAAAAGCACTTGCAATATTTAAATCAAATGGTATTTATCCAAAAATATGGGTAGCTCCAAGTCATTGTTTTGATTACACCACTATGGATGCATTAAAGCAAGAGACAAATATTAATATGATTAGTGATGGTATCTCTTTCTACCCATACTTTTCTAAAGGATTCCATTTTATACCTCAACAGATTTGGAAATTAAAATATAAATTATTTGGATTATGGACAGTTTGCCTTCATCCAGACACAATGAGCTATGAAGATATTTCTTCTTTTGAAAAAAAAATATCAGCTCCCCTTTTTAAAGATAATGTTGTTAATGTTGGAGAAATCAAATTGTATAAAAGAAAAAGATCAGTGCTAGACATATTGTTCTCATATTTTTTTTGGATTAAGTATGAAATACGCCAACTTATTAAATTGAAAAAATAAATAGTGACTTACAAAGAATCAATACCAGAAATTATTAATGAAGCCAATAACAAAAATTGGATTCATGTTTTTTTTATTGTAAATCCAATTACGGTAATAGTCTCCAGAATGATAATCGAAAAATATAATATTAATAAAAAAAACATAAAGATCTTTTCATTTAGAAATACTGATACATCACTAATAGACTTTTCAGTAAAAAGAATTAAGACAGGGAATTATGATAGATATTTGGAGAAATTTTTTTGGTATTCACCCACATCTAGATTTATAACAAAAGAGGTAGAAAAAAGAAATACAAACTTTATTTTATACACGTCGTGGTTATATCTTCAGGCTGAAAACTTACTGAAGAGCAAATACAGTAGAGGGCATATTTATATTGAAGAAGGGCAACATTCATATATGAATATTAAAGAGTTTGATTTAAAAAAAGTAAACTTATTAGATAAACTAAAAAGAAATTGGAAAAACAGATATAGTGAAGAGGATGAAGTTGGATTTTATTATCGAAGTGATTCAAGTTGTGTAATAGGGATTTCTAATGATACTTTCCCTGCAATAAAGAGTGATAAAAGAGTCATTCTTAGTAACATAGATTTATTAAAAAAATATTATAAACCGAAGCTTAAAAATATAAAGACAATAGGTTTAACATGCTCCTCTAGAAGATTAGAAAAAAATGAATGGGCTAAAATGTTGATTTCTGTAATTAAAAGAATGAAGAATGGAGGAGTAATAAAACTTCACCCTTCATTTACTGTTTCAGATCAAATCAAAAACGAGATAATTGACTTAATTCATAGTTATAATGATAAAAAAATTAAAATTTGTCCAAACGATGTAATTCTAGAGTTAGAAATGTTATATGAAAAGAAGTCAATTATTGGTTATCAGACATCCTTAAGCAAATATTGTTTGATTTTTGGATCAAATTTTGAACAAATTGATTTTAGAGCAATTAAACTTAAAAAATGATAGTAATTTAATAATTTTGATAAAATGACAAAAGTAATAGCAGAAATTGGGTGGAATCATTGTGGCGATATTCCCTTAGCTAAAAAATTTATAAAATCAGCCAAGGAAAATGGTGCAGACTATGCTAAATTTCAAACATGGTCAACATCTAGACTAAAATCAGGTTCCTGGGATAATGATGGAAGAAGACAAATATATGAAAAAGCAGAGCTGTCAAAAGAGAACCACATCGAGTTAATTGAAGAATGTCAAAAAAATAAAATTCTTTTTTTGTCAAGTGTTTTTAGTAATGAAGATGCAAAACTTTTAGTTGAGTTAGGATGCGATTCAGTAAAAATTCCAAGTTTTGAATCTAGAAATCTTGATTTAATAGATTTCTGTGATAATAATTTTAAGACAATATTTATGTCATGTGGAACATCTTCACTAGAAGAAATAAGGACGAGTGTTAACTCTATAAATAATGCAGATCTTTATTTGATGCATTGTGTCTCAGTATATCCTGGAGAATATTTTGAGGCAAATCTTCCAAAAATGAATATGTTAAGAGAATTCTGCCCTAAAGTTGGATTAAGTGATCATATAGAGGGAGTAGAATCTTCTAAGATTGCAATAGGAGAAGGAGCAATTATTATTGAAAAACACTTTACAATTGATAATAACTTACCAGGTCGAGATAATAAGTTTGCAATCTTACCACATCAATTAAAAGACTTAACAGATTATATCAAAAATAGAAAATTAATGTTACAAGATTTAGGTTCAGGCTTTAACGAAAAAGAAAATGATTCTAGGATAAACTATACAGGAAGATTCAATGGATAATATTAGTATAATTATAAGAAATAAAAATGAGTCTGATTATATAGGCTTTTCTCTTCAATCATGTATAGAGTTTTTTGATAGGCCAGAGATTATTGTAATCAATAATAATTCAACTGATGACTCTATAGATGTAGTGCAGAGTTTTAATAATAGAACAAAAATAAAAGTCAAGAATATAAATAAATATAAGCCAGGTGAATCGATAAACTTAGGAGTGAAGCACTCAAGCAATGACTATATTTTAGTTCTTTCTGCTCATACACAAGTAATTAATTTGGATTTCAAAAAAATTAAGAAACAACTAAAAGATCATAAAGCTGTTTTTGGAAAGCAAATACCAATATTAAGAGGTAAAAAAGTAACTCCAGGCTATATATGGTCTAATTTTACTGATGAAACAGAAATTAATAAGTTCTCAAAGATTGAGAATCGGCCATTCCTTCATAATGCATTTTGTTTCTATAA
>MDTG01210378.1_pt1 | contig 13873 bp, 11 predicted proteins | sample 811421 | NCBI WGS metagenome assembly MDTG01 (sample SAMN05326645, study PRJNA326480) | marine metagenome | isolation source: seawater | place: Pacific Ocean: South East | collected 2011 | reverse complement strand
TTCTTGAAGTCTATTTTCTGCAAAAAACCTTATTCCAAAATCAATTGCTTGAAAAACACTGGAAATTGGCCTATTTTTTGTTACGACAATGATTTTGGGTTCACTAGTATTTTTAGATTTGTGAAAATTTTGGCTAAAATCTTGTATTTCTTTATAATTTTTATCAATAAAGCTCATATTTTACCATATGTTGCTAAAATACAACAAAAATAAAAATAATTTTTGGTATCGAATTAAATTAATGGAAATACAAGGGTTTTTTTTATAAGTCCATACCATAGTGTAAATAATTTATACTATTAATGAATATTCATTAACTCAAAAGGAGTAATTATGAAAAAAGAACTGTTAGTAGCGTCAGCACTTGTTTCTACTTTAGGAGCAGCTGGTATTGCTGAAGCAGCGTCTTCAACTATTTCAGGACATCACAAAGTTGGTGTTGTTGGGAAAGATTTAGACAGCTCTTCAACTAATTCTAGAGCGTCTGACCAACAATCTACTTTCACAGTGAGCATTTCAGAAACTACTGACTCAGGAATTAAAATCTCTACTGGTTTTGATTTAGCTGAAGAAAGCAGTGGCTCTGCAACTCACGATCCAAGTGGATTAACATTAACGTTTACAGATGGATCTAAATTAGATCTTATTGAAGCTGGTACAGCAACTGGCTCTCACGCGGTATCAGTACCTGGTGCTGGTGGTGAGCAAGGTATCTCAGCTACAACTATAAACAACGCACCTACTGCTATAACTATGGGTGCAGCATCTGATGCTGTTGGTTTTGAATACCATACTGCAGCTGATGCTTTTGGTGTTGAAGGTCTTAAAGCAAGTGTTTCTTTCGCTTCAAATGATGTTGCGTTAGTAACTCAAACTTCACAAACAGCTTCAATTGAAACTTCTTATTCAGTGGGTGTTACTTATGTAACAGATGCTGGTGATTCAACTGTAACTGTTGGTGCTGGTCTTGTTGAGGCAACAAACAACAACTCTAAAACTACAGAAGAAAACTCTGCTATGCACGTTGGTTTAACAGCTGTGACTGGTGATTTAACTGTAGGTGTTGGTTATGGTACTGGTACTTTTGTAGCAACTGCCGGTGACCTAGTACAAGTTGATGGTGATTTCACTTCAGCTGGTGCTAAGTATGTTTCTGGTGACATCACTTTTGCTGTTGGAGTAACTTCAGCTGAAGGTAAAGATGAAGCTTATGGAACAGCTTTCTCAAGTGCAGCAGATGCTAGAGATACAGTAGGAGCAAGTATTGCTTACGCTGTGGCTTCTGGTGTTACTGCAACTTTAGGTTACACTGACATTGACGACAAAAACGAAGGTGCTGCTTCAACAAACACAAGTGGTTCTTCTTGGTACGTAGGAGCAACAATCAGCTTCTAATTGTACACAAAATGTATTTAAAAGCGGCTTTTTTAAGCCGCTTTTTTTTGTTTATTTTTATCAACCAATATAATACTAAGCTATAATGTTTGCTAAATTCTTTGTTATTGTAATATTTATATTTTCATCCTTCATTTTAACTTCATGTAATAGGGGTGCAAACGACAAAGAGGCAAAAGACACCTCTGAGCTTTGGGCTAAAAGTCAGGCAACTGGTGATATTATTGAGCGCTCTGGTACAATAATGGATGACTCAAATCCTGCAAATAGAAGAAGAGCTCTTGATGATGCAGAAAACAGGCTTAGAACAGGTGGCGGTCTTTTTGGAAAAAAAGCTGGTATTGATTTATTAAATCGGGGCCAACAAGAAGGTGTAACAACTTCGGTTGGAATGCCTATTAATCCATATTTGTGGAAGGCAAGTTTAGAGACAATAAGCTTTATGCCTCTGTCATCAGCTGATCCTTTTGGGGGAATTATTATTACAGACTGGTATAATGATGGTTCAAACCCTAAAGAAAGATGTAAAATTAATATCTTTATAAAAGGAGTAGAATTGAAAACTGATAATTTAAAAGTATCCTCTTTTTGTCAAAACTTTTTAAATGGAAATTGGATAGATCAAGAGGTTAATAAAGAAAATAATGCAAAACTTGAAAATGCAATATTAAATAAAGCTAAAAAAATAAGAATTTCTCAAAGTTAGTAAAGTGTCATCGAGATACAATCACAAAAAAGTAGAGGCTTTTTGGCAACAAAAATGGATTGATTCAAAAACTTTTCAAACAAAGACTAATAAGAATTTAAAAAAATATTATGTTTTAGAAATGTTTCCATATCCTTCTGGAAAGATTCATATGGGTCATGTTAGAAACTACACTTTAGGAGATGTGCTAGCACGCTATAAAAAAATGTTAGGTTTCAATGTGTTACATCCAATGGGTTGGGATGCTTTTGGACTCCCTGCTGAAAATGCTGCAATAGTAGAAAAAAAACCTCCAGACAAATGGACTTATAACAATATAGCTATCATGCGAAATCAACTTAAATCAATGGGGTTATCAATTGACTGGACAAGAGAGATTGCTACCTGTCATCCTGATTATTATAGACATGAGCAGTCTTTTTTCGTTGATTTATATAAGAAAGGGTTAGCTTATAAAAAAGAATCTTTAGTTAATTGGGATCCTATAGACAAAACAGTTCTTGCAAATGAACAGGTGATTGATGGGAGGGGTTGGAGGTCTGGAGCAGAAGTAGAACAAAAAAACTTATCTCAATGGTTTTTAAAAACTAGCGCGTATTCTGATGAGCTTTTGAACTATTTGGATAAGTTAAATGAATGGCCATCAAAAGTTAAAATAATGCAATCCAATTGGATTGGAAAGTCAGTCGGCGCTGAACTAAACTTTGAAATATCTAATGCTGAAAATCTTTCACAAAAAATTATAAATGTTTTTACAACTCGGCCCGATACTATTTTTGGAGCAACTTTTTGCGCTATATCTATTGATCACAGTATTGCCAAAGAACTTTCATCGTCTGACAATGAAGTTAAAAATTTTATTGATTCATGTTCAAAAACTAATCCAGAAAAAGATAAAAAAGGATTCAAAACAAATATATTTATTAAACATCCTTTTATCAAAGACAAGTTGTTGCCAGTATTTATTGCAAATTTTGTATTAACTGAATATGGATCTGGAGCAATTTTTGGATGCCCGGCTCACGATCAGCGAGATTTAGAGTTTGCAAGAAAATATAAACTCGAAGTTATACCGGTAATAGCTCCAAAAGACTCAGAAAATAAAGAAGTAATTAATGAGGCATATACGGGAGACGGTATTTTAATTAACTCATCTTTCTTAAATGGAAAAAGCACAAATGAAGCAAAAGAAATTGTTACAAAAAAACTTTCATTAAAAAACTTAGGCAAAGAAAAAGTAAATTATAAACTAAGAGATTGGGGTCTATCAAGACAGAGGTATTGGGGTTGCCCAATACCTATTTTGTATAGAGAAGATGGAAGTATTGTTGCTGTTCCAAAAAAGAATCTGCCTGTCGAGCTGCCATATATTTCTAGTCTATCTGGTTCAGGCAATGTTTTGGAAGGTTTAAACGATTGGAAAAATACACGGTGTCCAATAACCGGCATGAAGGCTGTAAGAGAAACTGATACTTTTGATACGTTTTTTGAATCTTCTTGGTATTTTTTAAGATATTGTAGTCCAAGAGCAAAAGAGGCGTTTGTACAGGAAGACATTAATTACTGGATGCCCGTGGATCAGTATATTGGGGGAATCGAACATGCAATTCTTCATTTGCTGTATTCAAGATTTTTTATAAAAGCTTTAAGGGATACCAATGGGATTTCTTTAGATGAACCATTTAAAGGGCTATTCACACAGGGTATGGTAACGCACAAGACTTATAAAAATTCAAAAAACGAATGGGTCACGCCTGATGAAATTGTTTTTAAAAACAACAATAATTTGTTTGATAACAAAGATAATGAGATTAGCGTTGGTAAAATTGAAAAAATGAGTAAATCAAAAAAGAACGTAGTAGATCCAACAAATATAATAGAAAAATATGGTGCGGACACAGCTAGGTGGTTTATGTTGTCAGACAGCCCTCCCGATAGGGATCTTGAGTGGACAGAAAATGGTATTTCGAGTTCTTTTAAATTTATTAACAAGGTTTGGGATTTATTACAAAAATCAATTAGCAATGAGTATGTTAACAAAAGTAGCAAAGGAGAAGATAGGCTTAATATAAAAATAAATTTAACTATAAATAATGTAACTAACAATATTGAATCTTTTCATTTTAATAAATCAATTGCTAATTTATATGAGTTAATTAATTTAGTTCAAAAATGCATAGAAGAAAAATCTTGTTCAAAGAAATTCTTGAATAAAGTTTTCAAAAAAATTGCATTATTGCTACAACCATTTACTCCCCATCTAAGTGAAGAAATTTGGAAAGAGCTTGGAGGCTCACAACTTGCAATAAATGAACAATGGCCAAAACCTTCGGACACTAAACAAAAAACAAAATGTAAAATAGCCATACAAATAAATGGAAAAACCAGAGAAATTATTGAGTTTGTTATTGATGAGAAAGAAATAATAGTAAAAAATACAGCTCTGAATAACCCTAAAGTTAAAAAAATGTTGAGAGATAAAGAAATAAAAAGAACAATATTTGTTCCAAATAAGGTCTTAAATATAGTAAGTTGAGCGCTTATGTTTATTGTTAGGTTTTTATTTTGTGTGGTAATAATGGCTCTAATGGGTTGTTCAAATTTAGAGTTTGTTTATAACTTTCAAGATAATATTAAATTTTTTCACAAAAAAACTTTAGTTTCTGTTTCGGGCGATGATTCTGATATTATAAATGGTTATCTTGTTTCAAAATTAAAAAAAGCTGGTAATGAAAAAGGGGTTTACAATCTTGTTGTAAAATCAAACAAAGACATAGATGCGTCCGTGGTAGAAAAAGACGCAACAGCCTCAAAGTTTAAAATACAATACAACATATCTTACAAGTTAAAAAATAATTTAGAAAACTGTCTTTTAATTAATAAAAAAATTACGACAGAGTCATACTATGATGCAAAATCAGCTGGTTATAGTTTCGGCACAGATGTTTCAGAAAAAGAAAGCTCTGTGAATAATTTACAATCTAATGTTGATGAGTTTTTAAATGCGCTGGCAATCGCTGAGCTCAATAAAGATTGTTTATGAAAATTAATGCAGAAAAATTCATAGATAATATAAAAAAATATGTTGTGCCAGAAACTATTTATCTTGTTTCGGGTAATGAGTCTGGGCTTATCTCGAGCATAGAAAAATTAATTATCTCTAATTTAAATAGTGGGCAAGATAATGAAATAATAACAGTTGATAAAAAGAATGATAAAAATTTAGATTTTGCAAACATAGCAATGTCACAATCTCTTTTTAAGGCTAAAAATATTATTATAATTAAAAATCCTGACAATGTTATTTTCGATTCTTTAGAAAAACTAGATATAAAAAATAACACTATCATATTAAGGGCAGATAATATTAAAAACACATCAAAAATAAAAAAATATTTTGATAATCACAAAAGTTTTTTTTCTATTTCTTGTTACAAGCTTTCTGCAAATTTTAAAAAAAAAATAATTGATCAATTTATAAACAACAAAAAACTCACCTTAACAAAAGAATCTTATTGGTTTTTAGTTGAGAATACCTCTGATGAATTTCAATTATTACAAAATGACCTAGACAAGATTTATAGTTTTGGCAAAAGCTCAGTTTCTGTTGAAGAGCTTAGAAAAATAATCTCTAATACCAACACATCAGAGATGGATGAGCTTTTTTTCCACTGCTTTACTCTAAAAAAGGATATGATATTATCAAAAACATCTAAAACAATTCATAGTGTCAACGATGCTTTTGTTTTTTTACAAGCTTTCAAAAGATTAACTAAAATATTGGTTCTTGCAATAGAAGAAAAATCCAACAAAAACATGGAGGGTCTAACAAATTATTTTTTGCCAAAATATCTCTTTAGACAAAAGGAAAATTTTAAAATTATTTTACAAAAATCAAACCTTAAAAAAATTTCTCAAATATATTTGCTAATGCAAAAAACGGAGCTTTATTTGAGAAAAAATGATGGGCACTTCTTAATTATAATCCAAAGATTTTTATTAAACTGCTCTAACTCTTTAAAATAGTTATTTTTTTAAGCGCTTCATAATATCGTCTAGTTGATCTAGGTCCGAATAATATAACGTTATTGATCCGGATGAACCTTGGTCATTAAAATAAATCGATGTTTTGAGTCCAATTTTTTCTGAAAGCTCTTTTTCAAGATTAACAATATTTGGGTCTTTTGGGTTTTTTTTAGGTTTTTTAACTTTGTATTTTGAGGTGTTTTTTTCAACTTCTCTGACACTAAGTTTTTTGCTTATAATATCTTTTGCAATTTCAAGCGCGTTTGGAACACCTATCAATGCCCTAGCATGCCCCATTGAAATTTTTCCTTCTTCAATAAAATTAAGAATGGTTTCGTCTAGCTCTAAAAGTCTAATTATGTTTGATATGTGGCTTCTACTTTTTCCAACCAAGGAAGATAAATTGTCGTGGTTAATTTTATGATCCTTAAGAATTTTTTGAAAAGCCTTTGCTTCCTCAACAGGGTTTAAATTTTCTCTTTGAATGTTTTCTATGAGCGCTGCTTGAATTGCCTCTTCATCGCTCATATTTTTTATAATTACTGGTATTTCATGAAGTCCCACAACTTGAGCGGCTCTCCACCTTCTTTCCCCTGCTATGATTTCAAATTTGTTTTTGTCTTTTTGTCTTACAACTATGGGTTGCAAAATTCCCTGTGATTTTATAGATGCTGCCAGATCTTCTATTTCGTTTTTTCCAAACCTTTTTCTTGGTTGTTGTGAGTTGGCAATTATGGAAGATATGTTTATTTTTTTGTAATTTTTTGCATCCATTATGTTATCCTGCTTTGAAGATAATAAAGATGAGAGGCCTCTGCCTAATTTGCTGTTTTCTTGATTCATCTGTTTTTTTTCATTGATTATAAATTACCTCTTTCGCGAGATCTATATATGCTTTTGATCCAACACAGTTTGTATCATAAACCAAAACAGGCTTTCCGTGACTTGGTGCTTCAGAAACCCTTACATTTCTTGGGATTATTGTTTTATATACTTTATCTCCGAAATGTCCTCTTACATCGTTTTCCACAAGTTCGCTTAGTGAGTTTCTTTTATCGTACATTGTCAAAACAACCCCTTCGATTTCAAGATCAGGGTTAAAGTTTTTTTTAATTAAATCAATAGTGTTGGTTAAAGAGCTTAAGCCTTCAAGTGCAAAAAATTCACATTGTAATGGAACTATTACTGAGGTTGCTGCAACAAGACCATTGATTGTTAAAAGGCCTAGGGCTGGGGGGCAATCTATAAAAAAATAATCGTATTTATCAATTTTATTCAAAATATTTTTAAGACAAAACTCTCTGTTTTCTTTTTCTGCTAGTTCAATTTCTGATGCAGCTAGATCTTGAGTAGATGTAATTATGTCAAGGTTTGGAATAAGTGTTTTCTTAATAGCCTTTTCGTCAAGTTCGCCCTGAGTCAAAAGGTCGTACAATGATGGATTTCTTTGATTTTCTTGTATTCCCAAACCTGTGCTCGCATTCCCTTGGGGGTCGGCATCAATAATTAAAACCCTTTTATTGATTGCAACCATTGCTGTTGCTAAATTAATTGCTGTGGTTGTTTTTCCTACGCCGCCTTTTTGATTTGCTATTGATATTATTTTCATAATTTAATTAAAGACAGATTTTTAATCACAAGAATTTTTCCTCTTGGATCAGATTTGCTTTGTAATATTATATTTTCAAAGTTCCATTTTTTTTTAGCCTCGTCAATCTCATCATTAACATTTTTACCTTTCAAAAAAACAAGGGTGGTTTTGCTGTGAAGTAATTTATGTGAATAAAACAATAAATTATTAAGACGTGATAAAGCTCTGCAAATTAAAAAATCATATTGTTTTTTTTGGATGTTCTCAATTCTTTTTAAGAATATGTTTGCTTTAATATTAAGCTTTTTACAAACGTTTTTTATAAAATTTATTTTTTTTCCATTTGAATCAACAAGTGTTATTTTTTCATAACCAGCAATGGCTAAAATTATTCCTGGAATTCCCGCTCCTGAACCCATATCTAATATCGTGTTTTTTTTGCTTTTAATAACTTCAGATATCTGAATCGAATCAAGAATGTGAGATCTCCAAGGATTAATAAGGGTTGATTCACCCACAAGGTTTGTATGTTGGTTGTGATTAGCAAGTTCTAACAAAAAATCATCAATTTTTTGTTCCTGGTTTTTATTAAGTGAAAAGATTTTTTTTGTAAGTTCTTTGTGGTTCAAACTAAACAGCCCTTTCATTTTTTTTTCTCTTAACATGCCTAAGAAGAGCAATAACCGCAGCAGGGGTTACGCCCGAAATTCTTGAGGCGGCGCCGAGTGTCGGGGGTTTAATAAGAGAAAGCTTTTCTACAACCTCGTTAGAAAGGCTTCCAATTTTTTTATAATTAATGTTTTTTGGTATTAAGAGTTTTTCATCTTTAATAAAATCAACGATGTCTTCTTTTTGCCTTTTTAGATATCCTGAATATTGAGACTCAATAATTATTTGTTCTCTTGATTCATTTTCAATTAATTTCATTTCTGGCCATATTTTAATTATGTCATTAAAGTTTATATTTTTGTAAGAAAGCAGGTCAATGGGGGTTCTTTTTTTTCCGTCATGATTTATTTTTATGCCTGCTTTGTTTAATTCATTTGGAGACGCTGATTTACTTTTAATCAAATCAAAATCTTGTTTTAGTTGTTTTATTTTTTTATTAAAAATATCTGATCTTCTTTTAGAAACACAACCTATATTAATTCCCAAAGGAGTAATTCTCTGGTCAGCATTATCAGCTCTAAGTGTGAGCCTGTATTCAGCCCTTGATGTAAACATTCTATAGGGCTCTTTTGTCCCTTTTGTAACAAGGTCGTCTATAAGAACCCCTATATATCCTTCAGATCTATTAATTATAAAAGGATTCTTTGTAGAATGATTTAATGCTGCGTTAATGCCGGCAATTATGCCTTGTGCTGCGGCCTCTTCATATCCAGTAGTTCCATTTATTTGTCCTGCTAAAAACAGATTCTTAACTTTTTTTGTTTCAAGGGTATGAAAAAGTTCTTGTGGGTTAACATAATCATACTCAATTGCATAACCAGGTTTGGTAATAACACATTTTTCAAGGCCTTTAATTGTGTGTATGAACATATCTTGTATGTTTTCAGGAAGCGAGGTTGATATTCCATTTGGATATATTGTGTTATTATTAATTCCTTCTGGTTCTAAAAAAATTTGATGGCTGGATTTGTTTGAAAATTTATAAATCTTGTCTTCAATTGAAGGGCAGTATCTTGCCCCCATTGATTTAATTTTTCCTGAATACATTGGTGATTGATTGAGGTTTTGTCTAATTATTTTGTGGGTGTTTTTGTTTGTGTGAGTTATAAAGCAAGAAATTTGAGGGGTGTGTATATCTCTGTTGATAAATGAAAAGGGTGTTGGTTTTTTATCTGGCAATTGTTCTTCTAAATAGTTGAAATTAATGGATTTTTTGTCTATTCGGGGGGGAGTCCCTGTTTTTAATCTGCCTATTGAAAACTTTAATGATTCTATTTTTTTTGCAAGGTTTATTGATGGTTTGTCACCAATCCTGCCAGCTGGATACGAGTCTCTGCCAATTTTAATCATACCCCTTAAAAAAGTGCCTGTGGTTAAAACAACCGAACGACAGTAAAAATCTCCTAAAACATCTAAAACAATCCCACAAATCTTATTTTTCTTTATAATTAAGTTTTCTACTGAGCCTTCAATGATTTTTAGGTTTTTTTGTTTATTTATTTGTTTTTGTATAGCATTTTTATATAAATATCTGTCAGCTTGGGCTCTGGGGCCCCTAACGGCCGGACCTCTGCTTAAATTTAACATCCTAAATTGAATTCCTGATTCATCTATTGCTCTCCCCATGACTCCGTCTAGGGCATCTATTTCTCTTACTAAATGGCCTTTTCCTAAACCTCCTATCGCTGGATTACATGACATTTCTCCGATCTTGTCTTTTTTATGGGTTATGAGAGCAGTAATCGCGCCAATTCTTGCAGAAGCACACGCTGCCTCAACTCCTGCGTGCCCGCCTCCTATAACAATAACATCAAAATTGTTTTTTTTCACGTGAAATTATTTTCCTATACAAAAATCATTAAATATTATTTCTAATATATCTTCAATATCTGTTTTACCATATATTTTTGATATTTCGTTTAGCGCCATTCTAATATCTTCACAAAAAATATCATATTTTTTGTTTTTTTTGGCATTTTTTAGATGTTTTTTAGCATTGTTAAAGAAAAACAAATGCCTTTCACGTGAAACAGAGCTGTGTTCTTTATATTTTTTGTTTTCTAGGTTTTTTTTTATTGCTTTTAATAGTGTTTTAATTCCATAACCTGTTTTTGATGAAATATTGATCACAGATTTGTTTTTTATAGCCCTTTTTCTAATATCGCTTTTAGATTGAACAAATATTCTATTGTTATACTTTTTAAAACTAACAATATTAGAGTTTTTCTCAATAAATATTATGTTTAAATCAGATTTTTCAGCTAAATTTAGGGATTTATTAATTCCAATTTTCTCAACATTGTTTTTAGATTTTCTAATACCAGCAGAATCAAAAAATCTGATTGGCATGCCCTCAAAATCTATATAAGATTCAACTATATCTCTGGTTGTTCCTGGCTCGTTGGTAACAATTGATACATCTTCCCCTGAAATATAATTTATAAAGCTAGATTTACCAGTATTTGTTTTGCCAACAATGCCCACAACATATCCATTTTGAATTTTTTTGTTTTTTAGGCCTTGATTTACATAAATATCAATATCTTTAATAATGTTCTTTATTTGTTCTTTTATCTTCTTGAAAACATCTTTTGGCAACTCTTCATCGGAAAAATCAATAATTGCCTCCGCCTCGGCAAGAGTATTAATTAGTTTTGTGTGTATTTTTTTTAGCTTTATTGATGGGTCTCCTCCTAATTGGTTGTAAGCCTCTTTTCTTTGTTCTTCGGTTTCAGCATTAATTAAATCTGCAACAGCCTCAACTTGTATTAGATCAAGTTTGTTATTTTCAAAAGCCCTTCTAGTAAACTCCCCGGGCAGTGCCTGTCTTACTCTTTTGTGTTTTTTATATTCCTTAATAAACTTGCTTATAGTTGCGCTTCCTCCATGAAATGACAGCTCAACCATGTCTTCGCCAGTATAGCTTTTTGGAGATCTGTAAAAGGTTGTTATTGTTTGGTCTATAATTAACCCGCTTTTGTCATACAATTTGTTTACAATTGATTGATTGGCTTTTTTTGGCATAGATTTAGACATTTTTTTTACACTTTGGTAGGCTGTTTTCCCTGAAATTCGCATCACCGCAATGGCTGATTTGCCGGGGGGTGTTGAAATCGCATATATTGTATCGTTCTTTTTTGTCATTAACACCCAGCAAATAAACTCATAGTGCTTACAAGTCTATAGATTTACATTTAATTTTTGATACAATTTATTTAAATATTTAATAATATGTTCAAATGAACCAAAACATAGGCACAGATCTTGGTCTAAACTTTGACAATGACTATGATAGATTGCCCAACTACTTATTGTCCAAAGTTGCACCAGAGCCTGTTGCTTCTCCTGAACTTATTTTGACAAATGATTCTTATGCAAAATCTCTAGATTTAAATTTTTCTAAAGTTTCATTAAAAAGTTTAACAAAAATATTTTCTGGTAACGTGCTTCCAAAAGATTCGGAGTCAGTTGCATTTGCTTATGCTGGCCATCAGTTTGGGTTTTTTACAGTTTTAGGGGATGGTAGAGCTGTTTCTTTGGGAGAACACAAAACTAAAAAAAATATAAAAGTTGATATACAATTAAAAGGTTCTGGTAAAACGCCATATTCTCGGCAAGGCGATGGAAGAGCTGCATTGGGGCCTGTTTTGAGAGAATATATAATTAGTGAAGCTATGTTTGGGTTAGGAATACCGACTACTCGTTGTCTTGCTGTAGTCAAAACCGGGGAAGATGTTATTAGAGAAAAACCCCTTCCGGGCGCGGTTCTTACTAGGGTTGCTTCAAGTTATATTAGAGTTGGAACATTTCAATACCTTGCTTTAAAAAAAGATATTGGTGGTTTGGAGGAGTTGGTTGACTACACTATAAACAGACATTTTATAAAATTAAAAAACTCCGAGAACCCGGCTTTAGAATTGTTAAAGGTTGTAATAAAAAAACAAATAGATTTGGTTGTTAATTGGATGAGAGTTGGTTTTGTTCATGGGGTAATAAACACTGACAATGTGGCTGTTTCTGGAGAAACAATAGATTATGGTCCTTGTGCTTTTTTAGATTCTTACAATAAGCAGGCTGTTTTCAGCTCTATTGATTCTTCTGGGCGGTACTCTTTTGGAAACCAACCAATAATAACACATTGGAATTTGTTGCGCTTTGCGGAAACTTTGTTGCCGCTAATACACAAGGATCAAAAAACCGCCCTTAAAATTGCCGCTGATGTTTTTGAGGGATTTGAAGATATGTTTAAAAAAGCCTGGCTGTCTATGATGATGAAAAAAATTGGCTTATCAAAAGAAGAGGTTGGAGATGATATATTAATTAAAAAACTATTAGACTGGATGGAAAAACACAGCGCGGACTTCACAAACACGTTTGTTTTTTTAACAACTGGAAAAAGTTTTAACAACAAGGTTTATGGTAAAAGGGATTTTCTTGATTGGTGTGATTTGTGGAAGAGTAGGCTTCTTAGATCAAAAAACAAAGATGAGTTTAAAATATTAATGGGCGAAAACAATCCTATAATAATACCAAGAAACCAGGTTGTTGAAGAGGTTTTGGATGGGGTTTTGTCAAACAACAATCTGGTCTCTTTGTTTAATTTTTTAGATGTTTTGCTTGATCCTTACAACATTAAACACAACGGATCGTATTACCAAAAAACACCTAAAGATGGGGGTTTAAATTATAAAACCTTTTGTGGAACCTAATGGCTTTTTTATTTTTTACCCATGCTTAGGAAAAAATCATTGTTGTCTTTTGTGTCTTTCATTTTATCCAATAAAAATTCCATTGACTCGGTAACACCCATGGGTGCAAGTATTTTTCTTAAAATAAATACTTTTCCTAATTCGTCTTTTTCTATCAAAAGTTCTTCTTTTCTTGTTCCTGATTTTCCTATGTCAAAGGCTGGGTAGGTTCTTTTTTGGCTTAGCTTTCTATCTAGAACTATTTCACTGTTGCCAGTTCCTTTAAATTCTTCAAAAATAACTTCGTCCATTCTGCTGCCAGTGTCTATAAGCGCGGTTGCAATTATTGTTAAAGAACCTCCTTTTTCAACGTTTCTTGCTGCTCCAAAAAATCTTTTTGGTCTTTGAAGAGCGTTTGCATCAACGCCACCTGTCAAAACTTTTCCACTTGAAGGAACTACCGTGTTGTATGCTCTTCCTAATCTGGTTAATGAATCTAAAAGAATAACGACGTCGTGTTTATATTCTACCAATCTTTTTGCTTTTTCTATAACCATTTCAGCTACTTGAACGTGGCGGGATGCAGGCTCGTCAAAAGTTGAGCTTATAACCTCTCCTTTTACTGATCTCGCCATATCAGTTACCTCTTCTGGTCTTTCATCTATGAGCAAAACTATAAGCTTTGTTTTAGGGCTGTTAGTTGTTATTGCATTAGCTATTTTTTGCATAATAATAGTTTTACCTGTAAATGGTTGAGCAACTATTAATTGTCTTTGTCCTTTTCCTAGAGGAGCTATT
>MDTG01096365.1_pt1 | contig 13873 bp, 13 predicted proteins | sample 811421 | NCBI WGS metagenome assembly MDTG01 (sample SAMN05326645, study PRJNA326480) | marine metagenome | isolation source: seawater | place: Pacific Ocean: South East | collected 2011 | reverse complement strand
TCAAATATAATTGCAATTATAATTTTTGTATGTCTATTTAATTTATCAAAAAATAGCTTGATCTTGTTTCCAAGAAGATTTTTTTTTTTAAATAACAATTCTAACTACCTTAAAAGCTTCAGCATAATCGCAACCGTTTTGACTTCCGCGAAATTTAGCTAAAGCCTTGCAAGCCTCAACAGATCTATGTGGATTTTTGTATATTTGCGAGTTATAACAGTTTAATGCTTCTTCTTTTTGTTTCATATATTTTGAAGTATCAATAAATAAATCAGGAACAAATGCAGGCTCAATACCTGGTACGTTCCAGTGAGTTTCAGATAAAGTTTCATATGCTAAAACTACTCTAGGAAAATTTTTATTAATAGGTCTACAACTAACAACCGAAGCCTCAAAAATTGTTCTATGATCTATGTGTCTATCTGGGAAAGGTATAAAAACCCAGTCAGGGTTATGCTTTTTCAAAAAATTGTTTATTTTACCATTTAACTCAGCAACAGGAACTTGATGAACATATGTTGCAGGTATCTCAAGAAATTCCCAATTTGAAATATTCATTATTTTAAAAGCTTTTTCTGCCTCAATTTTAGTAATGGTAAATGATTTTTGATCGTAAAGTGGAGGAAGATGTCCGCTTACTGTCAAAATTGATACCTCAATATTCATATCAGCAAACCTAGAGATAGTTGCTCCTAATCCAATCACTTCATCATCAGGATGTGGTGCAATAACAACTATTTTTTTAGGATACATCAACATATTTTTTATTACTCTTAGATAAGGCAAAGGTATAATTTTAGTAACTGGAGCTTTATTTTTATTTTTAAATTTTTAAAATATTATCTTAAAAATTCCAAGTACAAAATTATAACAGCCTCCTTATTAAATTCAATTGCTTTGATAAATTAAATAGATAAGGATGTAAATCTAATTAATTGCTGTATTTTTTCTAAATTCACAGAATTTGATAACTTTTAGAAATATAACATTTACATGACCTACTCGTATTATCAACATTGAAAATTTCAAAATTTTGACAAACAAATCTGTTTTGTGAATTTTACGTAATTGAAATGAATATTAAATCTCATTTAAGTTAAATTTAGCTTATAAAGTTTCTTTACGATTATATAATTAAGTGAGACAATATTAACGTATATAATATTATTCATATTTTATTATAAAAGAATATATCTATTTTTAAATAGTTTAGAGTAAGGCTTCATGAAAACAATTGAAATAACTAAACCTGATGATTGGCATGTTCATTTTAGAGATGACAAAATATTAAAAGCAGTCATTCCTGAAACTACAAGGCATTTTGGCAGAGCGATTGTAATGCCAAACTTAACCCCCCCTATTCTTACTGGTAAAAATGCAGTTGAGTATAAAAATAGAATAGAAAAGGCAATTCCCAAAGAAGATAAATTTCTTCCTTTAATGACTTTATATTTGACAGAAAGTACAGACAAAAAAGAACTAAAAAATTCATATGAAACTGGTTCTGTTTTTGCTGCTAAACTCTATCCTGCAGGAGCTACAACAAACTCCAAATCTGGTGTAAAAAACATACTTAAAATAATGCCCATACTAGAGGAAATGTCTAAAATCGGAATGCCATTGTTAATTCATGGTGAATCAATTGATAAAGATATTGATATTTTTGATAGAGAAAAAGAATTTATAGATAAAACACTAGATTTCATTTGTAGGGAATTACCCGAACTTACAGTGACCCTTGAACATATCACAACAAAAGATGCTACAATATATGTTAGTGAAGGGAATAAAAATTTATCAGCATCAATAACCCCTCATCATTTAACCTTAAATAGAAATGCTATTTTTGTTGGTGGCATAAGACCTCACTACTATTGCTTACCTATATTAAAAAAAGAAACACATAGAGAAGCATTAGTTGAAGCTGCAATTAGTGGAAATAAAAAGTTTTTTTTAGGTACTGACACTGCACCTCACTTGATTCAAGATAAAGAAAGTGCATGTGGTTGCGCAGGTATTTTTAATGCAACATATTGTGTTCCAATATTAACACAATTATTTGAAAATGAGGATGCTCTACCTCAGTTAGAGAATTTTATTAGTAAGAATGGTGCTAAACATTATAATTTAAATATTAACAAAGAAAAAATCACATTGATTAAATCAAATCAAAGATTAATCTTCAAAAAATATCTAGGTATTAACGAACAAAAAATTAAAATTTTTGAACCTGATTTTCCTGTGTTTTGGACCGTTAGTGACTAATTAGTTATAAAATTATAATGGTTTATATATAGATGTATAAATATCAAAAATCTATGTAAAATTGTTTGGCTAAATTTTAATACCTAAAATTTATTATATTTATTATGGTCAATATTTTGTAATTTTAATCTCTGAAATCCTCCCATTCCTTCCAAAAGAATCCAGATACGATTTTTTTCATCTGCACTTTCAACTTTTGCAATAAGATCAGTAAATGGTCCTGAATAAAACTTTATGGCGTCTCCTTTTTGTAACTTTTCCATTTGCTTTGGATTATTATTAACTTCATACTTAATTTTAAGTTCCAAAATTAAATCAGATGAAACTTTTGCAGGGTTTTTGTTAAAAGCTAAAATTTTTGAAACACCGTATGTGCTGTTAATTTTAGTCCAGCCAATGATGTGTGGATCAAAACACACAAACATATATCCAGGGAAAACATAAACGTTCTTAACAACAAATTTATTCTTTTGTCTTTGTGTTATTCCCATCTTAGGAAGGAAAGTTTCAATGCCTTGTCTTTCTAGGTTTATAATTGCAGATTGGTAGGAATTTGGCTTAATTTGTGCTACAAACCATTTTTTTTCTATGCTTTCTCTGATTAACATCTCTTAACTTTCTTTTTAAAGTTATTATGAAATTCCTATAAATGAGTAAAACAAAAAAAAAGAAAAGGCTAGAAAAATTAGAAGCCATATAGACAAACTTTAAAAGAGAAAAAAACGTTCAAGATTCGCAAATATAGATTTTAACTACTGCAAAAAAGTAAGAACAAATAGCTGCTGAATGGAACATTAAAACTATTCATAAAAGAGCTTTTAAAGATAACCCAAGTGAACTAAAACTCTACTCAGACAAGTTTGAAAAGCAAATCATGATATATAGTAGTTCTGATGTTTTTCATTGAAATGATAAACATTAATTTGTTGATACATTTTTTAGATTTTGTTTACAGAGGAATTTCAGTATTGTATTTTAAAAATATAATTGATTTAATGATTATTAGATTTTCATTATCGATATATTTGATGGTTAAATTAGTAATGAGGATAATCTAATGTCGACAATTCATTCATCCCACAATGATGAGATAGATGTGTTTGAATTATTTCAAACAATTTATCGTGGCAAATGGTTAATTATCGGCTTTGTTGTTATTTCATTATTGAGTGGATTTGTTTATTTGCAGCTTGCTAAACCCAAATTCAAAGTGTCAGTTACTTATTTGGTTAAACTTCATCCTATGAGTTCTTACCAAAAATGTGGTAGATATAGTTATGGTTGTATTAACAAAACATCTAACATTGTTTTAAAAGAAAATTTGGACAATGCTTGGTATTTTGCTAAAAATTCTAATTTAAACTTAGATACTAAAGCACCTTTAAGTGTCAAAGCGTACGAAGACTTGTTTGATAAAATAAACCAAAAAATAACTAATAGAGTTTACAATGAAGCAATCAATGAAATTTTATTAAAAGATGAACTGAATGAAGTACTTATGAGTACTGAAGTGGTTGCTAGGAATGTGTTATTAGCAAAGCGGATAATAAAAGCAATTGATAATGGGCAAAAAGCCATATCTTTTAGTTCCGTTGCAATAAAAAAAACATGGCCAAAAAAGTTATTGATACTAGCCATATCTGCAGGTTTAGGTGGACTGGTTGGGTTTGTATTTGTTTCAATAAATTTCGCTATAAGTAAACGTAAGGAAAATCAATCTAAAGTGTAAGAGACTTTTCTTGTCTTAAAAACGCGTGTAAATTTCAACCGACAAAAGTTTTATCACAAGTCAACCACTTGGACAATTGAAGTGAGTTTTCATTAAACTAGTTAAGAGGGTAGAGAGCTTTTAGCATCTCTTAAATATTTATGAGGTTATGAAAAATCAATTATATTTTCAGTTCAATAAAATCAGGAAGCGGCACTAAAAACGTCGCTGGCCAATTCACCTGGACTTTTAACTTAGCAATAATTTCTTGATGAAAATTCCAAGCAAAAATAACAATGACGTCGGGTTTCCTAAGTTGAAGTTCGTCAACATTCAAAATTGGAACTGCCGTCCCGGGCATGAATTTATTAATTTTTAACTCATTATCTTCCACAATAAAACATATATCCGAAGATGCTAGATCTGACATTTTCATTAACAAAGTTGCTTTAGTAGGGGCACCATAACCCACAACTTTTTTACCAGCTGCTACATAATCCTTTACTATCTTTCCAAATTTCACCATATTTGATTTAATTCTAGACGGCCACGCTGAAAGTATATCAGTTTGATACAAAACAGATTTTGCCTCCTCATCTAAAAATTGTTTAGCCTCTGATGAAATCATTCCATCACCAGTTTTTTTTAAAAATAGTCTTAAGGAACCGCCTTGAACTTGATTAATGCTCAAATCAACTAAATCGAAGCCTATTCCGCATAAGAATTGAGCTAAAGGTTTTGCATGATGATAGTCTAGGTGTTCATGATAAATAGTGTCAAAACAGCCATTCTTAAGAACTTGGATAAAATAGCCAATTTCGAAACAAAAATAACCCCCAGTTTTTAACAGGCGATTAATATTTCTGAAAACTGACCCTAGATCATCTACGTGAGCTAAAACATTATGACTTGTAATAAAATCAGCTTTACCATATTTTGTTATAATTTCATCAACTGCAGCTTCATCGAAAAATACATTTAAAGTATGGATTCCTTCCTCATTCGCCCGTTGTGCTGGTACGCTTGCAGGATCAACACCACAAACATTAAAACCTAACTTTTTAAATGCTTTTAAACAAGTCCCATCATTAGAACCAATATCCACTACTAGCGTATTTGATTGGAAATTACATCGCTCTTGAACCCAAGCTGCGTATTCCTTAAAATGCAAAACAAAACTTTTTCCAACACCGCTAAGGTAAGTATAGTTTGTTGCATACATTTTTTCTGGAGAAACAGCAGCTGCCAACTGGAAATGATCACATGCAACACATCTATTCATAGAAAGAGGATATCTATCAGCAAGCAATGCATCCTTATGTGAATCAGCTAAATTATTTCCTAAAGGGATATCTCCAAAATCAACAAAGTGTTCTAAATTAGAAGAATCACATAGTCGACAATGCCCAATAAGCCGATATTTATCAGTTTGTGCCATGTGCATCTAACATTGCAAAAATATTACTCTGTGTAATAAACTCAACCCTCACAGTGTCAGCTTCATAGGTATCTTTATCACGAGGATTTTTACTACTTACAACTAAGGTCGTTGTATTAGGAAAATAGCAGGCATGCTCTTCAAGAGGCGGTGTGAAAATCGTCTCTCCTTCCTTAACTCTAAAATAACAAACTTTGCCTGTATCAACGTCTTTGAAAAAGTAATCAAAGTCACCCTCTAGAACATACATAAAGTGGAAATCTTTATAATGGTAATGGTTAGACCTGATAGACCCCGCTTTACAAGTAATAATAGAAACGTTATTAACTGGCTCATCTACGATGGATAGAATACTGCCGCGCGCATCTTTGTCACGCTGTATATTTTTAAAAATTGTGGACTTTTTTGGTATAGTCATATTCTATTCCTAGATTTAATTTATAGATGTATATTAACATATTGATATATATTTCTATCATATGATTAAATTGATCATAGAAGTACTAAAACATTCCTGCTTGCATGGCAAGTCTCTCTAAACTATCAGACACCAAGCATAAGGCATCACATCGCTTTTGCTGTGTCAAAAGCCATTCGGACCGTTTGCGAGTAAACATGCGCTCATACGCGTTAGTCTCATAAACTTTATCTATAAGATTTCTTGAGTTGGTTACTCTTCTAAATTTTCGATATCCTTCTCTTCCATAAAAAAAAGGCTCACAACTTACTTGTCGATCATCTTCGAACAAAAGCTTTACTTCATTTCTATAATGACCGTTGAGACCTACTCGAATATAAATGTTTGTTTTTTGAGAATTACCTTTGATGTAAAATATTGGTTTTTTTTTAGTTACATTATCTGAAACTAAAACAAAATTAGACAAGTCAAAACCAGCTATTGCCAACAGGGATAATGGGTAACAAGCCATGTCCGATAACAAAGAATTACCTAGGCTAGATTCATTACGGAATGTCCCCGGGGGAACCGATGGAATTAAAAATTGACACTCAATATTCTTAAGTAATCCAGACTCACATTTAAGTTCGTCAATAATCCATTGAACGGAATCATTCTCTAAATACATTAGCATTTCTACTAAAATTACATTATGGTCAGATGCTAATTTGCAAAGTTCAACAGTATCCTTATGAGATAAAAAGGCAGGTTTCTCGACAAAGACATCTCTACCTGCCTCAATTACTTCCTTAACCTGAACATAATGAAAATTTGGTGGTGTTGCTATTACAAAAAGAGTAGTTTTGGGCAAAGACGAAACAGCATCTGTAACTGTTAAAAAATTCTGGACACCTGACATATTTACGGCTGGATTACGCGAAACTACAGCTAAAACTTTATGTCCAGAAGCTTCTAGTCCAGGTATAAGTTTATTCTTCGCATGGTTGCCTAAACCAATTACACAAACCCCTTCCCATGACAAATTATGATTGATTTTGTTCTCCGTCACCAAAAAAATAATTGCGCTCAACCAATAAAGCTCTGCATACCAAATAAAAAATAGGAGTAAAGATTAAACTAGAGAAAAACAACGCCCAGAAGCGCGAGATACTAGTCGATTCAATCCAATCTGCTAAGAAAAGTAACACAGCAATATTAATAAATTGAGGTGTAAGATGAACAAAACCACCAAATCTAATTTTTATTCGTTGATAAAGATGCAGATAATTTCGTGAAAGTAAGTCATGCTTATAATAAAGTCGAATCAACAAAACATAAAAGACATCAAAAACAGGAAAAGCCAACACTAACATCAACTCAGCAGGAACATGGCTTTGAGCAAGAAAAAGGTTAATCCCAAAGAACGTGAAGATTAAGGCTAAAATAAATGCACCTGAGTCCCCTAAATACAATGAGAAAGGTATTCTGTTGATCCAGCCAAAACCTAAAGAAAATCCAACCATCACAGCTCCCATATATTCAAATGCAGATGTTTTTGAGAAAAACAATAGAATTGTGCCAGCTAAGAAAACTATTGTGCCAAGATTTAAATCAGCCCCGTCGTAAAAATTTATTATATTCGTTAGGGCTATTACAAAAATTCCACACCCAACGCTTAAAACCAACAATTCGAAAGGTGTAAAGAACATATCTGAAGACGTTAAGAACAATAAAATTCCAGAGAAAAAAGCAACAAAAACTCTAGTCCAAGGAGGAAGACCCACAAGATCATCAAACCAATAAATCAAACTAGATATAAAAATAATTAAAATATCAACAGTTGAAATTTCCCAATACGGGACGTTTATCCGCGAAATAGTTATTAAAAATAAAGGTAATAAAATACCAAAACCTGAAGGAGTAGTAATCATTTTTTTTTCTCTATTCCAGCAATATATATAGGCTTTACCACATAAATAAACAGTAATAGCAGTAATAACAATAATCACCTCATTCATCAATTTTCCAACACCTATACTGCTCTAAATGATCCCCCAGCTCATATATCATTTTAGCATGCACGCAAGTACCTAGAGAAAAAGATTCGTCCGACATTAATGCTATACGCAACCCAGCACCTTTTGATTTTTTAAAAATAAACTAAATTAAGCGTGTTAAAGTAATCACAAATTATTTAACAATACTGCTTTGCCGGCATTATGCTAAGGCAAACATTAGGCTGAATAATCAAGATCGTTATAGGGTGGTAACACACAGATTCTTTTAAAACTTAAACAGCCTTTTCAAATAAAATAGCAAGAGCTAGTCATTAAAAAACTTAAGAATAACCAGATTTCTATTGAGCATTTGTGGAAAAAGCTCTTAAAGAGATACAACACATATTTCTTTAATACTACTTACTTTGATATTGATGATATAGCTTCCTTTGAGAGAAGATTAATTGTGCCATTTCACTAATCATCTGGTCATAAGAAGGTATTTTGAAATCTAGTAGGTTACGTGTATCACAAAAACTCTTGTTGGATTTTATACCCTCTACAGGACATATTTCAATATCTTTTTTCATATGTTTTCGGAACAAAGTTAACAAATCATATTTACTGATAAATGAATTATTCGTAATGTGATGTAATCCAGTAATATCTTTCCTAATCGAACATTCTACTGCTTTGGCAAGCTCAATAGTCGTTACACCAGACCAGATGGCTTTAGTATAGCCTAAAATTTTCCCTGACTGTCCCATAAACCAATGGAATAGTTCTTGACCGTCACTTTTTAATTCAGGACCCACGACTGACGTTCTTAAGGTTAGGTGATTGTCTCTTATAACTTCACCTAAACCTTTAGTTTTAGAATAAATGCTCGAACCATCTTTATAGTCATTTTCAACATATGCAGTATCTTTATTTCCTGAGAAAACACAATCAGTCGATATTTGAATTAACTTTGAATTGATCTCATCCGCAAATCTAGCTAACCTGTGTGGAAGATATGCATTTAAAAAAATCGCATTCTCTGGATTTTTATTAGAATCAGCTATTAATATACCAACGCAATTAACAATAAAGTTTGGTGCTATATCTCTTATTTTTTGTAGATATTTTTCTTCATTTCTTGCGTCCAAAATTATACTGTCATTTTGTAATTTCTTTCTAAAAGAGAAATTATATAAATCATACTTACCACTAAACTTTAGATGATTAAATACCTGATGGCCAATAAGGCCAGTAGCACCAAGAACCAAAACCTTATTTTTCAAGACCTCTATTCCTTATGCCAAACTGTTCTATTTACGTAATCAACATATGAGACAATAATGCGCAGCACCTTTTTTGAAACGTTGTCTGCTTCATAATCTTTGACTGGTTTAATAGCTCGGATGACTTTAGAACTATGAATGGTAGCAATTTCGACCGACTCCAACACTCGAGAACTACTTAGACCAGACATTATAACTGTTGTTTCATCCATTCCTTCGGGCCTTTCGTGCGCCTGGCGTATTGTTACGGCTGGTAAATTTAGAATTGATGCTTCTTCAGCAATAGTTCCGCTGTCTGAGATAACACAAAACGCATTCATCTGCAGTTTATTGTAGTCGTGAAACCCATAGGGTTTAGAAAATCTAATTAGCGTATTTTTACTCTGGTATCCAATCTCATCTAGCTTCTTCCTTGTTCTTGGATGAGTAGAAACAACAATCGGGATTTTATATTTGTTAGTTAATGCATCAATTGATGCTAATAAATCAGTGAAGTTTACGTGCGAGTCAACATTCTCCTCACGATGGACACTCATGACTATATACTTTCCTGATTGTAGTTGTTCTCTATCTAATATATCACTCAACTCAATTTTCTTCATATGAGCATTCAGTACTTCTCTCATAGGCGAGCCTGTTTTAATTATTGTTTCAGCTTTTATTCCTTCAGCAATCAAGTAATCGCGTGCCTGCTCTGATAGAGGCATATTAATATCGCTTAAATGATCTACTATTTTCCTATTAATCTCCTCTGGTACTCTTTGATCGAAGCATCGATTACCCGCTTCCATATGAAAGATCGGGATTTTTCGCTTCTTGGCAGGAATAACGCTTAAACAACTATTAGTATCGCCGTAAATTAATACTGCATCAGGTTTTGTTTTTTCAAACAACTTATCTGCCTTAGCGATAATATCTCCAATAGTTTCCGACGGTGTTCCTTTAATCGCCTCTAAAAATATATCTGGCTTTCTAATACTTAAATCTTTAAAAAAGATTTCGTTAAGTTCATAGTCATAATTTTGACCTGTATGAACGATTGTGTGATGCACATGACGGTCTAACTCTTTCATTACCTCACTGAGCTTAATTATCTCAGGTCTAGTACCTACTATTGTCGTTACTTTAGTATTGTTCACAAGTTTATATCCCTTTGATACTCTCTAATTTCCTTAAGCGCCAGAAGAAGATCTGTTAACTCATCTTCATCTAATCTATGGGTGTTATGAGAGTGGTATTCCCCTGCCTCAGTAATTACCTCCTCACCTTGCTCAAAAAACTTATTGTAATTGAGATCACGATTATCTGCTGGAATTCTAAAATAATCAACCATGTCAATTGCCTTTACCATTTCTTCTTTAGTTAGAAGCGTTTCATAAAGCTTTTCACCATGTCTTGTACCAATAATCTGAATTTCATGATTTGGCTTACCAAGAATTTTAGCTATTGCTTTTGCTAGCATTTGGATTGTTGCCGCAGGTGCTTTCTGGACGAATATGTCACCACTTTGTCCATTTTCAAAAGCAAACAAGACTAAATCTACTGCTTGATCAAGATTCATCATAAATCTCGTCATTTGTGGGTCAGTAATGGTAATTGGATTACCATTTTTGATCTGATTTATAAATAGAGGAATAACAGATCCTCTACTGGCCATAACATTGCCGTAGCGAGTGCACGCGATCATAGTTCCCATCTCATTGCGGCCCTTTGCTACTACCACCCTCTCCATCATAGCTTTGCTTATACCCATTGCATTAATGGGGTACACTGCTTTGTCTGTACTTAGGACAATTACTTTTTGAACTCCGGTATTTATAGCAGAATTTAGAATATTTTCCGTACCAACTATATTTGTTTTTACGGCCTGCATCGGATAAAACTCACAAGAAGGTACTTGTTTTAGTGCAGCAGCTTGAAATACATAATCGACACCTTTCATAGCATCATTAATTGAATTAGTATCTCTTACGTCTCCAATGTAAAACTTCAACTTATTGTTATTGTAAAGCTTCCTCATGTCATCTTGCTTTAGTTCATCTCGGGAGAAAATTCGAATTTCTTCAATATCAGTAACCAGCAACCTTCTTAAAATAGCATTGCCAAACGATCCAGTACCTCCTGATATTAAAATTTTCTTGTCTTTAAACATTCAGTACCTCCGAAAATATATCTATCACATTATTAAATTTATTCATTTCATTTTCCCTTAAATGTCTTTGCTGAACCAAGATTTTATTAGTAATAACATCTTCGTCATTTAAAATATTCATTATAGTATTAGATAGAGACTTATCAGAAAATAACTCATAACAATACCGATCTTCACCATAAACTTCATTAGCATAATATTCCTTAGGAGTTATTGTTAATATTCCATTTTTTATTGCCTCAATAACATGTAATCCAAGTGTTTCAATAATAGATGTGGAAATTAAAACTGTGTTGTCACGAAATAAAGCCTCTACATCTCTAGGGTCATTCAAATAACCGTAAAAATTAGTAACAGCATCTAGTGATTTATCCCAAAGGGTGGATTGTGCTAACTGATCCTTTGTAAGTGTTATATCTATTTCAAAATCAAAGCCTAACTTAATAAGCCTCACCATGCCTCTAGTGAAATCGATAAAATTCTTGTGCATGTAGTCGAAATGAGGACCCACTATATATAAAAATTTTATTTTTTTAGAAAAATTATAGTGCTTAGGCGCTTTAAATGACGAATTTACTACATCAATATCGCTCTTAATAAAAATACGTTTATCTGTAGTATTGATGAAATCAGATAAAGAACATTCAATATGTTTAGACTGTATCTCTATATAGCGTGTCCTTTTCAACATAAATCTAAAAACTATACTTTTAAACAAAATCTGGCTAATCCATAAAAAAAACTTGAATTTTTCTCTGTATCTTTTATTGAGCCTATTCGAATAAAAAAGTAAATTATGTATTTTTACTAATTGTAGACAATTCAAAAACGGCTGTGCAGATCCAGTAAAATTATAAATCAAATCAATATCGCACTCTCTAATAATGTCCTTAAACCCAAAATTTTCAAAATAGAGTCTATGCATGTAATTCCTAATCTCTAGCACTCTAAAATCAAATCTCTGATAAACTCTATATCGATCAACAAGTGAACTTATTAATGGATTTTTGGATAAAATAATAACGAAAATGTTTTCAGACTCGACTTCAAGGCATTCTATAAAGAATTTCTCGAGCACAATAAGTCCACCAGAGTTTGTTATTCCAATTCCATTTACTAAAACCTTCAATCTGCCCCCTTAATTTTTTATTTTTTTTAAGGTAATACCCATATAGATTACAGCATTTAAAAGTGGATTTTTAGTGACTAGCTGAAGATATTTGGACAGAGTTAAGGTGTTAAAACCAAATACTTATCAATCAGTACCAGTAACTTTGACTAATGCTTGCCCTTCCAAAAATTTTTGCCAATAAAACTTATTAAGTTGGCATTATATCATTAGTAACACACTCAATCATAAATTATAGTCACAATTATAATTGTAATTTTAATAAAATTCATAGGTATTTATTTTTTATGAGGTGAATGAATTGATAAGCTGACCAAAATATTGCTGATGATTTTGACGGATTGTATTTTAACCTCACTTTTGCACAATCTAGCGTAGAACGAATTATAAATTTATAATCTTCTCTATATTCTAACAATGGCTCGTCAAGATTATGATACGTAAAACTATCTAAACCTCGATACCACAATTCATAATCCTCTGCCCGAGGATATTTTTCACTATATCCACCAAGCCTTTCAATAAAACTCCGCTTATAAATTACTGAGGGGTGTATGAAAGGAGAAGATTTTGGAATTTGTAACCGAATAGCCTCATGAGTCTTTGGCATGCGGACTACACGCTTGTCATTCCCAATATAACTCGCACTACTACCTAACACGTCAATATCTTTATTCGTTTCCAAAAACTTCATTTGTGTAAACAAACGTTCTGGAAATGAACGGTCATCCGCATCCATTCGAGCTATATATTTTCCTCTAGATTTTGAAATTGCATAATTAAGTGATTTTGCTAACCCGCAGTTTTTAGTATTACTGAGTAAAGTGATATTGTCATGCTCTCTATAGTGATTCATAACCTCTAGAGTGGAGTCACTTGAACAATCATCAACTAAAATCATCTCCCACGATTGATAAGTTTGGTTAATAATGCTCTCTATGGCAGAAGAAATATTATCTTCTTCGTTGAAAGCTGCTAAAATGACACTTACTTCAGGGCAAAAAGTTATCATTCAATCACACCTAACACTTTGTTGCCAATAAGGAGAGTTATTTACCATTTATATACAGCTCGAATGCATTTGTACATGACCAGATAATTGAAAAAACTTAACAAGTTTGATTTTATATTTATTAACATGAAAAAGATAAAATGTGGATTTAAATCTTATTTATAACCTTGGAAGAAATTTGGATAATTAAGAGCAATTTTAAACTGTCACTAATGTTCTTAATGCTATTTTCTTCATTCTGAACTTCCCATAATTATTTGCTTAATTCTGTATTTATTTAGTAATTCTTCCGTATTTATCTTCGAACCGAACAATATCATCCTCACCAAGATAACTTCCAACCTGTACTTCGATTAACTCCAAGGGTATGTCACGTGGATTTTCTAGAGCATGAACAACCTCTTTATCATGATATGTGGATTCATTTACTTGTAGATCAATCGATTTATTTCCATAATATACTTTTGCTGTGCCCGCTACTACAACCCAATG
>MDTG01077979.1_pt1 | contig 13873 bp, 12 predicted proteins | sample 811421 | NCBI WGS metagenome assembly MDTG01 (sample SAMN05326645, study PRJNA326480) | marine metagenome | isolation source: seawater | place: Pacific Ocean: South East | collected 2011 | reverse complement strand
CCTTTTGGCCATTTAAATCCCATAGGATTATGTCTGTAACCAATTGTAACAGTTTTTGCGCCATACTTGTGACATTGAAGAGCAACATCTTCTGCCGAATAACTGCTGCCTAAAACAATAACATTTTTTCCTCTAAATTCTTCTGCATCTCTAAAATCGTGTGAATGCATTATTCTTCCAGGAAAAGAGCTCATTCCGGGATATTCAGGAATATATGGCACAGAAAAATGACCAGATGAAACGACAACATAGTCAAAATTTTCTTTTATTAATTTGTTATTTTTTTTATCATTTGAAATAACTTCAAATTTGCTTCCATCATATTTAACGCTTGTTACTGTTGTATTAAATCTTACTTTACTTTTTGAATTCCCTTTTTTAACTCTACCTAATATATAATCATAAAGTACTTCTCTTGGTGGAAATGACGGGATTGGTTTACCAAAGTGTTCGTCAAAAGAATAATCTGCGAACTCTAGACATTCTTTTGGTCCGTTTGACCAAAGATATCTATACATACTATTAGGAACTGGATCACCGAATTCATCTGATCCTGTTCTCCAACTATAATTCCACAAGCCTCCCCAATCATTCTGTTTTTCGAATGCCACTATCTCAGGAATTATCTCACCTTTTTTTTCTGCTTGTTCAAAGGCTCTAAGCATTGAAAGACCACAAGGTCCAGTACCAATAATTGCAACTTTCGTCATATTTTTTTATGTCATCTTATAAATAAAATAGTTAAAATAAAATAATTTTTTTAAATATTATGCAAAAAATTTTAATTGTTGAAGGAAATTTAAAGGAGGAAAATCAAAATTTTTCTAGCTCAGGTATACAAACCCACACTCAAAGCCTTAAAGATAGTTTGGCATGCTTTACAAAAAATTTGCAGATTGATGTTGTTAATCCTTCATCAGATGATGCTATTGATACCAAGGTAAAAGATCTTAATAAATATGATGGACTTATATGGGGAGGAAGCAGTCTAAATATTTACAATGATACACCTGAGATAAAGAGACAAATTAGTTTTATGAAAGAATGTCAAAAGAAAGTTAAAAATATTTTAGCAATTTGTTGGGGAATGCAAGTGGCTGTAACAGCCGCAGGGGGAGTTGTAAAAAAATCGCTGAGTGGGGCACATATTGGCATAGCTAATGATTTAGTAATTAATAAAGATGGACTAAAACATCCTTTATATATAGGTAAAAAAAATAAATTTAATACTCCTGCTTTTAATTTTGATGAAGTAGTTACTTTACCAAGAGGTGGCGTTTGCTTAGCATCAAATAAAATAAATAAAGTTCAAAGTATGTGTTTTAAAATTTATAATAATACAATTTGGGGTTTACAATATCATCCTGAAATTACTTATCAGAAAATGATCCAGTTAATAAAATTTAGAAAAGATAAATTGATTGAAAATAGAAAAGTATTTAAAGATTATGATCAAGTAGACAAGCATATTTCATTTATTGAAAAGGAAATATTAGTTAGTGATATACAGCAGAGAATGATTGAGTTAAAAAATTGGTTAAAGTTATTAAATTAAAAAAGTCCTTCTATCTGACCCTTTTTATTTAATTTAATTGCATCAGCCGCAGGCACCCTTGGTAGACCTGGCATTGTCATAATAGCTCCGCAAATTACCACAATAAATTCTGCTCCAGATGACAGTCTTACTTCTCTAATTGGTAGCACGTGTCCAGTAGGTGCACCTTTTAAACTTGGGTCAGTAGAAAAACTATATTGAGTTTTCGCAACACAAATAGGCAGTTTCCCGTAACCTCTTTCTTCAAAACTTTTAAGCTGCTCTCTAATTTTAGTATCAGCAACAATTTCGCTCGCTCTATAAATTTCTTTAGCAACAGTTTCTACTTTTTTTAACAACGGGGCTGAGTCCTCGTATAAAAATTTGAAATTAGCTTTTTCTTTATCTATTAAATCAACAACATGATTTGCAAGCTCTTTTGTTCCCTCACCACCATTAGCCCAATGCGTACATAAAGTTGCTTTTACTCCAAGTTTCTTACATGCATTTATGAGTTCATTAACTTCATTGTCTGTGTCTGCAACAAAATGATTTACAGCAACTGCAACAGGCAAACCAAATTTTTTTACATTTTCTATATGTCTTTCAAGATTTATTAAGCCCTTTTTAACAGCTTCAACATTTTCGTTCTTCAACTCATCTTTTGCAAGACCTCCATGCATTTTAAGTGCTCTTATTGTTGCAACAATTACAACACAACTTGGTTTTAAGCCAGATTTTCTACATTTGATGTCTAAAAACTTTTCTGCTCCTAAGTCTGCCCCAAATCCTGCCTCCGTAACAACGTAGTCAGCAAGTTTCAAACCTGCTTTTGTTGCAATCACAGAGTTGCATCCATGAGCTATATTAGCAAATGGACCACCGTGAATAATAGCTGGATTATTCTCTAAAGTTTGAGTTACATTCGGCCTAATAGCTTCTTTTAACAAAACAGACATTGCACCTTGTGCATTTAAATCTTTTGCATAAACTGGTTTTTTTTCTCTTGTATATCCAATTGTTATGTTGCCAATTCTGTTTTCCAAGTCTTCCAAATCATTTGCTAAACAGAATATAGCCATGATTTCTGATGCAACTGTAATATCAAATCCGTCTTCTCTAGGAAATCCATTAGCTACACCGCCAAGATTAACATTAATTGATCTCAGAGCTCTATCATTCATGTCAACGACTCTTCTCCAAGCAACTCTTCTAACGTCAATGTTTAATTTATTTCCCCAATAAATATGATTATCAATAAGAGCTGATAGTAAATTATGTGCTGATGTAATTGCATGAAAATCGCCCGTAAAATGTAAATTTATTTGTTCCATAGGTACAACCTGGGCATATCCTCCTCCAGCCGCTCCTCCTTTCATTCCAAAAGAAGGACCAAGACTCGGTTCTCTTAGACACACAATAGATTTTTTTCCAATTTTGTTTAGCCCATCATTTAACCCAACTGAGGTTGTAGTTTTTCCTTCTCCTGCGGGAGTTGGAGTTATTGCCGTGACAAGTATTAGCTTTCCATCTTTTTTATCTTTCTTTTCGTCAAGAAATTCTAAATTAATTTTCGCAATATGTCTTCCCATTGGACTATAGGCCTTAGGATCGTCAGGTACATTTAATCCATCAAGGATTTCCTTGATTGGTTTCATTTTTGCTTCTCTTGCTATTTCTATGTCTGATTTAGACATTTTGTCTCCTAATCTTTGACCTGAATTAGTATAGAATTTTATATATATTTAAACTTCTAAAAAATATATATATAAAAAATAAGAAATAATCTATTTAGATTATATAAAGTTAAACCATGCAGAAATATTCTGTTTTTAGCCTGATTAAAAATGCGTTTACAGACCACATGAATTGGGATGTAGCCTGGAAAGACCCAACGCCAAAAAAAGAATATGATGTGATTATAATTGGTGGAGGTGGCCATGGTTTAGCCACCGCTTATTATTTAGCAAAAGAGCATAATATAACGAACGTTGCTATTATCGAAAAAGGATGGATTGGGGGTGGAAATGTAGGAAGAAATACCACCATAATTCGTTCTAATTTTATGTACGATGCAAATGGTCGTTTCAATGAATTTGGAATGGACTTGTGGAGAAATTTAAGTCAAGAATTAAATTTTAACGTAATGTTTTCTCCAAGGGGAATAATTAATTTAGCACATTCAGATGCTCAAATGAATGCATATGCTCGAAGGGGAAACTCTATGAGATTAAATGGTATAGATGCAGTTCTACTTAATAGAGAAGAAGTAAAAAAAATTATTCCAATGGCTGATTTTTCTGAAGATGTTCGTTTTCCAATTTTTGGAGGTCTAATGCAGCCAAGTGCTGGAACTGCAAGACATGATGCTGTTGCTTGGGGATATGCTAGACAAGCAGACTCAATGGGAGTCGACATCATTCAACATTGTGAAGTTGAGGCATTTAATATTTCTAATGGAAAAATTACAGGTGTCAGAACTTCAAAAGGACAAATAAATGCAAAAAAAGTAGGCTTATGTGTTGCCGGAAGTACAAATATTCTTGCGGAGAAATTAAATATGACTTTGCCAATTGAAACTCATTGTCTTCAAGCTTGCGTATCAGAACCTGTAAAACCAATTCTAGATGGTGTTGTAACCTTTGGAGCCGGACATTTTTATATTAGCCAATCTGATAAAGGTGAAATGGTTATGGGAGGAGACTTAGATGGATATAATAGTTATGCCCAAAGAGGAAACTTGCCAACTATTCAACATGTACTGACAGGTGGTTTGGCGGTATTTCCATTTTTAAGTAGGTTAAAGATGTTAAGAACTTGGGGTGGTATAATGGATATGTCAATGGATGGTTCTCCAATTATAGACAAAACCCACATAGACGGATTATATTTAAATTGTGGATGGTGTTATGGTGGATTTAAATCCACACCTGTTTCAGGTTGGACCTTTGCCCACACTATAGCGCAAGACAGACCACATGAATTAAACTCAGAATATTCTTTAAATAGATTTTCGACCGGTCATCTTTTAGATGAAAAAGGTATAGGAACAAAAACTTGGATTGGTTAATTTATGCTACATATAAAATGTCCTTTCTGTGGAATGAGATCACAAAATGAATTTGCCTACGGTGGGGATGCTTCAGTTAAACGGCCAGAATTAAATAAAGAAGTTACAGATAAAGATTGGGACGATTTTGTATACAACAGAAAAAGTTTAAGAGGTAAACATCTGGAATTATGGCATCATATTTCTGGTTGTAGGCAGTGGTTTAAAGTTGAAAGAGATACTGCAACACATGAAATTTTCAAAACTGCAAAAATGAGCGATGAAATATAATGTCTCAAGAATTTAGAATTAAAAATAAAGGATTTATAAATAGAGATAAATTAATTAATTTTAAATTTAATGGAAAAAATTATACAGGATATGAAGGAGATACTTTAGCATCCGCACTTTTAGCTAATGGAATACATTTAGTTGGAAGAAGCTTTAAGTATCATAGGCCAAGAGGCTTTTTTGCTGCGGGAGTTGATGAGCCAAATGCAAAACTTCAAGTAGAACTCAATGGACATTCAGAACCAAATGTTAACGCAACTGAAATAGAACTAGTCGATGGTATTTCTGCAACAAGCCAAAATTGTTGGCCATCAGTGAAATTTGATATAGGTGCAATAAATAATTTACTTAGCAAATTCTTTCCTGCAGGCTTTTATTATAAAACTTTTATGTGGCCAAAAAGTTTTTGGTATAAAATTTACGAGCCATTTATAAGAAAAGCTGCAGGACTAGGAGTTGCATCTATTGAAAAAGATCAAGAGAGATATGAGCATAAATTTGAATATTGTGACTTACTAGTAACCGGTTCTGGACCAGCAGGTTTATCAAGCGCTTACTCTGCCGCAAAGAGTGGTGCAAAAGTTATTTTAGCAGAGGATAAGCACAGATTTGGTGGATCTTTATTAACTGACGATGTTAGCATTGATAATTTATCAGGAAAAGATTGGTCTGATAAAATCATATCAGAGTTAAAAGAAATGCCTAATGTGATAGTAAAAAATAGATCCCAAGTTTTTGGTTATTATGATCATAATATGCTCGTTATGTTTGAGAGAGTTGGTGATCATTTAGAAAAAAAATCTAAATTTACACCAAGACAAAGACTTTGGTACATAAGATGTAAAGAAGTGATCATTTCAACAGGATCAATAGAAAGACCAATTGTGTTTGGAAATAATGATACCCCAGGAGTTATGCTAGCATCAGGAGCTAAAGAATATATGAAAGTTTATGGAGTGCTTGTTGGCAGAAAACCAATAATATTTACAAACAACGACAGTGCTTACGAAACAGCAATTGAATTTAAAAATAATGGCATAGATTGCTTAGTGTTAGATACAAGGAAGGAAACAAATTCAGAATTAATTAGTGAAGCTAAAAACAAGGAAATTAAGATTAGATTCAACAGTGCTGTTATCAAAGCCCAAGGTTATAAAAAAGTAAAATCTGCGTTAATAGGAGAACTATCAGATGATAAAAAAAGTTATAAAAATACCTTAAGTGTAGATTGTGATTGTATTTGTGTTTCTGGATTTTGGACACCGTCAGTACACCTTGCTTCTCAATCTGGAAACAAATTAAAATTTGATAAAGAAATCGATTCATTTGTTCCAGATAAATCAAAACAAAATGAATTAACAGTTGGTGCGGCTAACGGCAATTTTACTTTAAGTAATACCATTAGTTCAGGATTTAAAGCTGGAACTGAAATTTCGAAAAAATTAAATCATAAAGAAGTTGAAATACAAGTTCCAAATGTAACTGAAAAAAAACACGAAATTCATGACAAGTTTTGGTGTTCCCCTCTACCTAAAAAAATTAAAGCAAAAAGATTTGTAGATTTCCAAAATGATGTTGCAGTAAGTGATATAGAAATTGCATTAAGAGAAGGTTATAGGTCTATAGAACATGTTAAAAGATATACGACACTTGGAATGGCAACTGATCAGGGAAGAACAAGTAATCTAAATGGACTTCAGCTAGTATCAGATATTGAAAATAAAATTGTTCCCGAAGTAGGTCATACAACATTTAGACCACCCTTTACACCAATTACAATTGGTACAATTGTTGGAAGAGAAGTAGGAAAACATTTTATGCCAACTAGATTAACACCTATGCATGAGTGGCATAAAAAAAATAATGCGATTTTTGTAGATGCAGGTGCATGGAAAAGACCTCGGTATTACAAAATTGGTGAAGAAACAATGTTAGAGGCTGCAAATAGAGAAGCAAAAAATGTAAGAGAAAAAGTTGGAATATGCGATGTGACTACACTTGGAAAAATTGATGTCAAAGGTCCAGATGCAGCGGAGTTTTTAAATAGAGTTTACACTAATGCATGGATGAAGCTTCCAGTTGGAAAGGCAAGATATGGAGTAATGCTTAGAGAGGATGGGATCGTAATGGATGATGGTACAACAACAAGAATATCAGAGAACCATTATCATATGACAACAACAACTGCACAAGCAGCAAATGTATTATCTCATTTAGAATATTATCTTCAAATTATATGGCCAGAGTTAAACGTTAATGTTGTGTCAACAACTGAGCAATGGGCAGGAGCTGCATTAGCTGGACCTAAGTCGAGAGAAGTTTTGGCAAAATTATTTCCAAAACTAGATGTTTCAAATGATGGTTTGCCATTCATGGGATACTTAGAAGGTGACTTGTTTGGTGTTCCAGCCAGGATCTTTAGAATTTCATTTTCCGGTGAACTTGCTTATGAAATAAATGTTCAATCAGATTATGGAATTTATATGTGGGAAAAAATGCTAGAGCTTGGAAATGAATATGGAATTCAACCTTATGGAACTGAGGCATTGTCAACTCTTAGAATTGAAATGGGACATGTCGCTGGTCCAGAGCTTGATGGACGTACAATCCCTTATGATGTCTCGCTTGATGGTATGGTTTCAAAGAAAAAAGATTTTATTGGAAAAAGATCTTTATCTAAAATTGCTTTTACACAATCTGAAAGACAAAAAATTGTTGGACTAATTCCTCTTGATAGAAAAACAAGTATTCCTGAAGGATCACATTTAGTAACAAATAAAGATGCGAAATTGCCAAATCCTAAATTGGGACATGTGTCCTCCTCTTGTTGGAGTGTTGAAAATAATAATCCATTCTCACTGGCAATTTTAAAAGACGGAAAAAATATGATAGGAAAAAAACTTTATGCAGTTTCTCCATTAAAAAATAAATCAATTGAAGTAGAAGTTATTTCGTCCCACTATGTTGATCACGAGGGAAAAAGGGTTAGGTCGTGAATAATATTTCTTCTTTAAATAATGTTTACAAAAAGGGATTATTTGGTGATTATCAAAATAAAAATGAAAATGATTTAATAAAAATCAAAGAAATAAAAAATATAAATTTATTTCAAGTAGTTAAATATAAAATTTCAAAAGAAGATATTTCAAATTATAAAATAGATGAAATAAATTTTTCAAAATCTTTAAAAACAGAAAGTAATTCTGTTACTCGAATAATTTGGATAGGGCCAGATAATTGGTTCATATTTTCATCAAAAAATTTATCTGAGGAACTAAAAAAATTTAGTGAAAAAGATTTCGCAATTACCAATCTTTCGCACTCAAGATCAATTATCGAAATTGAAGGTAAAATGATATATGAAGTTTTGAAAAAAGGTACACCTTTAGATGTAGAGAAATTAAAAAAAGGAGATTGTGCAAATACAGTTTACAATGGTGTTGCGATAACATTGGATTTTATCTCTGATAATCCTAATATAGTTAGAATCTTCGGACTAAGAAGTTTTGGTGAATCTTTGTATCACTCTATCACAGATGCTTGTTTAGAATTCGGATATAAATCAATATAATTTACTTTCCACCTAATTTTAAATTTCTAGGTATAGCAATATCCATTAATTTAGGATCAGGTAAATTTAAATTATTCATAATTTCTGCATATTCATCTGCAGATTTGACCTGAAGTCTTGGATTGTTAAGTCTTTCATTCTCAATAGTACTAAAAAAATTTCCATTATAATCATGAGCCGGAAAAACCTTAGTTTTATCTGGAAGTTTTAATAAAATATTGAAAATTGAGTTATAAGAATCATAAGGATCACCATTTTGAAAATCGGTTCGTCCAGTGCCACCAATAAGAAGTGTGTCACCAGTAAATATTCTATCTTTCATTAAAAAACTAAAACTTTCTGATGTATGACCAGGAGTATAAATTGCTTTAAGTTTTATTTTATCAATTTTTACAAATTCTTGATCTTTAATTTTTAGAGATACTATATCAGCCGGTGTTTTATCACCCATTACAGTCTCACAATTTGTTTTATTTTTTAATTCTGACATGCCTGTTATATGATCCGCATGAATATGTGTATCTACTACTTTGACGAGCTTTAAATTTAAACTGTTTAATTTATTAATATAACTATCAACATGATCTAATACTGGATCAATAATTAATGCCTCTCTCCCTGGACCAGAGGAAATTAAATAAGTATATGTTGATGAGGTCTTGTCAAAAAATTGTTCAAAAATCATAAAACATATTTATAAAGATATTGTCCAAACTAGGCAAATTAATTACTTCGCTATTGAGTTGAATATAAAAATATGTAAAGTTTCTCTAGGGAATGAAAAAACTTTTTTTAAATATACCCCTGTTAATTATCTTAACAGGATGTTTTCAAAGTACAGCAATGGTAGGACCAACAATGACATTAGTTTCAACAGGAAATTTTAGTCACGCAATAGGTACATTTGTTACCAATAAAGCTGTTGAGGAGGAAACTGGTATGCAAACTCATGAGTTAATAGTAAAAAAAGTTGAAGAACAAAAGCTAAAAACGAAAGATAAAAAAATAAATAAAGAATTATCAGTTATGTTGGAAAACAATATTAGAAATAAACAACTGATAATTTTATTGGAAAGAAATATAAAAAAAACCAGAAATATACTTAATTCAGATTAGATTTAATTTAATTAGTTTTTTTTGTCCAGTTTCTTTGCACCACAACTCATAGCTTTCGCATACCCTCCAAAGATGATCAAAAGCTCTCTGCGTGATTTCCAATGGAAAATGACTTTTTGCATAGTATAAATTTGGATATTGTATCAACTGTTTAACCATAGCTTCTTTTTGTATTACTAAAAGCCTTATAGTTTCATCGGGAATTTTTTTTCCTGTTGTCTTATCAATAAAATTATTTTTTTTTAGCCTATTAAGCCATTCATTGTGAAATTCTCCAGAACTTATTTTTTTATAAGTATCACATCCAATAAACCTTTCAAATGCTTCAATATTATTAATATTATCCTTTTTTTTAATTTTAAATATTTCTAAGTAAATTATCTCAGCTACATGAAGAACATAAGGCTTCAGTATTTTAGATTTCATAAATTATTTATATATTTTTATTATAATAACATGAATTTGGATCTTTTTTATAATGCGCAAATGGCTCACATTGCTTAAATCCTGCTTTTTCAAAAAGCTTTCTTGCTGGCTTAAAAAAAACTCCTGCTCCAGTTTCTATGCTTATTTTGTTAATATTATTTTTTTTTGCTTCTAATATCAAAACATTTAATAATTTAATGCCATATCCTAAATTTCTGAATTCATCAGCAATCCGTATTGACTTAAATTCCCCATGATTTTTTTCTAGAAATTTTAAAGCACCACATCCAATTAATTTATCACTATCCCAAATACTCCAAAATTTAATACTTGGTATTTTTAAGCCTTCAATATCAAGAACATGGGTACTGCCCTCGGGTGAATTTGATCTCAGTTGATAAAAATGATAATGTAAAAGTGTATTTACTTTTGGATTATCAAAGTTATTTTCTATTGATTTCATAAACCTGAAAAACATATAATCTAAAAATAAATTAAACAAAGATTTTTTTTATGTGTGGAAGATTTGTTGTAACTAATCCAGTTTCAAAAACAAAAAGTATTGTAAAAACTGCAATTAAAGTTGAAGATAATGAAAATTATAATGCTCATCCAACCCAAAATCTTCCAGTAATTAAAAAATATACAAATGGTAACACGCTAGAGTTGCTTAAGTGGGGGATAGTTCCATCCTGGTCAAAACAAAAAGATTTTAAACCTCTTATAAATGCGAGATTAGAAACAATAAATGAAAAAATTTCTTTTAAAAAACATATTAAAATTCATAGATGTGTTGCTGTGGCCGATGGATTTTATGAGTGGAAAAGAGATGCAATGAAAAAAATTCCTTTCTACTTTTTAAGAGATGATAAAAAAATGATGTTTTTTGCAGGAATATTTGAAGATAATCAATTTTGTTTAATTACAGAGCAGGCTTCAGAAAATGTAAATGAAATTCATCACAGACAACCGGTAATAATAAACGAAAAGGATATTAATAATTATTTAAATTTACAAATAGATGGTTCAAATTTTTTAAAGGAAGTAAATAAGCCAAAACTAGATTATTATGAAATCTCGAAAGATGTAAACAAACCTATAAATAACAGTATTTCTTTAATACAGAAAATAAATTAAACTATTCATTTCTCACAAGTGGATAAACTTTAGGGCTTAGATATTTTAAGTTAGTAAATACTATCAATAATAACGTTATTAATCCAATAGCTACTGACAAATTAATAAACAAAACCAAATCAAATTGCCATTTAAGTTGAAATATATTTTCTATTATGAATTTTGAAGAAATAACGGCAAATAATGTAGAAAATAAAATAATTGTAATAAAATTGATAATAAATTCCATAATAGACGAAAATATTATTTCTTTTTTCGAAAATCCTAAAATTTTAAATACTAAATTTTGAAAAATTTTTATTTTTCCTTGAACAATTATTGCACTTGAAATGACAACTAATCCAACAATCACGGTGATGGCCGAAATGATACTTACTGCTATAAATACTTTGTTTAACACATTAGTAACTTTAGAAAGGTAGTCAGAAATATTTATAATCGATACTGAAGGAAATTTTTCTAAGAATTCTGTATCGTTAAACCTTTCTATCTTATCAAATTTTACAGTTGACAAATATTCATGAGGAATATTTTTTGCAAATTGGGGGTTTAATAGCATAGCAAAATTAATGCTTAAATCCCTATAATCTACAAATCTAAAATTTGTAACTTCTCCCTCTATTTCTCTTCCATAAATATTTAAAACGAATTTATCTCCCAACTTCACATCAAAATCATTTGCAACTTTACTGTCCAGCGAGATTTGTAATTTATCTGATTTATTTAAGTCCCACCACTCTCCAGCTACTAGAGGATTATCCTTTGGAATTTCATCTGCCCATGAAACACGTCGATCTCCCTGAATTACCCAATGACTATCATTGTTTCTATCTATGTAGGAGTGAGGATCAACACCATTAATTTTTGAAAGTTTAGCAGAAACCATTGGAACAATTTCAATATTAGCATTTTCATCCGATTTAAATATTGTATTTTTAAAATCATCTTTATCTAAATTTTGTATTCCAAGAAAAAAATAGTCAGGTGCTATTTTAGGAATAGATTTAGCAATTTCTCTTTTAAAGTTCGATCCAACAAATGCTAAAGTTAATAGCAAAGTAATACCCAACCCAAGAGACATCACAGTAATAGGAGTTATACTTTTAGATTGGGTGATGTTTTTTAATGCAACTTTGAATGATATGCCAAAATTGTATTTATTTTTTCTTAAAGATAATATGGTTAATCTTGATAAAATAAAGAAAACAACGAGGCAAAAGAAAAAAGATAAAAAATAAACTAAACTATATATTGGGCGTGAAGATCCCACAGAAAATAAACTCATTAATAAAATAAGAAGTATTAAACTTAAAAGTATTGATAATTTTGTATATTTAAATTGTAAACTTTGAAAAACATTTCTAAATAAACTTGTAGCATTTATTTGATCAATAGAATTAACCGTTGGAATAGAAAATATGATAATTACTAATAAACCTACCAAAAATATTTTAGAAAAATTAATTATTGAGAATTTTGCCTTAATATTCAATCCAAGCCCGTCTGATAAAAAACCATCAATTATTGGTATAAGTAAAAAACTTAATCCATAAGCAAAAATAGAAACAAAAACTAATAATATTGACAATTGAATATAATAAATTGTTTTTATATTTCCTGAAAAAATACCTATTGCTTTTTGTACAGCAATTGAAGAATTTTTCTGATTAATGAAGGATAATAATGTATTCGCTATTCCTATGCCCGCAATCAACATTGCACTAATAGATACCAAAGATAAAAATTGTGAAAAATTGTCAATTATTCTCCTCAGGCCTCCCGCAGCATTTTCTGATTTTCTTATTCTTGCACGTTCTTCATTTTTAAATAATTCCTCTATCTTTTTTAATCCATCTAAAAAAGAAACTTCTACATTGAATTTTACTTTGTATTCATAGTTTAAAAAGCTTCCTAAATTATTTAAATTTAGTGTATCTAATGTTTTTTTTCCAGTAAGTGCAAAATCTCCAAACACAAAAGCGCCACCTATATCAGGCACAGATTTTACGTAACCAACAATTTTAAATTCCTGATCCTGAACTTTAACAATATCATCAAGTTGTAAATCAAGATTTTTAAATATATTTTCATTAACTAAAATTGTATTAGTCTCTTGATTTAATTTTTTCAAAGCACCCTTTGGCTCAAAGGTAACATTTCCATAGAGAGGATAGTCAGCATCTACTGATTTTACTCTAGTAAAAGAAGATTTATTTTTTTCTTTATTAATCGACGAAACCATTGTGCTGAATTCAACTATTTGAGAAATAGTTGCAAACTCCTTTATTTTTTCAACTAAATCTAAATTTCCTTTTGTTTGATTATAATCAATCTCAATATCACCCCCTAATAGTAACTTTGAATTATTTTGAATTTCAGTTTCTAAACTATCCTCAATAGTTAAAATTGAACTGAGTATAAATAAACTTATAAAAAGAGTTATTATAATGCTTAAAATTTTAGTGTAACTTCTAGACAGGTCTCTTAATGCATATTTTAAATATAATTTAAAACTTGTTGAACTAATTAATTTTACCATCTTTTATTTTTATTTTTTTCATTGTTTGATTTGCTAAATTATTGTCATGAGTAACCATAATCAAACTTGCTTTTTCACTATTTATATAATCAAATAATATTTTTGATATTAATTCGGAGTTTTCACTATCAAGATTGCCTGTCGGCTCATCTGCTAAAATTAATTTAGGTTTCATGACAATAGATCTTGCAATTGCAACTCTTTGTTGTT
>MDTG01369276.1_pt1 | contig 13874 bp, 12 predicted proteins | sample 811421 | NCBI WGS metagenome assembly MDTG01 (sample SAMN05326645, study PRJNA326480) | marine metagenome | isolation source: seawater | place: Pacific Ocean: South East | collected 2011 | reverse complement strand
TCCACAGCTCGCCACTCCGAGTGTTGGAGTCGCACCCAGGTTGCTTGGCCGATCGGAAACCGTTCTGGAGATTCAAGATGTCTCACTTGCACCGTTGTCTGCTTTTTTCCACGCTTGCCTCGATCTCCTTCACGTCATTGGCGGCAGCACAGCTTTCCTCCATCGACGGCACGACTCAGGTGGACGACCCCGTGCTTCCTCTCATGCAGCAGCAGTTCGTGAGTACTGAGTTCGGCGACAACGACGATCCGGATCCGTTCAATTCGAACGGCTCGGAGTTGTGCGGCGTCTACGCCACCGTCTCCGATGGCCTCCTGTACATCTTCATTCCCGGCAATCTGGAAACGAATTACAACAAGTTCGAACTGTTCCTCGACTTCGATGAATCAGTTGGTCAGAACGTACTTCGGATCGACAATCCCGATGTCGACTTCAACGGACTCAATGCCATGGGTGGCAGTGTCATCAGTGGAGCGCCCGGCCTGAGATTCGACGATGGATTCACGGCGGACTTCTACATCACGGTCGGCATGGGAGTCGATGGCAAGGGTGAGAATCCCGCCATCTACGCAAACGCCGCGCAGATCCTGACCGATGGCGGAGGCGTGGGCCTCTATCTGGGCAGCAGCATCGACAACCCCAATGGGTTCGGCGGAATACTCAGTGACACCGGCATCGAGCTGGCCGTCGACAATTCGAACATCGCAGGAGTGTCCGGTGGTTCGGGAGCCGCCCCACCCGACGTCGCGGACGGCGTCACGACCGGCATCGAGATTCTGATCCCGCTTGCGGGGGTCGCTCCCGGCTATGTCGCGGGCAGCGGAATGCGTCTCTGCGCCATGATCAACAACAGCAGTCACACCTTCACGTCCAACCAGATCCTTGGACCCCTGGAAGCGCCTTCCGACAATCTCGGAGAGACGCGCCTCGTCGACTTCAGGGCGATGCCCGGCTGTCAATTCGTGGCGTTCGACGGCGATGACAACACCTATGACTGCGGATGTGATGACTGCAACGGCGGTGGCGGCGAACCATCGATTCCAAGCGTCGTCATGGATGGTGTCGCCGATGGTTCCTACGGCGCTCCGCTGGCCGTGCAGGACACGCAGACCGGATTCGGTGATGCCTCTCTCGGACTGCAGGCTCTCTGCGACGGTTCCGAACTCGATGCCCTCTTCGGTTTCATCGATGACGACCGGATCAACATTCTCGTCGCCGGCAACCTCGAGTCCAATTACAACAAGCTCCACATCTTCCTCGATTACACCGCCGGAGGTCAGAACAGACTTCGCGGTGACAACCCGGGAACCAACTTCAACGGTCTCAACGTCATGGGCGATGATGGTTCGGACAACGGACTCCGGTTCGACGCCGACTTCACACCCGACCTCTGGTTCTCCGCCGATTGCGGTGGTGATACCACCATCGGAATGAATGCCTCTCTGGCTCAGATTCTGACCGATGGTGGGGGTGTGGGCACCTTCCTCGGAAATGCGGTCGTCGAAGGTGGTCTGATCCAAAGCTTGAACGGCATCCAGGTCGCGCTGAACAACTCAAACGTATCGGGTGTCGATTCCGGCACCGAGATCTCCGATGGATCGGGCGTCTCAACCGGTCTGGAAGTCTCGATTCCTCTGTCGCTTCTGAGTGGATTCGAGAGCGGGCGGGAAATCAAGGTCTGCGCCTTCATCACCAGTTCCGAACACGACTTCATGTCCAACCAGGTTCTTGGCGGACTTGGTGGCGGAGAGAACCCCGGTCAGACCAACCTGGTCGATTTCTCACTCATCGATGGTGACCAGTTCGTTCTGGTCGCCGAGGGCGGCGGCCCAGGCTGCACCGGTGATCTTGATGGTGATCTCATCATCGGAGGAGCCGATCTGACTCTGCTCCTCGGCTCATGGGGCGGCAAGTCAACGACTGCGGACCTCGATGGAGATGGAATCGTGACTGGTGCGGATCTCACGATCCTGCTCGGTTTCTGGGGACAACCCTGCGATTGATCGAAAGAACTCGATGGTCGCTCAGTTGATCTTTCCGATGCGCCCGGCGCCCGGGTAGATTCTGCGGACTTCCGCCGCATCGAGGTCGATCGCACCACCGGGGATCTTGCCCAGAATCTCTTTGAACGCGTTCATCGTCGCGACTCTGCGTTGTGGACCGAGTGGGAGCAGAAGGTAGATCGTACCGTCTTCACAGGCTTCCTTGATTCTCCGGAAGTAGTTCATGTCGAACATGCGGACTTCGGAACACACCTGCTCATAGCGCTTCTCGGGTTCATCCTGCCATCCTCTCGGCATCATTGAATCGATGTCGATGTCCTCGTGGTCTCTGCCATGGAAGCGGAAGAATCGGTAGGCCATCTCGCTCAGGTTGACGATGACCTGGATCTTGTTCTTGCCCTTGAATTTCCTGACGCAGAATCGACTTTCGGACGGCTGCTGGTTCACGTAGACCTTCATGCTCGTGAAGCTTCGAAGATTCGCGCCTAGTTTCTTCTCGAAGGTTTCCGCGGCCATTCCGAAGACTTCCTGTCTGAGTCTTGCGTCCTGAGGAGTCATGATCAGCAATTCACCGTGTGACCTCGCGGCCTTCTGCACCAGTTCGACCAGCTCCGTGTCTTCATTGAGTTTTTCGAGTTTCTTTCTCAGCTCGGCGACCATGTGATGCGAGAACATCGTCTCTTCATCGGTCGAGGTGTTGACTCGCCAGTCCTGATCCTCATCGAGTGTCACTCCACTCCCGATGATCCAGTTCTTCTGGCTGAGATTGAGAACGATCATGCCATCTTGAGAGGCCTGAATGAAACCGTAATTGAACTGAGCCGTTGTCATGCCTTTGAATTCTCAGGATTTTCGTGGGAGCTGTTGGATTCATTGGAATGTAGCGAAAAATCATCATCTCTCAACCGCGCGGAGTCTCGAGTGAGCAGGGCGTGAAACCCTCCATCGGTGTAGGTCGAAGGTTCGTCTCCCGGAAGACCGGCGGGTTCGATCGCTCTGGATCTGACCACTTCAGCGTCGAAGCGTCGCGTGATCCAATCGACCTGCTTCTCATTCTCGGCTTTTTCCAGGCTGCAGGTGGCGTAAAGGACGTGCGCACCTTCCCGCAGGAGAGGCAATGATTCCTCGACGATCGTCTTCTGAAGGGCAACGAGCGATTTCAGGCGTTCCGTGTTGAAGCGATAACGTGCCTGCGAGCGCCTCGGAAGAACACCGCTGTTCGAGCAGGGGACGTCCAGCACCAGCAGGTCGACCTTGCCGAGCACGTCGCCGAATCGTCTGGGTTCGACGATTTCCACGTTCTCGACGTGATCGAACGCCTCGTGAAGTTCGGCCCTTCTGCCATCGTGCGGGTCGCTGGCCAGAATCCGGGAGTTGGGATGCAGACGATGGAGTTGGTGTGTCTTGGTGCCACGCCCTGCGCAGAAGTCGACGATCACCTCCGGGGTGAGTCCGCCCGTCAGATTCACCGACATCGCGGAAACCCGGTCCTGTATGCGTCGGCGATCGTCTTCGCGGAGGTGTTCCGCCAGAGCCCGGTGTGAGCCTTCCCATACCGCGTTGGTGCCATCCTTTTCGATGACGTTGATCGGTGCACGGCTCAGGCAGTGTGCGGCACGGACCAAGGTCGTCTCCCAGCCCACCGTTCCAATCCAGCTCAGGATCAGATCGTCACCCAGAGATGCCTGGACTCCAAGCCTGACCGTCGGTTCCTCGGGAAAGACGGCTTTTGTGAGGACCCATGCCTCACCGTTCTCGAGTGGGAAGATGTCGCGGTGCAGCCACCACTCGCGGGCTCTTTCGTCGTTCCTGTCGAGGCGTTCGCCTCGAAGTCGGATGATCGAGCGAAGGACCCCGTTGACGAATCCTCCAGCTCCGGCATTCGATCTCTTCTTGGTCCAGTTGACCGCTTCGTCCACGGCGGCATGATCAGGGACGGCTTCCATCAGCAGGATCTGTGCCGCGCCCGCCAGCAGAACGCCCCGCACCGCCGGGTCGATGTTTCCCCATGAGCGTTTCAGGCAGGACTCGAGCAGGTGTTGAAGCGACCGCCAACGAGCGATCGTTCCCAACTCGAGTGCCCTCGCGAACGCGCGATCACGCTCGTCCAGCGCCTTCGTCTCATGGCCCTTCGACTCGATCGCCAGATCCGGAAAGCGGACCGACTGTCGAGCAAGCCTTTGAAAGACGATCGAGCGTGGTGTCATTTTTTTCGGATCAGGTGACGTGCTCACGACCGTACTCAGGAAACTGCGTTGCAACTGCCTGCCGCGGCCTTCAATGCTGCAGCGACGTCCGTCTTCTCCCAGCTGAAGCTGCCTTCCGCACCCTCGCCCGGAGTTCGTCCGAAGTGTCCGTGTGCCGCGGTCACCCGGTAGATCGGACGTTTGAGATCGAGGGATTCGATGATCCCCTTGGGCGTGAGTCTGAAGTGGTCTCTGATCAGCGTTTCAAAGCAGTCGGGATCGATGTGTTCGGTTCCGAAGGTGTCCACGCAGACTGAGGTCGGCTCGGCCACTCCGATCGCGTAGCTGAGCTGGACTTCGCAACGGTCGCAGAGTTCCGCCGCCACCAGATTCTTCGCGATGTAGCGTGCCATGTAGGCCGCGCTGCGATCGACCTTCGAAGGATCCTTGCCGCTGAAGGCTCCTCCGCCATGTCGTCCGGTTCCACCGTAGGTGTCGACGATGATCTTTCGTCCGGTGAGCCCGCAGTCTCCGTGTGGTCCGCCTCGTTCGAAGCTGCCGGTCGGGTTCGTGTGGACGATGATGTCGTCGTGGTAGAGATCGCCGAGGACGGGTTTGATGATGTGCGTGATGATCTGCTCACGCAGACCATCCTGATCATTGGTCCATTCCGGGCCATGCTGGGTGCTCAGCACCACGGTGTGAACATGCTTGGGGTGATGGCCTTCGTACTGCACCGTGACCTGGCTCTTCGCATCCGGTCGCAGATGCTCGATGAGATTCGCTTCCCGGACTTCCTTCTGACGTTCGACGAGTCGGTGTGACAGATCGACGGGAAGTGGCATCAGTGACTCCGTCTCACGGCATGCGAAACCGAACATCAGACCCTGATCACCGGCACCTTGTTCTTCGTGCGCACCTTCACCCTCGCTCACGCCCATGGAGATTTCGGGTGACTGTTCATCGATGCTGACCAGAACGGCGCAACTGTTTCCATCCATGCCCTTTTCCGAAGCGTCGTATCCGGTTTCAAGAACAGTTCTTCGAACCACGTCCTTGATCTCGACATAGTCCTTGCAGGTGATCTCGCCTGCCACCACGCAGAGTCCTGTCGTCACCATGGTCTCGCAGGCGACTCGTGCATCCGGATCAACGGCGAGCATTTCGTCGAGAATCGAATCCGAGATCTGGTCTGCCAGCTTGTCGGGGTGGCCAACGGAAACGCTTTCGGAGGTGAACAGGTGGTTCTGGTTGGACATGGTGTTCCTTTTCTGAATATCCGAGGATTCAAGCTGGGGGTATGGTTCTCATCCGTTCATCCGGAATCATGGATGAAGTGCTGATTATATGGTCCCAATGAGTCTCTCGCAACGATCCTGGACCCACGCAGAGCGCCATGTACCAGTTGTTCCGTTTTCATCGCGATCACTTCTCCTTGTGTTGCGTATCAAATGGAGCTTGCGTGCAAAGCTGGCCTATAGTTCGGAGATCGACCAATCACCCTGCCCGAGTTTCCGGGAGGTTTCCAGGAGAGACGACCATGTTCTCAGTCACAGCTCTGATCACGTTATTGGCCATCACTGTGTCCCCGGATGCCGCTCCCCGTGACGGGTCACCACTCGCGCTGATGATCAAGACCGTCCGCCCCATGGAGGCTGGCGTGGATTCCAGGGATCGCTGGGTTCTCACGGATTCCAATGGCGTACGAACCTTCTTTCCCGCCGACCTGATCGGTTTCGCAGCACCGTCCCACATTCCCGAGGTCTCCAGAACTCTCTCCGCGACACGTCTCGGGCTCGACCGTTGGATCCGCCTGACGCTCTCCGACGGCGTTGCGCCTGGCCCTGCGCTCGAGGCTCTTCGTGCGATGCCCGGAGTCCTGATCGCTGAAAGCGATGTGATCGGTTCCTTCGCCGGATCTGGTGGACCGGATGATCCCGATTTCGACCTGCAATGGAACATGCTCAACACCGGCCAGTCCGTTCAAGGCTCTTCCGGACTGCCCGGAGCCGACATTCGTGCGGTCGGGGCCTGGGAGATCAGTTCGGGCGAGGTACCCATCATCGTCGCGACGCTCGACAGCGGCACCTATCAGCATCCTGAATTCGCTTCAAGAATTCTGCCCGGTCTCAACGCCACCAACGGTTCCAGTGAGACCGGAGATGTCTGTGGTGGTCATGGAACGCGTGTGGCCGGCATCATCGCCGCCGCCGGCAACAACGGCTCCGGCCTTGCCGGACTCAACTGGACCGCTCAGATTCTGCCCGTCATCGTTTCGGGGCCGTGCTCCGTGTCTCAGGTGGATACCGCCGACGGCCTCGTCTGGGCGGTCAACCAGGGTGCACGCATCATCAACATGAGCCTTCAGTTTTCCGCTCCTACTGAATATCTCCACGATGCCATCCTCTACGCCGTGGAAAACGATGTGCTTGTCGTGGCAGCCTCCGGCAACAGTGGAAGTTCCGTGACCTATCCCGGCAAGTGGCCGGAAACCATCGCCGTCGGCGCGATGACCAACACCGACGTTCGTTGGTCCTCCAGTTCGTTCGGCCCCGAACTCGATCTGGTGGCTCCCGGCGCGAACGTGACCTCCACCTGGCTGGGTGGTGGGTACAACAGCTCCTCGGGAACCAGTTTCGCGGCTCCGCACGTTTCCGGACTTGCCTCGCTGCTCCTCGCCAACGACCCGTCTCTGACTTCGCTCGAGCTTCGAGAGATCATCGTCGGCTCCGCCCGGGACATCAGCCTTCTGGGATTCGATTCCTTCACCGGATGGGGCTGTCTGGACGCCCAGGCGGCTCTCGAGCAGCTTGATTCTTCATCCCCCTCCGCGGATCTGAATCAGGACGGCGAGGTCAATGGCGGTGATCTCACCATGTTTCTCACCCGCTGGGGTGCCTGCGCTTCCTGTGATGCGGATTTCGATGACAGCGGATTCGTGGATGGAGCCGATCTTGTGACGCTTCTCTCGCAATGGTCCACACCGTGAGTGGCACCACGAAAGCTCGATCACTTCGTCCCCAACACACGTTTGCCAGTTACCATTGTCTCCCTCGGCACTTTCACCAGGAGAGACCGCATGTCCGTTCAAGTTGAGCTTTCTCGCATCTACATCCGTGAGATGAGTGACATCCAGATCATCGAGCTCACCGAGCTCGAGGGGACTCGACGTTTTCCGATCGTCATCGGTCTGCCCGAGGCGTTCGCCATCGAGCGCAGACTCAAGGGCATCGACATCGCTCGTCCTCAGACCCACGATCTGCTCTCTTCGATCCTGACCACGCTGGGTGGGCGCTTTGAAAGAATCGAGATCAACGACCTGCAGTCCGGCACCTTCTTCGCCGCTCTCGTGATCATTCACGATGGCCAGGAGATCCGAATCGATTCGAGACCCTCCGATGCGATCGCACTCGGCGTCGCCAACAACGTCCCCATATTCGTCTCCGAGCACGTGATCGAAGAGGCTTCCGCCGACGATTCGCTTCTGGGTACGATGGACGATGAAAGTGTCGGCGATCCTTTCGTGGAAAATGATGATTTCGAGACCGGAGAGTGACGCGTGTTTTCCACGACGGACCCCAAGAAGGCGCTTGATCCACTTCCTCAATGCCGACTGCTTTCAAATCCTGATCTGAGTGGTCGCATCAAGCTTCGGAATGAAGACTTCCTCGTCGAGGAACTTCCGCTCTATCAGCCGAGTGGTCGTGGAGACCATCTCTACCTCTTCCTGCAGAAGGAAGGGATGGCGCACTCCGAGATGATCAGACACCTTCGTCAGTACTTCAAGGTCGGTGACCGAGACATCGGATTCGCCGGCATGAAGGACCGTAACGCGGTGACCCGTCAGCTCGTCTCCATCCATCTGCCCGGCTCGGAACGACGCGCACTCGATCTCGACACCGAGGGGCTCAATCTCCTGTGGTCGGATCGACATTCGAACAAGCTGCGCAGAGGGCACCTCGAAGGCAACCGCTTCTCGATCCGAATTCGCGACATCGATCCGCTGAAGGCACCCCAGCTCCAGACGCGCCTTCTTTCCCTGCTTCGTGTCGGGGTGCCCAACTACTACGGAATTCAGCGATTCGGGTATCGGTGCAACACCCATCTGCTTGGTGAACATCTGGTGAACGGCACCTGGGAGGCACTGGCTTCCGAGCTTCTCGGTGCCAAGGGTTCCCCGTTCCCGAAACGTCAGATCAAGGCTCGGGAGTATTTCGACGCGGGCAACTACAAGGACAGCCTGCATCTGTGGTCACGAAATGAATTCGCGGAGACGACGGTGCTTCGCAGTCTCATTCGCGGTGATTCCTTCGAGAAGTCGATTCACCGGATTCCCAGGACCACGCTCGCGTTCTGGATCAGCGCCTATCAGTCCGCGGCATTCAACAGAGTGCTCGACCACCGAATCGAAAACGATCTTCTCGATTCCGTTCTGCAGGGCGATGTCGCCATCCGTTCCGAATCGCGACGTCAGTTCATCGTCCATCAGGAGGTTCTCCAGACCGAGGAGTTTCAGAACGACGTCAAGGCCCTCAAGGTCTCTGCGACCGGACCGATGTGGGGCGGTCACATGCTTCGCCCGGGTGGCGAGACTCTTCGCAACGAGATCGGGGTTCTTGAGACCATCGGTTTCAACACCGAGGGAATCGAGTCCTGCAAGCACGCCGAACGAGGGACCAGGCGGCCTCTGCGAATTCCGCTTTCCAACATCGAGATCGACTCCGGTGTGGACAATCACGGCGGCTACGTCCGGACGGCATTCGATCTTCCTCGCGGTGCCTACGCGACCATCGTCCTGCGTGAATTGATCGACGACCTGAGTGCCGAGAACGACTTCGTCGTGAACTGATCACCTCGTGTCGAGAGGCACCCCGTGGGTGAGAAGCGCTTCCCGGGCTTGTTCACCGACAGGTTCATGAGGGTCGATCAGCGATGCCTGCCAGCCACATCGAAGTGCCCCCTCGACGTTCTCTTGCAAGTCGTCCAGAAGAAGGATCGATGATCCCGGAATGTCCATGAGGTCCTCGGCCGCATGGTAGATCGCCGGATCCGGTTTTCTGCATCCGGTCTCGAATGAGAGGATCTGACTTCGAAGTCTCGAAACACTGTTCATCATGCGGAGAGTCTTCCAGTGTTCCGCATCGGTGTTGGAGAGTGAAGCGGTGTGAATGCCGAGAGCGTTCAGTCGATCGATGATGTCATCCATTCCGGGGAATTCCTCGATCAACCACCCGGCATGCACTGCACGGAGTTGCGTTCTGTCAGGTGTGTTCGGGCCTTCCTGATGACTTCTCTCGATGAATTCCTCGAATTCGATCCTGCCCGTCTGGAGCTCGGCAGCCGGACCGACGGCTCTGATCATGTCCGATTCAGGGCCTGCGAGTGGTTCAGGTTCGAGGCCGGCACGCCTACATGCTTCCTCCCAGGACCGCGCGATCCGCACGAGGACTCCTCCGAAGTCGAAGCACACCGCTTTGATCATCGCACCTGACTCCATTTCAAGAGTTCTGTTCCCTGATCTTGGATCGTGCCGCTTTCTTGAGGGCTCGGCGTTCCTTGAAGAAGGTGCGAAGCAACGCGCCACATCGCTCCTCCATGACACCACCGATCGTTTCAAGCCTGTGGTTCAACCTCGAGTCGCAGGTGATTTCATACAGGCTTTCACAGGCTCCCCCTTTCGGGTCGGCGGCACCGTAGATCAATCGCCCGACTCTCGCATTCACCATGGCGCCGGCACACATGGGGCATGGTTCGAGCGTCACCGCCACCGAACAATCCTCCAGACGCCATCCTCCGTTCTTTCGGCCGGCTTCACGAAGCGCGACGATTTCAGCATGCCCGGTGGGATCACCGGAGGCTTCCCGATTGTTGGAGGCTTCCGCAAGGACGACATCATCTCGATAGACCACGGCACCGACCGGAACTTCACCACGGTCTGCCGCTTCCTGTGCGAGTGTGAGCGCTCGCTCCATCATCAGTCTGTCCACTGCAGTGACACCCTCGTCTTCAGGCGGCGACGTTCGTCGCTTCGCGGACAAGGCGGTCAGCCATGCGAACAGAGCATCTCTCACACTCATCAATGCGCCCTGTCTTCATCATCGTCCCGTCGATCAGTGGGGGCGGATGTGTCAGAGTCAACGTCGTCCGTTCTTGGCATGGTGCCCTGCGGCGGTTGCGATGGTCTGGGTTCGAAGCCTCCCGGTTCCGGAGACGGATCATCGTCATCATCGTCATCGTCCTGGCTTTGGAATCGCCCCAGGACATCCTCGACGGCGCCCTTGAAGACGTTGCCTTGCGCCACTCGATCAGCCGGTGCCAGTTTGAGCAGGATGATTCCAAGCTCATAAAGTGCGTACAGAGGGACCAGCATCAGAATCATGCTGACGATGTCCGCTGGTGTGATGATCGCGGAGACCACTCCGCATCCCAGCAGGGCATATCGTCGATTCTTCTCCAGAAGTGTCGTTCCGATGATGCCCACCCATCCCAGCAGCAGGATGACCAACGGCATCTGGAACGCGATGGCGATGCCCACCATCAGGATGAGTATGAAATTGATGTATTCACGGAGGCGGTACTGTTGAAGCACCATGCCTTCAGGAATCAACGCGACATTCAGAACACGAACAGTTCCCGAGCCCTCTCCCACAGGAACCGCGACGTGAAGGGTGTCCTTGCCCGGTGCAAGCCACATCATGCCCGGCGAAAGGTTCTTCGGGGTCTCGGTGAAGATGGGAATTTCAACCGCCGAGTCCGCCGGAATCATGTCCGCGGTCATCGCGGAGTCATCGGCGTTCTGAATCGGGTAGACCGGCTGATCGGGCGGAAGTCCGAATGCGATGAGGACTCGCAGCATCAACGGAAGCATGCCGAAGTACAGCAGGGCGAGTCCTGCAAACGTCAGCAGTGTGCTGCCGGGGACCAGGAGATGGACGAACCTTCGTTCCTGATTGTAAAGCCCGGGTTCGATGAACTTCCAACCCTGCCAGAGAATCCAGGGCCCGCTCAGCACCAGCGAGAAGATGATGCTCAGTTTGAGGTCGGTCGCCAGCGTTTCCGCAGGGTTCATCGCCTGAAGCTGGGCGGGAAGGCCTGCCGATCGAAGTGCTCCGAAGACTGGACGAGTGAGAATGCCTCGAATTTCGTCCGCGAAGGGAAACAGGACGATCATCATCGGAAGTGGAACGATCAGTGCGAAAATGAGACGACGTCTGAGTTCCTCGAGGTGATCCCCGAAGCTCATCATTGATCGTTCGAATTCCTGGTCTTGATCGAGTGGCATGGTGTGACAGGTTAGTTCGAATCACCGATGGGTCGTGATTTTTTCAAGGTGATCCCGAAGAAACGGCAGGCATTCTCGTCCAGGGCACGTTCAAAGTCATCTTCTGGTCGTCCACGAAGTGACGCGAGAAAGCGTGCGGTGTGCATCACGTTTGCTGGCTCATTGGGGTATGTGCCTCGCAGCGGCTCCGGACTGAGGTACGGGGCGTCCGTCTCCACCATGATTCGATCTTCGGGAACAAGCTTCGCCGCTTCAGCCACTTCGGCCGCATTTCGGTAGGTGACGACCCCGGTGAAGGAGATCATCGCACCGAACTCGAGTACACGTTCCGCCTCTCGTGGTGTTCCGGTGAAGCAATGAAAGACGTATCGATCCCTCGGCAGTGCTGCCGCCTCGAGTTCGGGAAGCAGGAGATCGTAGGCGTCACGGCAATGAATCACGACGGGTTTCTCGATGCCCTCGCGCGTCCACTCCTCCAGTTTTCGAAGCTGAGCTCGAAGAACGTCTCTTTGAAGATCCATCGCCGGCTTCGGATGGAACCCGTCAAGGCCAAGCTCTCCCCATGCGACGCACAGCTCGTCTTCGCCCACGTCCCGGATTTGATCCCAGTCTATCTTTTCATCCGCATACAACGGGTGCACGCCAGCACTGCACCAGATGTTCTCGTGTGATCTCGCGATTGCGAGATTCTCAAGTGAGCCTTCACTGGTGGTCGCAATGGTGATCATGCCCGCCACTCCGGCCTCACGTGCCTTGCGAAGCACTTCGGGCAGGTCCTCGTTCAGTTGAGAAAAGGTCAGATGGCAGTGAGTGTCGATCATGTTCCCCAAGCATAACCCGCAGGGGCTGCGGCTTGCGTGCTTCTGAAATTTTCATGTTTCAACGAGGTATTTTTGAAATCAAAGGCATGAGTTCCTCGATTTCCTCCGTATTCATGTTCATCGGGACTCATGCCCTCGACGGCGACGCGGGTCGGTGTCGCATGCTCAAGAAGCCTCTTTCAGTTCGGAGTTTTCAAGTGCTTTCCGGGTCACCCTCAGACAGGGCATTCGTCGGTTCATGGCGAGCTCACCAAATCGTGGCTGAGATTCTCTCCTCGCCTCAGGCCGAGCAGGAGCAGATCATCGAGGTGGCTTGTGGCGATGATGATTCTCTGCGTTCTCGAGTTCGTCGCATGATCGCTTCGCTCGATGGCGGGACCAAGGGAGTTTCCCTTCAACCGGCATCATCCGACTCGCTGCATGGGACGGGTGATCTGGTCTTCTCTCGAAAGATCGAGTTTTCAGCGACACGTGAGACCTGGGCCGGACACACCCGGGACAACCGTTCTTCACCCTTGCTGATCCATGTCTTTTCCGGAAAGAACGAGTCGTTCGACTCCGTCATTGCAGGTTTCGAGACGTCTCAAAACTCCTCCCTCGAGAAACTCGTGGCCCACGGGGTGACGCCCGGTGGGCGTGCCTTCGTCGCCTTCAACCAGGTCAATGGTGTTCCCATTGATGAGTATCTGGACATCTTCACGACGTCTTCCATCCAGCGTGGCGAGCTTTTCGATCGAGTGCGCGACGCCATCCTCGTCGCGAATGATGCCGGTCTTTACCATGGCGCTTTGGTGGAAAAATCGATCGTGATCTCCGAGATCGACGGAAAGCCCTTCCCAATCATCGTTGGTCTCGGCCTTCAATCGCTCGCCTTTTCCGGACTCTCGAAAACCACGCACACGGATCCGATCATCCTCGAACGAATCCTTAAGAAGCTCGAGGAGAAGTTCGGCAGACCTGCGGCGCTCTTCGGTGGTGCCCAGCTGTCGGCTGCCGCCCTCGTCGGCACGCCTCGTCTTAGTTTCGGTGACGGCATCGCCCGCACCTTCGAGCCGATGAACAGGTTGATGGGGTGCGGTCTGACTCGTCAGGCGATGCTCGGGCTGATGCTGTGCTCCGTCCTGATTCTGACGTACCTCTGCATCGATGTCAGTCAGATCCCCCAGTCATCGAACCCACGTCTTCCCGATGCCGGGGCTTCCATGGCCCACGATATTCAGAATGCCCCCCCTCAGGAGACTTCGACATCCGGCATCGTTCCCGGCGATTTTGAGGGCGAGGGCGAGGGCGAGGGTAAGGCGAGCGTCTCCCAGAGCCCGACGTCGAATGATGATCAGAAGGGTGCCACGAATCGCATCACCCCTCAGCGACGGCCAGCCAGTGGTGGAACCGGAATACTTCAAGCTCGCTGATCCTCCCTGCTGGTTCTTCGTTTCACATCTCCGTGCTTTGAGTAGACTGTCACTGAACTCAAATCCATGAGTCGACGATTTCTCGGGGTCTTGCGCGCGGCGTGACGCTTCGTCCGATCCGACTCAACGGAGGCATTGCTTCGTGGCATCCACAGGAAAGCTCAAGAAGG
>MDTG01277864.1_pt1 | contig 13874 bp, 12 predicted proteins | sample 811421 | NCBI WGS metagenome assembly MDTG01 (sample SAMN05326645, study PRJNA326480) | marine metagenome | isolation source: seawater | place: Pacific Ocean: South East | collected 2011 | reverse complement strand
TTTTAACAAATTTTGAGTACCTCCTCTTCCTTCAATAGCTATAAGTTTATTATTTCTGACTACTGTGCCTTGGCTGAAGTTGTACTTATTCAATTTATTTAATATTGAAATTGCTTTATTAATATCAACGTTATCAAGACTATTTGGTTTAATTCTTGTATAGATACCTTTTTTTAAAGTTAGCTCTGGATTAAAAAATAAAGAGCTAATGGTAGTAATCTTTTCTCTTTTAAAGATTTCAATAATTTCTTTTAAAATGGCTGCATCACCTATCCTATAGCTTTTTATAATTCGTGGCATGTAATAAACTCCTTTAAAGTCTAATCTTAATTTAGAAAATTTAGGTTTTTTTACTTTACCTGCAAATAGTACCTTTTTGCATTTATTTTCTTTAAGTAAATTTATAATTTTTCCAAATTGACCAATAGATACTCTTTTGGAGTTTTTATCTTTTTTAAATATCTTATTTTTACTTAAATCTATAATTAGATATTTTAATTTTTTTCTTTTAATTTTCTTTAGTATTTCCTTTGGAAAATCAGTATCTCCTAATATAAGCCCAATCATTATTTAGTTAATGGTGTACAAATAGGTCTTTTTTTATCTTTTTCTATAAAATCAATTACCTCTTTAACTAAATCATTTTCTTTAAACTCACCGTTAATTTTAGCTAAATTTTCATGAAGTTTCTCAGTTGAGAAGATTTTTTTATAAGCCGTATCTAATTCTAAAATTTTTTTATTTTCATATTTTTTTCTTCTAAGTCCAATTAAATTTATTCCTTGTAAGTAATTTCTATTACCAAACGATAGCCCAAATGGAATTACATCTTTAAGTACTCCCGTCATCCCTCCTATCATCGCCAATCTTCCTATTCTTGTAAATTGTTGAACTGCTGAATTTCCTCCAATAACAACTGAATCTTCTAATGTAACATGGCCTCCTAAAGGAACATTGTTAGCTATTACAACGCTATTACCAACTTTACAGTCATGGGCTATGTGTGAAGAGATCATAAATAGACAATTATTTCCAACTACCGTTCTTCCTCCCCCTCCCTCGGTGCCTGGATTAATTGTTACATATTCTCTGATCATATTATTTTCACCGATTAAAACGCTATTTGACTCTCCTTTAAATTTTAAATCTTGTGGCATGGTCCCAATACTCGCAAATGGAAAAATTTTAGTGCCTTTGCCTATTTTAGTATTTCCCTCTATGTGGACATTGGAGATTAGTTCTACATCTTGTTCAAGCTCTACATTTGGTCCAACATAACAAAAAGGTCCAATCTTGACGTTATTTCCTATTTTTGCCTTTTTATCTATCACACTTGAGTTGTGTATCATTTTATTTCCTATCAACTATTGTGGCAGACCATTCTGCATCTGCCATTCTTTTCCCTTCAACTTTAGCAGTCCCTTTATATTTCCACACTCTTCCATGGGATCTTATTGCCTCTATCTCTAAATGAAGTTCACAATCTGGTAACACTGGATTTCTAAACTTAGCTTTTTCTACACTCATTAAATAAACTAATTTATTGTCATATTCTTTCGGATCTATTCCACATGCTGTTAAAGCTGCAGCAGCTTGACCAAATGCTTCAACAATTAAGACTCCCGGCATAACAGGTTGGCCTGGAAAGTGACCTTGAACATAAAACCCATCCTTTCTTACATTCATTATTGCCGTAGCGGATTTTAAATGAACAATTTTAGTAAGTTTGTCTATTAGCAGCATGGGTGCTCTATGTGGAAGTAATTTCTCGATTTCTTTTCTATCTATAGAATCTTTATTTATCATTTAATTTTTTTTTAAAAATTCCTTTAATGGTACAGCAGGATATCCCATCACTATAGAGTTATCAGGTATATCTTTTACCACACCGCTGCCACCGCCAATTTTTACGTTATTTCCAATTTTTAAGTGTCCTGAAACTCCGGCTTGACCTCCTATCGAAACATTATTTCCTAATATGGAACTACCTGCAAATCCTACTTGACCAGCTATCATACAATTTTCTCCGATTTTAACATTATGAGCCATATGTACTTGGTTGTCTAAAAAAGTATTTTTACCAATACTTGTATCACCAATTGATCCTCTATCAATTGTGCAAGCAGCTCCGATTTCGACATTGTCTTCAAGTATTATTTTTCCAATATGTGGAATTCTAAAGTTTTTATCTTTAAGAGGTATAAAGCCAAATCCTTTAAGTCCAATTTTAGCACCATCTTGTATGACTACATTGTCACCTATTATAGAATTTTTAATCATAATTTGTGAACCTATCAAGCAGTTCTTTCCTATCGAAACATTATTTTCTATTATTGAATTACTTCCAATCATTGATGATTTACCTATTTTTACTTTTTTTCCAACTAAAACATTATTACCAAATTTTACTCCAGGAAATTTAGATTTGTTTGGTTTTTTTAGTGAAATATCAGGATAATCTAAATGAGCATTAGGATAAAATTTTGAAGTAACCTTGGCCAATTCAAACAAAACGCTTTTTACGCATATACACTCGCAAGATTTAGGTAGATACTTTTTAAGATTCTCTTTTGTAATACAACTACCTGCTTTAGTTTTTTCAGCTAAATCTTTGTAGTTTAAAGAGTCAAAAAAAGTTAGATCAAATTTATCAGCATGGTCCAAAGTTTTAATATCTTGAACTATGATTTTTGAATTTGTGTGACTTGGAAACAAAACATTTAATTTAAAAGGTCCTTTACTTTCAAAAAAAATATTTTTTGACATTAATTTAAATTAATTGATTTTAATTCCTTATTTAAAATTTCAATAATTTGAGATGTGATTTCAAATTTTTTATCACCCATAAGAACGTTTTTTTTATCTATTACTACTGGTATATTATTTTCTTGCATATATTTTCCTAACAAAGGATTAAGGTTTTTTAACATCTCATCTCCAGCTTTTTTTCTCTTTTTTGCTATTTCTTTAATTGATTTTTCTCTCTGTTTATTCAAATCAAATACTTGTTTTCTCAATGCATCAGCTTTTTTTTTATATTCTTCTTTAGAAAGTGCATTTTTCTGACTAATAATTTTATTTTCTTCATCCTTTAATTTTTTAGCTGTATCATTAAATTTTTTATTTGAATTCTTTAAAAGATTTTTTAAATAATCTTGAGCTTTTTTACCTGCTTTACTTTCATTCATAACTTTTGAGTAATCTATAAAATAAATATCACTAGCAAGAATTTCTTTTTCATATGGGAAGAAAAAGATGAAAAAAAGTATAATTATTTTATATAATTTTTTCATCTAGAATGTTGTGCCTAATCTAAAATTGAATGATTGGTCAATATCAGTAGAAGCTTTTGAAATATTTTGAGAGAAGATAAAAGACAGCGGACCCGCTGGTGATAACCAGCTTATGTTTGTGCCGATTGTTGACCTTAATTCATTTGACTCATCTATAGTATCGCTGTAATCAACACCCCATACATTTCCTGCATCAAAAAATAAACCTATCTCTGCATTACTTTTATCTGGAAAAAAATTGGGAAAATTGGCCTCTAAATTAAGGTATGTGGAATAGTTTCCTCCTACGTAATCGTCTCCATCTTTCGGACCTATTTTCCCTAATTCAAATCCTCTTAATTTCTTAGAACTTAAATCTAATCTTTGGCTAATTTTAACATCCTCATCTCCGATTCCGTTTACTGAAGATGCTCCAAATTTTAAAGCCCCTATTATATCTTCACTAAATTCTTTGTAATGACTTGATGAAAAACTATTTTTTAAATGAGGTTGATCAGCATATAGAGGTAATTCTTGATAAAAAGAAGTTAAATATCCTCCTGTCGGCATAAATTTTCTATCCCTTTTATCTGTTGTAAAAGCATAATCAAACATAAGATCTGTTGAAGATCCTGATTGTTTTTTTAACAAACTTGATGCTGTACTATCTGTTCTCAAGTCATCATAAGTCACGCTTAACCCTGGTGCAAAATATATGTCTTTAAATTTTTCATAAGACAAAGTGGCACCAGCACCAAGGACACTATTTTCATATCCTGAGTCAGGTTTATCGTTTTTAATACTTTTTAAATAGTAAGATATTTCAGAACCAGTAAAATTAACATCTGGGTCAGTGTAAGATAATGATCCTCTTATTGAATCAGATTTTACTTCTGCTGCTGCTGAAAGTGTAACACCCTTTCCCAGCCAATTATTTTCTTTCACATTAAAAGCGAAAGATCCCCCATCAGTTCCTATCCCAGCTCCTGCACTTATTTCTCCAGTAGGCATTTCCTCCACAGTTATTTGAATTTTTTTTGAATTTGGCATCGAACCGTCAACAGTTTTTTCACTTACAGATCCAAAAATTCTTTTACCTCTGATTTGAGATATGGATTTATCAACTTTAACTTTGCTATATGGATCTCCTTCATCTAAAAGAAGTTCACTTCTTATTACTGTCTCGTTAGTAACTGAGTTACCCAAAATATCTATTTTTTCGACTATAATTTTTTGACCTTCCGAAACGTTTATTACTAATTCAATGGTGTTCTCTTGTAAAATTTCATTAACGTTATGTTCGATAAATTGAAGATCTTCGTTACTTATAATTAAATCCAATTCATCTAGTAATTTTTTTACAATAAATGGTGAGTAATAACTTCCGATTACTTTTCTATATATGTCATTTAAGGGTAAAAATAATTTTTTATCTAGAACAGTATCTACATTGGTACTAATTTTACTAATTTTATATCTAGTCCCAGCATTAATGTTAAATGTTATTTCAGCTTGGAAGTTTTTTTTAAATTCTACTATTTCGGACAATACTTTGACATCATAATAACCAATGGATTTATAATAATTTGTTAGCAATCTTTTATCTAACTCTATATTTGACTCATTTAAATTTGTGTTTCTCGTTATTATTTTCCAGAATTTAGACTCTTGTGATGTAATTATATCTCGAAGTCTTCTGTCTCTTATTTTTCTGTCTCCTTTGAAATTAATTTTTGAAATTTTTGTTTTTTCTCCTCTTTCAATCTCAAAATATATGTTAACTCTTTTTTTAGGAAAAGTTTCTACTTTTGACTTAATTTCTAAAAAATTAAATCCTAATGTTGAGTACAATTTTTTTATAGTAATCTCGTCATCTGCTATTAAAGATTTAACAAATGGACCGTTCTTTTTTGACTTAATATTCTTTTTAATAGCATCTTTAAATTTTTTTGTTTTTTCTCCAACTATAATTATTTCATTAATTACCGGATATTCTACAAGTGAAATGAAAAGAGTATTATTAGATACTGAAATATTTATATCTTCAAAAAAATTCGTTGAATATAATTTTTTTATAATTTCATTAATTTTAAAGTTATCGATATCTTGATTATTTGATATGTCGCCATAAACTTTAACAGTTTCATCACTAATTCTCTCATTACCTGTTATTTCAATTTTATTTATAATTTCAGCAGAAAGAGAATTAGAAAATAAAATTAAATATATTATGAATAAAATTTTTTTCATTTCTTTCTGTTTTTTATAATTTTCATTGCTTTATCTCTCGCCCATTTATCAATAATTAAAATTGTTTTCAAATTTGACGTTTTTTTTATAGCATATTTTCTCATTTTTGGGTCTTTTAAAAGAGAAAACAAGTAATTAATAATTGAGCAAAAGCCTATATTTTTTTTCAAAAATTGATCAACAAATATTTCATTAGCTGCATTTAAGATAATGGGTAATGAATGGTATTTGTTCAATATAGGTTTTAACTTAATCGCTGGAAATTTTTTGTAATCTACTTGAAGAAAATTTAAATCTTTAGCTAAATATTTTTTTTTTAATTGTGTTGTTTTTTTAATTTGAAAATCCTTTTCAAACAAAGCATTACCTATTGGTATACTCATATCAGTGTCAAAATATAAAAGTTTATACAAACCGTTTTTAAACTTCACTATTGCGTGCACTAAAGATTGTGGGTGTATTAGAATTTCGATTTTTTTAAGATCAATTGAAAATAATTTATTAGCTTCGATTACCTCAAAAATTTTATTCATAAGTGTGGCCGAGTCGACAGATATTTTTTTTCCCATTTTCCACTTTGGATGATTTGTTGCTTGAGAAGGTTTAATTGTTTTCATTTTTTTTAATGGATAATTTAAAAAAGGTCCTCCTGAAGCAGTTAAAAATATTTTTTCTATATCGTTCTTGTTAGAGTGGCTTATCAAGTTCATTATTGAGAAATGCTCCGAGTCAACTGGAAATATTTCAACATTATATTTTTTCACTAATTTCTCTATGAGCTCCCATCCACAAATAACAGACTCTTTATTAGCAATTAAAACTTTTTTGCTTATTTTAATAGCTTTTAGTGTTGGTTCTAAACCTGCAATTCCTGGGATAGCTAAAATAGAAATATCTGATTTTTTAAATTTAAACCTTCGATATTCTTCAGTATTTAAAATTTTAACTTTATTTTTAAAGTTTTCTTTTTTTATTTTTATGTAAGTGTTATTGTCAAAAATTATAAAAAAATTTGGTCTATATTTTTTAATTAAATATTTTATTTTTTTTATATTTTTGTAACCAGTGAATATATGAAAATCATACTCTTTGTTTTTTTTTCTTAATAAATTTAAAGTTGTTTCACCAATAGATCCTGTACATCCAAAAATTGAAAGTTTTTTTTTCATCCTGTAAATAATAATAGTAAAATATATGCTAAGCCTATAGGTATTCCCAATAATATTCCATCGATTCTATCGAGAATGCCTCCATGACCTGGTAAAATTTTTCCTGTGTTTTTCACTAAGGACTTTCTTTTTAAGTATGAGAAAAATAAATCTCCTAATTGAACGCTTAATGATATTAAAAACCCACATAGTATATTATTAATTATATCGGTGTTAAATGTATACCCAAGTAAAACTAAACTTGTTAATATTGAAAAAGTAAAAGATCCTAAACTGCCAGATATTGTTTTATTTGGACTTATCTTTGTAAGTTTGGGGCCTTTAAAAACTTTTCCAAAAAGAATACCGCCAATGTCGGAGGATATACAAATTAGTAAAACAATAAATAATATTATCTTGAAATGTATATTATTTATGGCGGAAATAAATATTAATAAGAATAAAAATAAATATATTGAAAAAAAACAATTAGACGCAAATTGAGCTTTATTATTCTTTAGAAAAAATAATTTTGATAATTTAGTAAATTCTACAAAAGAAAGAGTAAAAATTGTTAAAGACACGAATAAAAGAACAATTTTACTCATAAACATCAAAATTAATATTAAAAATAATAGTAATCCAGTATTAATTCTTTTAAATAATTCTGATTTCAATTAAATACCTCCAAAGTTTCTTTTTGTTTTGTAAAAATTTTTAAGAATTTTTTTTAAATCTTTTGATGTAAAATCTGGCCATAATTTATTTAAAAAAAATAATTCAGAATATGCTAATTGCCATAACATAAAATTGCTAAGCCTTTTTTTTCCACCAGTTCTCACCAATATATCTGGGTCAGGTATATTTTTAGTATATAAATTATTTTTAATATTATTTTCTGTTATTTTTTTTAATTTAATTTTTTTAACTGTATTAATAAGTTCTTTTTTTGAGCCATAGTTTAAAGCAAGATTAACTAAAATCTTTTTATTTTTTTTAGTTTTTCTTACAGTTTCTTTAAGAATTAGTTTTAATTTATTAGGAAGTTTATTTAATTCTCCAATAATATTTATTTTAATACCATTTTTAACAACATTTTCTAGCTCAGATTTGAAATAAGAGCTAACTAAATTGAAAAGAAAGTTTATTTCAGTTTTCGGTCTTTTCCAATTTTCAGTGGAAAATACATAGAATGTGACTATTGGGATTTTAAATTTTATTGACGCCTCTACAATTTTTTTAACAGTTTTTACACCTTCATAATGTCCGGCATTTCTGTTTCTATTTTTTTTCTTTCCCCATCGCCCATTTCCATCCATAATGAAGGCAACGTGGTTAAGCTTATTCATAATTGTAAGACTTCTTTTTCTTTCTCAGCTGTAATTTTGTCTATAGTTGAAATGTGATCATCAGTAAGTTTTTGAGTGTTTTTTTCAAAATTTTTGTTTTCATCCTCTGTTATTTTTTTTTCTTTTAATTTTCTTTTTAACTCTTCATTTGCTTCACGCCTAATATTTCTTATTGATACTTTATTTTTTTCAGTCATACTTTTTAATACTTTAATAAGCTCTTTTCTTCTTTCTTCTGTAAGATCTGGAATTCTAATTCTTATTAATTGCCCGTCAATTTGTGGATTCACACCCAGGTCAGATTTTTGAATTGCACTATCGATTAATGGAATGTTTGACTTGTCCCATACTTGTACAGTAATTAATCTTGCCTCTGGCACTGAAATTGTAGCAAGTTGATTTATAGGCATCATTTGTCCATAGACATCAACTTTGATCATATCCAACATTGCTGAATTAGCTCTACCTGTTCTTAAGGTTGATATTTCTTTTTTAAAAGATTGTATTGTTTTGTCCATTTTTGTTGAGTAATTCTTTTCGTTAAATTCTGAACTCATTTAGATGCCTTCTCCAACTTTAAATCTGACAAATTCAATGATTTTTATATCATTTTCTCTTTTATTTTCTTTTAGTATATCAGAAACTTTTTTTTTAGGATCCATAATCCAAATTTGATTTAAAAGAGTATTGTCCGATATGAACTTATTAATTTTTCCTTTAGATATTTTATCAGCGATGTCACCTTTTTTTCCAGAATTAATTAATTCAGCTTTAATGATTTCTAATTCTTTATCAATTATTTCTTTTTTGATACCTTTTTCATCTATGGCTAAAGGACTTGAAGCTGCAATATGCATAGCAATTTTTTGACCTAGTTCTTTATCCTCATTATTTTCTATTTTAACAATTGAAACTATTTTTCCAACATTCTTTTCTTGTGCAGCGTGAACATAATAATAGTTCTTTCCACCTTTATTATTGAAAAATTTGGATCTTCTTAAAGTTATTTTTTCTCCTATTTTAGAAATTAAAGAAATTAAGTTATCATTAACTGTTTTTCCATTATCCATCTTAGACAATTTTATTTTTTCAATATCGCCTGAAACTTTAAAATTAATTTTTGAAACCTCTTTACTAAAATTTAAAAAATCTTTATTTTTCGCTACAAAGTCTGTCTCGCTGTTTATCTCTACTACTGAAATTTCATCCTCAAAACTATGAACGATCACCAAACCTTCTGACGCATTTCTACTCATTTTTTTTGAAGCTTTTGCAATACCTTTTTTTCTTAAAAACTCTACAGATTTTTCAATATCTCCATCATTTTCTTCTATTGCTACTTTACAATCTTTAAAACCTACACCAGTAAGCTCTCTTAATTTTTTGACATTATTTAGTAAATCTTTTTTAGACATTCGATTAAGTTATAAAATTATTTTTTTTGAGGACTTTTATTTTCTGACTTATTAACTTTAGTTTTAATTTTTTTTGGCTCTTGTTTTAAAATTTTTTTTTCTAATGTTTCATTTTTTTCAATAAACTTTTCTGCGTCTTTAATTGTGTTTCTTAAGAGATCACAATATAAATTTATCGATCTTCGAGCATCATCATTTCCTGGTATAGGAAAATCTATTCCTGTTGGATCAGAATTAGTATCTAACACCGCTATAATAGGAATACCTAATTTTTTTGCTTCATTCACCGCCAAAGACTCAATATTAGTATCAATTATAAAAATTAAATTTGGCAATTTTTTCATTTCAGAGATACCACCTAAAGACCTTTGTAGTTTGTCGCGCTCTTTTCCAAACTTGATAATTTCTTTCTTTGTAAATCCCATATTATCTTTTGAAAGTTGGTCATCGAGTTGTTTTAACCTTTTGATGGAATTTTGAATTGTATTCCAATTAGTAAGCATTCCTCCTAACCATCTATAGTTAACAAAGTATTGAGATGTGTCTTTAGCTAAAGTGCTCACTTGTTCTGATGCCTGTTTTTTTGTTGAAACAATTAATATTTTTCCACCGCTAGCAATACATTTATGAACCTCTACTAAGGCTGTTTTAAGAAAATTAACTGTTTGAGTTAAATCGATAATATGAATTGAATTTTTTTCTCCAAAAATAAAACTCTTCATTTTTGGATTCCATCTCAAAGTCTTATGACCAAGGTGTACGCCTGCTTCTAAAAGTTGTTTAATATTTATTTCTGGTACTTTCATTTTTTTTCCGGTTTATCCACCACAACTGCTCCAATTAGGACCGGGGGGTAATTACCCTTAAAGTTGTGTGCGAAATTAAGCTTTAATATAATTTATTTATCTGAAAAGCAAGAACTTAAAAAGTTATTTTTTTTACATATTCTCTATTTTTTACTTCATTCAATAATTTTAAATCAAATTTTCTTGGATTTTCTAGTTTAACTGTGAATTTTGTATCTTTTTGTCTTATAATTAATTCAATTTCAGTTTCACCCTTTTTCTCTAAAAGTTTTTTTAATTCTTGCAAATCTAATTTTTCATCTATTTCAATGGATACTTTTTTATAATTATTATTAATTAGATTATCTAATGAAACTATCTTTTTTACGTTTACCCTTTTTTGATCACCGCTAACGTCCTTGAACAAAGTTAATACAAAAGACTCTCCCTCTTTCAATATTTCTCTATTTGTTGTTAATATTTCAGAGAATATAAAAAGCTCATACTCACCAAAAGTATCACTAAACTTAGCTATGGCAAATGGCATTCCTTTTGAACTTTTCTTTTCTTGTATGGTCATCAATGTGCCTGAAATTAAACCTTCATTTTTCTTATCTGTAATAAATTCCCTATAAGGTTTAATATTTAATTGATAGAAAATATTTTTATAACTATTTAATGGGTGATCAGAAATATAAAAGCCAAGTGACTTGAATTCTTCACTTAGAAGTTCTTTATTGCTCCATTTTTCTTCCGTATTTAATTTTAATTTTTCATTTTTAGAGTTATTAACATTATCAAATAAGTTGCTCTGTTTACTAATTTTTTCCTCGTGATAAATTTTATTTAATTGAATAAGTTTTGGAATTGTTTCGAATATTCCTTTTCTATTTTTTTCTAATTTATCAAAAGCGCCAGATTTTACCAAACCTTCTAATTGTAATTTATTTATGTCTTTTGGGTTTACTCTTTTGATAAAATCAGTTAACGATTTAAATTTACCTTTAGTCTCTCTCTCTTTAACAAGGTTTGAAACTGCTTCACTCCCCACATTTTTTATAGCACCTAATCCATATAGAATTGTCTTTTCTGAAGTTCTAAAATCAGTAAAACAATTATTTATATCTGGTCTGACAACATTTACTTTAAGTCTTTTTAATTCGTCAACAAATTCTCTTAGTTTATTTGTATTTGTTGTTTCAGTTGACATTGTAGATGCGATAAATTCCTCTTTATAGTAAGTTTTTAAAAATGCTGTTTGAAAGGCAATTAATGCGTATGCCGCGGCATGACTCTTATTAAATCCGTATTCTGCGAAAGGTTCGATTTTTGTGAAAATATAGTTTGCAAGATCTTTTTTGATACCATTTTTAACCGCTCCATTAACAAATCTTTCTTTTTGCCTTTCAAGTTCTGCACGTTTTTTTTTACCCATCGCTCTTCTTAAAATGTCAGCCTCACTCGCAGAAAACCCAGCAAGGATTTGGGCAATTTGCATAACTTGTTCTTGATATATTATTATTCCGTATGTTGGTTCTAAGATTTTTTTTAAACTCGGATGAATATACTCTGGCTCTTTTAGGCCGTTTTTGCAGTCATTATAAATTGGAATATTGCTCATTGGACCAGGTCTATATAAAGCAACCAACGCAATAATATCATCAAATTTGTTTGGCTTCATTTGTTTTATCGCTTCTCGCATTCCTGTGCTTTCAAGTTGAAACAAGCCCGTAGTTTCGCCGGTAGATAAAAGTTCAAAAACTTTTTTATCTTTTAAATCAATTTTTGTTATATCTAGACTTAAATTTTTTTTATTTATCATCTTCACTGTTTTATCTATTACAGTAAGTGTTTTTAAACCAAGCAAATCAAATTTAACAAGACCAGCATTCTCAGATGAATACATATCATATTGGGTGGAGGGTAACGGAAGTTTGGATGAATGATCGATATAAAGTGGTATTTGGTCCGAAAGTTCTTTTCCGGCAATTACAACTCCAGCAGCATGAGTGGCCATATTTCTATTTAAACCCTCTAATTGCAAAGATAGTTCTATTAATTTTTTTACTTTTAAACTTTGATTAATTTCATTTTGAAACCGAGGCTCTCTATTAATAGATTCTTGTAGAGTTAGTGGACGAGAAGGATCAAAAGGTATCATTTTACAAATCTTATCTACATGACCATAAGGTAATCCTAAAACTCGACCTATATCTCTTAAAGCCATTCTAGCTTTTAATTTACCGAAAGTAATAATATGTGCAACGCCTTTACCATATTTGCTTTTAAGATATTCAAAAACTTTATCTCTTTTCTCTTCACAAAAATCTATATCAAAGTCTGGCATAGAAATACGGTCAGGATTTAAAAATCGCTCAAAAATTAAATCAAATTCTATAGGGTCCAAATCGGTTATATCGAGACTATAAGCCACTAAAGACCCTGCTCCTGACCCTCTACCAGGACCTACGGGTATTGAATTTTTTTTAGCCCATCTAATGTAATCAGAAACTATCAAAAAATAACTTGGGTAATTCATTGAGTTAATAATATTAATCTCATGGTTGAGCCTATCATTATATAATTTTTTTAATTTTTCATGATCCTCATTTTTATTTTTTAAAAAAATAAAATTTTTAAGTCTGTTGTCTAAACCTAATTGAGCTTGAATTAATAATTCTTCTTCAGCGGTTTTATTTTTACCTAAAGAAAGGCTTGGTAAAATTGGTTTAGTATTTTTTGGTTTGAAATTAAACTTTTTTGGAAAATTATAATTATTTTCTAAAGCTTCTGGTATATCTTTAAATAAATCTTTTAAGTCATTTAAGTTTCTAAGAAAATGATTGTTCTTAAATTTTTTTCTGTTAATGTCATCTACAAACGACTTTTCTCCAACGCAAATCAATGCATCGTGAGCCTCAGCCATATCTTCTTTTATGTAAAAAACCTCTTGAGAAGAAATTAGAGGTAGCGACAATTCCGATGAAACTGATATTAAAAAATCTTCAAAATTTTTTTCATCTATTTCTGAATGCCTTTGAATTTCTATATAAAAATTATTATGAAAAGTATTGCTAATTTTTTTAAGCAAACTTTTAATAAGATCTAACTTGTTTAATTTATATAACTTACCAAATAGGTCGTAAACTGTTCCAGAAAGGACAGCTAATCCATTAGAATTATTATATAAATTTTCTAGATTGCAGTAAGGATCAGAAGTAGCTTCACTCTCTAAATAGCTTACAGATGATAACTTAGTTAAATTTTTATAGCCCTCTTCAGTCCTAGCAAATATTGGTAGTTTTCCAATTATATTATCAATTTTAAAATTTATCTGTGAGCCAATAATCGGCTGTGTCCCAACCTTGCTTATTTTTTCTGCAAATTCTAAAGCCCCACACAAGTTTAGACTGTCACACAAACCTATGGCTTTAATTTTATTGTTTTTGCAATATTCTGCTAATTCATCAATTTTTACGGCGCCTTCGCATATAGAATACTGTGAGTGAATTTTAAAATTGATAAAATGAGGATCATTTTTTTCCATTGCTCCTTTTTATATTACCATTAAAAATACTCAACTTATAATCAGCTTTGTTAGCAAGTTCTCTATTATGAGTTGCAAATAAAATTGTTTTATTCATTTTTTTTAATT
>MDTG01036441.1_pt1 | contig 13874 bp, 13 predicted proteins | sample 811421 | NCBI WGS metagenome assembly MDTG01 (sample SAMN05326645, study PRJNA326480) | marine metagenome | isolation source: seawater | place: Pacific Ocean: South East | collected 2011 | reverse complement strand
GGACCCGTGCCCGGCGCGGTGCTCGACGCGGACACCGCGGCCGCCGCCGTCGCGCCGGAGGAGGAACGCCCGCCGGAGGTGCCCGGGGTGCTGGTGCAGGCCGAGGTGGACCCGGACCACTGGCTGGGGGCCGGCCTGCCGGCGCGCCTGCCGCTGATGCTCACCGGCGACCGCATCTTCACGCCGCTCCGGCTCGACAAGGGCACCAACGTGCTCCGCTTCGCTGCGGCGGAGGAGCTTGCCGCCGGCGGACGGCTGTGGGACGGCGCCGCCGCCCAGCTCGCCTTCAAGCCGGCGGTGGTGGCTCAGCCCGCCGGCCGCGGCCTGGTGATCGGCTTCGTGGTCGACCCGGCGTTCCGCGGCATGATGGACGGCCTCGACGTGCTGGTGGCCAATGCCGTGTTCCTGGCCACCGGCACGGCCGTGCCCGTCCCGCCGCCGCCGCCGCTGAACCGGCGCTGAGCCGTACTCCGCCGGAGCCGTCGCGGCCCCGGCGCGGTCAGGGCTGGAGCCGTTCGATCCGCCACGCCGCGCCGCCGGGGTCGGTGCTGTAGCGGAAGCGGTCGTGGAGCCGGCCTTCCCGACCCTGCCAGAACTCGAACCGGGTGGGCGTCAGGCGGTAGCCGCCCCAGTCCGCCGGTTTCGGCACGTCGCCCTCGGGGAAGCGCCGGCGCAGCTCCGCCACCTTCGCCTCCATGGCGTCCCGGGAGTCCACCGGCGCCGACTGGGTCGACGCCGCCGCGGAGAAGCGGCTGTCCGCGGGACGGCTGGCGAAGTAGGCGGCGGCGTCCGCATCCCCCAGCCGCGTCACCGGGCCGCTGATCCGCACCTGGCGCTCCAGTTCCCGCCAGTGGAACAGGCACGAGGCCCGGGGGTTCTCCGCCAGCTCCCGACCCTTGTCGCTGCGGTGATCCGTGTACCAGCAGAAGCCGTCGGCATCGAAGTGCTTGAGCAGCACGATGCGCACCGCCGGCTGGCCGTCGGCGCCGGCGGTCGCCAGGGCCATGGCGGTGGCGTCCTGCAGGCCCGACTGCACGGCCTGCTCGAACCAGCGTTCGAACTGGCGCAGCGGGTCCGGGTCGAGATCGGCGCGGCGCAGGCCCGATGCGGCGTAGTCCCGGCGGGTGTGACGTTGATCCTTGACCATGGCGCGTCCTGGTTTGGTTGCGGCTCGGGGGCGGGCGACCGGCCGGTCGCGCCGACGGCCCGAGGGCGCGGAGGGTAGCAGACCCGGACCGGGGCGGGGAGCAAACGACTGAAGGCCATGGCGCCGGTACGCGCTGTGCACCGAATCGGTGCGCCGGCGTCGCGGCTGCACCGGAATCTCCGCCGGCGGGCGCCCTGCCGGCCGCCGCAGCGCCGGCGCGGCGGGCTCCGCGGCAGTTGGCGCAGCTTTTGCTCTCCAGCCGTCGAGACCGCAAACACCCCCACGGAGGGTAGTGACATGGAAGCCAACGTGACTCTTTCCCGGACCCCGGACCGTGCTTCGCAGGGCGCCGCGCAGGGCGCCGCGGCATCGGGCGAGGCGCCCCGCTACGGCGGCCCGCACCGCTGGCAGGTGGCGCCCTGGGCGCGGCTGGTGCGCCGCGCCATGCGCTGGCGGGCCTACGGCCGTTGGGTCGCCAGGTACTGCGAGTCCCTGAACGTGACCGGCCGGGAGAACCTCGAGGCCGTCGACGGGCCCTGCATCGTCATCGCCAACCACCAGAGCCACATGGACACCCTGGTGCTGTTCGAAGCCATGCCGGAAGCCGTGAAGCGGCGGCTGTTCTTCGGCGCCGCCCAGGACCGCTGGTTCGTCAAGGGCCGGCGCAAGCTGGTGCTGCAGCCCTGGTACCAGTCGCTGGTGCTGGGCAACTTCCCCATCCGCCGGGGCGGCGGCTCCGCGGCCCTCGACCATGCCCGCTGGCTGCTCGAGCGCGGCGAGAAGGTGTGCATCTTCCCCGAGGGCACCAGAGCCACCAGCGACGCGCTGGGCGAGTTCCGGGCCGGCGTGGCGCTGCTGGCCCTGGAGCTCGGTGTGCCGGTCGTCCCCGTGTACCTGTCCGGCCTGCGGGCCATGCGGCCCAAGGGCCAGCTCGAGGTGAAGCCCGGGGCCGCGGGGGTGGAGATTCTCGAGCCGGTGCGGTTCGCGCCGGGCACCGACGTGCGGGACGCAACCGCCAGCCTGTGGCAGCTCATGAACGAGCGCCATCTGGCCCATCACCCCGAGCCGGCGCTGGAACGCGCGGCTTAGCCGTGTCCGGCGTCGTCGGGCGCGCCGGTCCAGACCAGAACCGGCGTGGCATCTGCCGCGAGCCACACGAACGCGTTCTGGCCGAAGCGTTCGGCCAGCGCCGCGGCCCGTTCCCGGTCGATGCCGAGCACCAGCAGGCTGGGCTCCGGCGGCCAGTCGCCGTCGGGGTCGAGTCCGGCACCGTCGAAGACCACGAACCCCGCGCTCTCGACGGCGGCACGGAGCAGCGCCTGGGCGGCCCGGTTGTCGTCGTCGGAGCGCCGGACGCTGCGCGGATTGCACGCGGTCAGGAAGGCCGCGCGGCCGACGCCCCGTCGGGCCATGAGCGCGCGCAGCGGTTCGCAGGGCTCGCCGATGCGCATGTCGAACGCGGCGTCGCCGTCGGCGACCCGGTAGCGGGCCCGGCGGTACGCGCGGGCGAGGGCGTCCCGGCGCCGGCTCAAGCCCCGAGCGTCCGCTGGAAGAACGCCAGCACCTTGTCCCACGCGTCCTCGCTGGCGGCTTCGCGGTATCGCTCCGGCGTGGGGAAGTTCTGAAACGCGTGACCCGCCCCGTCGTAGCGATGAAACCCATGCTCGACGCCGGCGGCGGCAAGCGCCGCGGCGTAGTCGTCGACGTCCGCCGGCGACGGGTTGGCGTCGTCGTTGCCGAAGAAGCCGATCACCGGGCAGCGGATCCGCCCGGCGAGGTCGATGGGCGGCACGCTGTCGGGACCCATGGCGAGCTTGATGCGGCCGCCGTAGAAGATGGCGCAGGCGGCAAGCTCCGGCAGATGGCAGGCCGCCAGCCAGGCCACCCGCCCGCCCCAGCAGTGTCCGACGGCGCCGATGCGCGAGGGATCCACGCCCGGGTCGGCGGCCAGGGCGTCGAACGCGGCGGTCATGTCCGCCACCATCCAGTCGTCCCGGGCTTCGGCGCGCTTGCGCTCGATGGTCTCGGCCTTCGGCCACCAGTGGAAGATGAACGGTACGGCCACGGCATACCCGGCCCGGGCGAAGCGGCGGGCGGTCTCGAGGGTGAAGGTGTCGTGCTCGATGCCGGTATGGCCCACGGGAATGTGCTGGGCCAGCACCAGGGCGGGCCGCGGCCCGCTGCCGCCGGCCGGGGCGAAGCGGAAGATCTCCATGGGGCTGCCCTGAACGGACACGGTGTCGATGCGCTCGTCGACGGTCATGGTGCATCCCGGCCTGGCGTTGCCGCCATTGTAGCGATCTCGCCGGAGGCGGCATGGCGTATCATGCCGGGCCATGATTCCTGGATGGCAACGCGTCGACGGGGTGCTCCGCCCCCGCGGCAGGGTGTTCTACGGCTGGTGGATGGTCGCCGCGGCCGGCGGCGTGCAGTTCCTCGCCGGCCTGCTGCTGATGCAGTCCTACGGCGCCTACGCCGTGCTGCTCGAGGACGAGTTCGGCTGGAGCAAGACCGTGCTCGCCGGCGCCTTCGCCATGACCCGGGTGGAGAGCGGCATTCTCGGTCCCCTGCAGGGCTGGCTGGCGGACCGGTTCGGCCCCCGGGTGATTCTCCAGGTGGGCACGCTGCTGTTCGGTCTGGGCTTCGTGCTGTTCAGCGGCATCGACAGCCTGGTCGGCTTCTACGCGACGTTCCTGCTGATCGCCCTGGGCTCGAGCCTCGGCGGCTTCGCCACCCTCATGGTGGCCCTGGTGAACTGGTTCGACCGGCACCGCGCCAAGGCGGTGGCCATCTCCCAGATGGGTTTCGCGGTGGGCGGGTTTTCCGTGCCGCTGGTGGTGCTGCTGCTGGAGACCTACGGCTGGCGCACCACGGCGCTGGTGTCCGGCATCGTCGTGATCGTGGTCGGGCTGCCGCTGGTGAGCCTGGTGCGCCACCGGCCGGCCGACATCGGCGAGGAGCCCGACGGTGGCGCCCGGGGCCACGGCGACGATGCCGGCGCGCCCCGCTACCGGCCCGACTTCACCGCGCGCCAGGCGCTGCGCACCCGGGCGTTCTGGCTCATCTCGCTGGGTCACGGCCTGGCGCTGCTCACCGTGTCGGCGGTGATGGTGCACCTGGCCCTGCACCTCACCGAGGGGCTCGGCTACTCGCTGGCCGCTGCCGGCGGAGTGGTGGCCATGCTCACCGTGTTCCAGATGCTCGGCCAGGTGTCAGGCGGCTATCTCGGCGACCGCTTCGACAAGCGCTGGATCTGCGCGGTGTGCATGCTGGCCCACACCACCGGGCTGCTGCTGGTGACCTTCGCCACCACCTGGTGGATGGTGGTGGCGTTCGCGGTGTTCCACGGTCTCGCCTGGGGCTCCCGGGCGCCGCTGATGGTGGCGCTGCGGGCGGACTACTTCGGTCCGAAGTCCTTCGGCACGATCATGGGTTTCTCGTCGTTGATCGCCATGATCGGCATGTCCAGCGGCCCGCTGGTCGCCGGCTACCTGGCGGATGTCTCCGGCAACTACCGCTTCGGCCTGGCGCTGCTGGCCAGCCTGTCGCTGCTCGGCGCTTTCGCCTTTCTCGCGGCGACGCCGCCCGGCGGCCCTGGCGCCGCGCCCCCGGCGGCGTGATATGCTCGAAACCGGTTCTGGCCGTTCGGGCGCGTGGCGGCCACCGCCACCGCACTCGCTTTAGCACTCGCACCCTATGCCGATTTTTTCACCCAACGTAACAGAGGATTCGACGGTGATGACGAAGCCGCGTGTGGCTGGTTCGATGGTGTTCGGTCTGCTGCTGCTCGGCGGCTGCGGCGGCGGAGACGGCGGCACGGACGCCGCGTCCGGCGCGCCGGCCGCGTCCGCGAACGTGGTGAACTTCTACAACTGGTCGGACTACATCGACGAGCAGACCATTCCGGCCTTCGAGGCCGCCACCGGCATCGACGTCCGCTACGACGTGTACGATTCCAACGACGTGCTCGAAGGCAAGCTGCTCGCCGGCAACACCGGCTACGACATCGTCGTCCCCACCGGCAACTTCTTCGAGGTGCAGCGCAAGGCCGGGCTGTTCCAGCCCATCGACCGCAGCAAGCTGTCGAACTACGGCAATCTGGACCCGGACATCATGGCCAAGATCGAACCCCTCGATCCCGGCAACGAGTACGCGATCCCCTACGCCTGGGGCACCAACGGCCTCGGCATCAACCTGACCGAGGTGCGCGCGCGCATCGACGACCCGCCGCTGGATTCCTGGGATCTGCTGTTCGATCCCCAGTACGCCAGCCAGCTCGCCGACTGCGGCATCACCGTGCTGGACGCCGCCGACGAGGTGAACGAGATCGCGCTGAACTACATCGGTCACCCGCCGGGCTCCGAGGACCCGGAGCACCTGAAGGCGGCCATGGACATGGTCTCGAAGATCCGCCCCTACGTGCGCTACTTCCATTCCTCCCAGTACATCGACGATTTCGCCAACGGCGAGGTGTGCCTGGTGCTCGGCTGGTCCGGCGATCTCTACCAGGCGATCAACGACGCCGCCGAAGGCCTCGAGCTCGACTACGTGATTCCGAAGGAAGGCACCATCGTCTGGTTCGATCTGCTGACCATTCCGGCGGACGCGCCCCACCCGGACAACGCCCACCGGCTGATCGACTTCCTGCTCCAGGGCGAGGTGGCGGCACGCATCACCAACACCATCTACTTCGCCAACGGCAACGCCGCCTCCTACGACCTGATCGACCCGGCGATCCGCAACGACCCGGCGATCTATCCCTCGCCGGAGGTGATGCAGCGGCTCTACCCGAACCCGGTGAAGCCCCAGGACTACGTGCGCATGCGCAACCGCCTGTGGACCCAGCTCAAGACCGGCCTGTGACCCGATGACGAAGCCCCTGGTCCTCATCCCCTGCGACGTCAAGCAGGTGGGCATCCATCCGTTCCACGCCGTGGGCGAGAAGTACATCAACGCCGTCGCCCACGGCGCCGACGCCTGGCCGCTGCTGATTCCGGCCTTCGGCCCCGGGGAGGACCTGGCCCCCCTGGACGGCCACATGGACCTCGACGCCCTGCTGGCGATGGCGGACGGTGTGTTCCTGCCGGGCAGCGTGAGCAACGTCGCGCCGCCCGAGTACGGCGCCGCGGACGATGCGGAGATTCTCCACGACACCCAGCGGGATGCCCTGGCCCTGCCGCTGATCCGGCGCGCCATGGCGCTGGAGGTGCCGCTGTTCGCGGTGTGCCGCGGCCTGCAGGAGCTGAACGTGACCCTCGGCGGCACCCTCCATCCCCGGCTCTACGAGGTCGAGGGCCTGATGGACCACCGGGAGAACCCGGACGCGCCCCGGGCGGACCAGTACCTGCCGGCTCACCCGGTGCGGCTGCGCGCCGGGGGGCTGCTGGAGGAGCTGCTGGGCAGCGGCGAGATCCAGGTCAACTCGCTGCACGGTCAGGGCATCCGCGAGCTGGCCCCGGGCCTGGTGGCGGAGGGGCTGGCGCCGGACGGGGTGGTGGAAGCGGTGAGCTGCCCCGACCATCCGGCGTTTCTGCTCGGCGTGCAGTGGCATCCGGAGTGGCGCTACGCCGACGACCCCAACTCCGTCGCCCTGTTCAGAGCCTTCGGCGAGGCGATCCGCGGGCGCCAGCGGGGGCGCCGCTGAGGTCGGGCCGGCGCGGCCGGTGCCGCGCCGGTTGCGGATCGGCTATTTGATCAGCCGCAGCGTGATGGGATATCGGTAGGCCTCGCCCTGATTGGCCTTGATGCCGGCGATCACGGTGAACACCAGGGCCGCCAGACCGACCAGCGGCAGCAGCAGCGCCCCGATCAGCACCACCATCAGCACGAAGCAGACCCGCACCGCCAGGGACACGGTGATCTGGAAGTTCAGCGACTCCTTGCCCTGATCGTCGACGAACGGCATCTCGTCCTTCTTCGCCTGCCAGACGATCAGCGGCCCGATCAGGTTGCCGAAGGGGATGACGAACCCGACCAGAGCGGCGAGGTGGGCGAACATGCCCCACTGCCTGGCTTCGGGGCTGACGCCGCCGCCGGGCGGGGTGGGTTCCGTGGTCTGGTCGGGATCGCTCATGGCCGCTCCTTGAATCCGCTGAGGGGTCCCGGCCGCAGACCGCCGCGCGCATCGCCGCGCTGCGAGGCCCGGGGCCGGTAACCGTGACTGTCCCGGCACCCGGGCGACGTTGTCAAGAGCGTTGGCCGATGGGCTACCAGTTCAGCACCAGATACTGCTGGGCGTCGCCGGCCCGCACCAGCAGCACGGCCCGATCGTTCTCGCTGCGCTCGATCATGGCGTAGAACGCCTCGGCGCTGTCCACCGGCTGGCGGTTGACCTCCAGGATCACCGCGCCCCGGGCGAGCCCCGCCTCGGCGGCGGCCGAACCGCGCGCCACCTGGGCCACCACCACGCCCTTGCCGGGCTCGATGCCGAGCTGGGCCGCCATCTGCGGCGTCGGCGTCTGCACCACCAGGCCCAGCTCCCGGGCCGTCGAACCGTCGCTGCGGGCGACGAAGCCGGCGTCCTCGAGGGCGCCGATGGTGACGTCCAGGGTGCGGCGCCGGCCGTCCCGCAGGACCGTGAGCTCGGCTTCGCTGCCCGGCTCGGTGAGCGCCACCCGGTTGCGGAAGTCGCCGGTGTCGGTCACCGCTTCGCCCCGGTAGCCGACGATGATGTCGCCGACCTCGATGCCGGCGGCGGCGGCCGGCGAGCCGTCCGACACCTGGGCCACCAGGATGCCCTCGTTGCGGTCGAGGTCGAAGGACTCGGCGAGATCCGGCGTCAGCGGCTGAATCGACACGCCGAGGAAGCCCCGGGACACGCTGCCCGAGTCGATGAGCTGACCGGCGATGCTCTTCGCCAGGTCGATGGGAATGGCGAAGCCGATGCCCATGTAGCCGCCGCTGCGGCTGAAGATGGCGGTGTTCATGCCCACCACTTCGCCGTTCAGGTTCACCAGCGGTCCGCCGGAGTTGCCGGGGTTGATGGCGGCGTCGGTCTGGATGAAGTCCTCGTAGTCGTTGATGCCGATGCTGGTGCGGCCGGTGGCGCTGACCACGCCGACGGTCAGGGTCGAGCGCAGGCCGAAGGGGCTGCCGATGGCGACCACCCACTCGCCGACCTCCAGATCGGCGGAGCGGGCCAGCTCCAGCGGGGCCACCTGGTCGGTGTCGATCTCGATCACCGCCACGTCGGACTGGGGATCGGTGCCGGTCACCCGGGCGTCGAACTCGCGGCCGTCCTGAAAGCGCACGCGGATGCGGTCGGCGTCCTGCACCACGTGGTTGTTGGTCATGATGTAGGCCTTGTCGGCCGTCAGCCCCGAGTCGGTGGCGAACACGAAGCCGGAGCCCTGGCCGAACACCCGGTTGCCGCCGCCCGGACCCTGGCGCGGCGCGCCTGGGAGCTGGTCGCCGAAGAACCGGCGCAGGAAGTCGTCCGGGGCCATGGCCTGGCTGGACTCCCGGGTGCCCTCGACCTGGATGAACACCACCGAAGGCGACACCGCGCGGGCGACCGAGGCGAACGCCTTGCCGGTCTCGCGCAGGCTCTCGATGGCGGCGGATTCACCGCTGCCGGCGGCGGCAGTGGCGGGAGGCGCTGCGACGGCGGTGGTGAGCAGGAGCAGCAGGGCGGTGAGCAGAGATGACGGTCGGTAATGCATGTCGGTCCTCTCGTTGTTCGAATGTCTCGATCTCTCCCCGATCGAAGCCTCCCTGGTGAGCCGGTCCCGTGGGCGCGCCGGCGGCGGCCCGGGGACTGAACCGTTGGGCACAGCGCGGCGGGATAAGTTCCTTGTCAGTGCCGGCGGCCCCGGGGTGTCAGCCGAAGTCGCTCCGGCCGCGGCGGGCGCTGATCAGCATGGCGATGGTCACGCCCACCAGCACGGCCAGGATCAGCAGGGTGGCCAGGGCGTTGATCTCCGGCGACAGGCCGAGGCGCACCTTGGAGAAGATCACCATGGGCAGGGTGGAGGCGCCCGGGCCGGAGACGAAGCTCGCGATCACCAGGTCGTCGATGGACAGGGTGAAGGCCAGCAGCCAGCCGGCGACCAGCGCCGGGGCGAGCAGCGGCACGGTCACCAGGAAGAAGGTGCGCACCGGCCGGGCGCCAAGGTCCATGGCCGCTTCCTCCAGCGACGGGTCGAGCTGGGACAGCCGCGACTGCACGACCACCGCCACGTAGGCGGTGCAGAAGGTGATGTGGGCGATGGTGATGGTGGTGACGCCGCGTCCGGACGGCCAGCCGAACTGGGCTTCCAGGGCGATGAACAGCATCAGCAGCGACAGGCCGGTGATCACCTCCGGCACCACCAGCGGCGCCGCCAGCATGCCCGAGAACAGGGTCCGGCTGCGGAACCGGCCGAACCGCACCATGACGTAGCCGCCGAGCAGGCCGAGCACGGTGGCGACGCTGGCGTTCATCACCGCGATCTTCAGCGACAGCCAGGCCGCGCCGAGGATCTGCTGGTCCGCCAGCAGCGCGCCGTACCAGCGGGTGGAGAACCCCTGCCACACCATCACCCGCTCGCTGGCGTTGAACGAGTACACCACCAGCGTGACGATCGGCAGATACAGAAACGCATAGCCGAACAGCGCGAGGGTGATGAGGGTGAGGGGCCTACGCACGCCACCTCCAGCCCGCGATTCCCCCCGTAGGAGCGGCCTCCCGGCCGCGATTGGCCGCCGCTTCGCGGCGGCATAGCGGTTTGCCTTCGGCAAACCGCACGCATGAGCCCGGCGTCGGCGCCGATCGCGGCCGGGAGGCCGCTCCTACCGAGGGAGAGGGCCTACGCATCCGCCCCCCGCACATCCCGCCGGTAGTTCTGCAGCGCCGCGATGGGCAGCACCAGGATCAGCAGCATCACGATGGCCACCGCCGAGGCGATGGGCCAGTCGCGGTTGGCGAAGAACTCGTTCCACAGCACCCGGCCGATCATGATGGAGTCGGGGCCGCCGAGCAGCTCCGGGATCACGAACTCGCCCACCGCCGGGATGAACACCAGCAGCGAGCCGGCGACGATGCCGGGCAGGGACAGCGGCAGGGTCACCTTCACGAACGCCTGCCAGGGGCGGCAGCCGAGGTCCATGGCCGCTTCCACCGTCGAGTAGTCCAGCCGCGCCAGCGCGGCGTACAGGGGCAGGATCATGAACGGCAGGTAGGAGTAGACGATGCCGACGTACACCGCGCCCTCGGTGTAGAGCATGTTCAGCGGCGCGTCGATCACCCCCAGGCTCATGAGCGCGCCGTTGATCAGTCCACCGCCCTGGAGCAGCACCTTCCAGGCGTACACGCGGATCAGAAACGACGTCCAGAACGGCAGGATCACCAGCATCAGCAGCAGGAGCTGCAGCCGGCCCTGGGCCCGGGCGATGGCGTAGGCGATGGGATAGCCGATCAGCAGGCACAGGATCGTCGACACCAGCGCGATGCGCAGCGAGGTCAGGTAGGACAGCAGGTACAGCCGGTCCTCCAGCAGGAAGGCGTAGTTGGCCAGCGTCGCCTGGAGCGACCAGCCGCCGTCCGCGCCGGTGGCGATCAGCGGCGTGTACGGCGGCTGGGCGATGATCGACTCCGCCAGCGAGATCTTCAGCACGAAGGCGAAGGGCAGCAGGAAGAACAGCGTCAGCCAGATCAGCGGCACCGCGTAGACCAGCCAGCGGCCGCGGGTCAGGCCGCGTCCGCCCGGGCCGGCGGTCTGCCCGGCGGCGTCGCCCGGCACGATCATGCGGGCAGCACCACCACGCTGTCCGGCGACCAGGACAGCCACACGGTCTCGTCCCAGGTGAAGTCGGAGTCGGTGGTGCGGCTGTGCATCGGCACCGACACCTCGAGGTCGAGCCCCTCTCCGGCCGTGACGTGGTAGATGGACTGGGCGCCGAGATAGGTGATCTCGTCGATCCGCCCCTGCACGGCGTTGTCCCGGGACGCCGGGGCTTCCCGGGAGAGCTTCATCTTCTCGGGCCGGATCGCCACCCACACGGGATGGTCGGCGACATGGGCCGGCACCGGGCCGGCCGGGGCGATGTCGATGTCGGCGGCCACCGCGCGCAGCCGGTCCGCCGCCGCGCCGGCCTGGCACTCGAACAGGTTCACCGAGCCGATGAAGCCGGCCACGAAGCGGTTGGCCGGCGCCTCGTAGATCTCCCGGGGCGTGCCCACCTGATCGAAGCGGCCGTCGCGCATCACGGCGATGCGGCTCGACAGGTTCATGGCCTCCTCCTGGTCGTGGGTGACCAGCACGAAGGTGATGCCCACCTTCTCCTGGATGCGCGACAGCTCGAGCTGGGTGCGCTCGCGCAGTTTCTTGTCCAGGGCGGCCAGGGGTTCGTCGAGCAGCAGCAGCTTCGGCCGTTTGACCAGCGCCCGGGCCAGGGCGACGCGCTGGCGCTGGCCGCCGGACAGGGCGTCGGGCCGGCGCCGGGCGAAGCGGCTGAGCTCCACCATCTCCAGGGCCTCGTCCACCCGTTCGGCGGTCTCCGCCCGGGGCACCCGGTCCTGCCGCAGGCCGAAGGCCACGTTGTTCCAGACGTTCATGTGCGGGAACAGGGCGTAGGACTGGAACATCATGTTCACCGGGCGCTCGTAGGGCGGCGTCCGGGTCATGTCCTGGCCGTCGATGAAGATGCGCCCGGCGCTGGGCAGCTCGAGGCCGGCGAGCATTCGCAGCAGGGTGGTCTTGCCGCAGCCGGAGCCGCCGAGCAGGCTGAAGAACTCGCGCTCGTAGACGTCCAGAGAAACGTCGTCCACGGCGACGAAGTCACCGAACCGTTTGGTCACCCCCTCGATGCGCAGAAAGGGTTCCGCGTCGCGGTGGTTCCAGGGCTGGTCGACGAAGGGGTCCAGAGCGTTCGGTGGCAAAGTGCGGCCTCGTTTCCGGCTATCATAGGCGAGCGCGGCAGCGGCTGCGATACTCCCGGCGAGCGTTCCCGGCCGGCGGCCCCGCACCGACATTCACGCATCCCAACAGTCGAGCGAAGCCATGTCCACCAGCCTTGCCGATCTCCAGCGCCGCGACCGCGAGCATCACTTCCACCCGTTCACCGACTTCAAGGATCTCGGCCGGCGCGGCACCCGCGTCATCGTCCGGGGCGAGGGCGTCTACGTCTGGGATCACCAGGGCAACAAGCTGCTCGACGGCATGTCCGGGCTGTGGAACGTCAACGTCGGCTACGGCCGCCGCGAGCTGATCGAGGCCGCGACCCGTCAGCTCGAGACCCTGCCGTTCTACAACAGTTTCTTCCAGTGCACGACGGTGCCGCCCATCGAGCTGGCCGAGCGGCTCGCCTCGCTCACCGGCAACCGCCTGTCCCACGTGTTCTTCGCCGGCTCCGGCTCCGAGGCCAACGACACCAACATCCGCCTGGTGCGCCGCTTCTGGCAGCTCCAGGGCCAGCCCGAGCGCAAGGTCATCATCAGCCGCACCAACGCCTACCACGGCAGCACCATCGGCGCCGCCAGCCTGGGCGGCATGAAGCCCATGCACGAGCAGGGCGGCCTGCCGATTCCGGACATCGTCCACGTCGACCAGCCCTACCATTTCGAGTCCGGCGGCAACCTGTCGCCGGAGGACTTCGGCGTCGAGGTGGCGCGCCGGCTCGACGAGAAGATCCGCGCGCTGGGCCCGGAGCGGGTGGCCGCCTTCATCGGCGAGCCGGTGCAGGGCGCCGGCGGGGTGATCATTCCGCCGGAGACCTACTGGCCCGAGGTGTCCCGGGTGTGCCGGGAGCACGGCATCCTGCTGATCGCCGACGAGGTGATCACCGGCTTCGGCCGGCTCGGCCGCTGGTTCGGCCACGAGCGCATGGGCTTCGAGCCGGACCTGGTCACCTTCGCCAAGGGCGTGACCTCCGGCTACATCCCGCTCGGCGGCGTGCTGGTCGGCCAGCGCGTGGCGGAGGTGCTGGCCGCCGACGGCGGCGAGTTCGCCCACGGCTACACCTACTCGGGGCACCCGGTGGCCTGCGCCGTGGCGCTGGCCAATCTGGACGTGATCGAGTCCGAGGACCTGCCCGGGCGGGTCCTGAACGACATCGGCCCCTACTTCCGGGAAGGCTGGCTGGCGCTCGCCGACCGGCACCGCATCGTCGGTGAGGCGCGCATGTTCGGCTTCATGGGCGCGCTGGAGCTGGTCCGCGAGGGCCACACCCGGTTCGACAAGGATCAGAAGGCGGGCGAGCGCTGCCGCGATCTGTGCATCGAGCACGGCCTGGTGATGCGCGCCGTCGGCGACACCATGATCGTGGCGCCGCCGCTGGTGATCAGCCGCGCCGAGATCGACGAGCTGCTGGACAAGGCCGACAAGGTGCTGACCGCCACCGCGGCGGCGCTGGGCGGGTGACCATGATCCGCCGGCAGCGCCAGATCCGTATCCCGGGAGATCGTGCTTGAGCCGCGACATGCACCCCAGCGTCGGCTTCGAGCAGTCCTGGTACCACGCCACGGCCCGGGGCGGCCGCGACCGGCCGGCCCTGGAGGAGAACCTGCGGGTCGACGTGTGCGTCGTCGGCGCCGGCTACACCGGCCTGTCCGCCGCCCTCGAGCTGGCCGAGCGCGGCTACTCGGTGGCGGTGCTGGAGGCGTACCGGGTCGGCTCCGGCGCCAGCGGCCGCAACGGCGGCGTGCTCGGCATGGACCAGCGCAAGGACCAGGACGAGCTCGAGTCCTGGCTCGGTGCCGACACCGCCCGGCGGCTGTGGCAGGTGGCGCTGGACGCCAACGCCCTGGTCC
>MDTG01247014.1_pt1 | contig 13875 bp, 10 predicted proteins | sample 811421 | NCBI WGS metagenome assembly MDTG01 (sample SAMN05326645, study PRJNA326480) | marine metagenome | isolation source: seawater | place: Pacific Ocean: South East | collected 2011 | reverse complement strand
ATCTGCACATAAAAAATGCACCGCAGCGAGCTGATTAGCACTAGGCGTATCAAAGTGCGGCAACATTTGAATCGGCCTCAGTTTTTTTGTTGGTGTTGTGGCAATTGAAAAAGCAGAAAAAACCACTTTCATTTCATTACTGCCTATAAAACTGAACGACGACTTTAAAGTAGGGAGTAACGCTTTAAGTTGCTCATTATAATTAGCGGGTGATGGTTTTCTAACCCCAGGATATAAATCCCCAGTAACTGCTGTAAATGCCGAGTTATGATTAACGTTTTCAGAGGCATCAGCGATGAGTTCATTATAATTTAAACTTAAATCATCAATCACTAAAACTGGTATGCGTTCATTACCAACAACGAGGCATGTAACTTTCATTGCTGGGTTTAAAAAACTAACACTGGTCATGTACACTCGTTAACTGTTCGTTTTTACGCTCAATAAGCGGATAAACTTGCCCCAATGAATTGATCATGGTGTAAATTGGTTTAAGTTGTTGGGCTTTATGCAAGCGCCCTACTTGCTCGTAATCTAACGCTGCAAGTTTTTCTTCATTAACCGTATACAAACCATTCATGCGTGCACTTTGTTGATTGCTAAATGTCACTTCAAGGGTCAGTGGCTGCACCAAATCAAGCGCTAATAATGTATCAATAAGTGCCTTGTTATCTATTTCACCTTGTAATAAATACCCCAGGCACTGCTTCATCTTAATAAAATAATCGCTGTCTTCACCACCATCAGTAAACAAGTCATGGCTGTCAGCAGCCTTGCTTGCTGTGTTATCTTTTACTACAGATGGACAGTCTAAGTTGATACATACTGCATAGTCGTCTTCACTTTCAGTATTAATATCACCGACAAAAAACGGTTGTCTCTGTAGCTGTAGTGGCAGGTACACGCCTTGCCATTGACCATTTTTAAAAAATAAGTTTTCGTGTTGTTCAAAACCTAATAATGCCGATAGCGTAAACTCACCGGTTTCAGCATTTTTAGCAAGTACGATCGGATGCTGTACCGATACTTGGCTAAATTCAGCAACCACAATAGGCAGCATATTTATTTTACTGCTATGTACTTGCGTTTGTATGGGGTCAATCTTTAAGTGTTTGTGAGCAGCGTAATTAATTGCAACTAAATTTGTCATGTTATTCTCTTTATTTTTATATTTGCACAGCGCAGTTAAATTGCACTAAATCCATGCTGTTTTATTTTATCTAGCAACTCTCTGTTACTAGGTAAGCTCGAAACAGCCTGCTTTGTCATAGTTTTATTCTTAGTAAACTGAGTTTGCGCAAATGCATGATCATTCAACCGATAAGGTGTCATACTGTAATCGCTTTTAAAGCCCATTCCATACAAAACATATTGATAACTTGCCGCTGGAAACACTTCATTATTACTCGCAAAATCATAATCTGCAGGGGCGCGATATTGCCAAACCTGCATTAAGTCTTGCAAACTTTGCGGAATAGTTTGCGGATCACGGTTATCTGTCCAAAATGCATTATCGGTGCGTTCACTTAAAATATAATGCAGTTTTAAGAAGTCGATTATTTTTTCCCAGCGGTATAAAAATATTTCGTTAAACCGTTTTGCGGTAATATCCATCACCTCACGAGTAGCAGGTAATTGCTCGCTAATCATTTGTGCTGACATCTCAACTAATACCAATGCAGAGGCTTCAAGCGGCTCTAAAAAACCAGCCGACAGGCCAACAGCTACACAGTTATTTTGCCAAAAATGGCTACGATGGCCACTTTCGATAGGGATCTTTCTAATAGTCAAAGAATCAATTTTTTCACCGACATATTCTGCAAGCTTTTCTCTTGCTTGCGCTTGCGTACTGTATTTACTGGAATACACATAACCAACACCGCGACGGTGTTGCAAGCCAATATCCCATATCCAACCCGCTTCTTGCGCTGTAGAAATAGTATGTGACGCAATTGGACTGTCATCATTTTCATAAGGTACTTGGACAGCCAGCGCGGTATCAATAAATAAAACATCACGCAAAGACTTAAACGGCACTTGATAGTGCTTGCCTAGCAACAATGATGAAAAGCCACTGCAATCGACAAATAAATCACCACTTATATTGCCTGCTTGCTTGGTTGTGAGACTACTTATATCGCCATTTTCTTTACTATTAACTCTCGATACATCTGCTAACACGTGCATAACGCCTAGTTTTTCGGTGCAGTGCTTTTGCAAAAAAACAGCAAATTTAGCTGAATCTAGATGATAAGCATAATTTGCAATAGCTCCGTATTCAGGCGTTCTGATTGTCTTTGGTGCAAGCCCTTGCTCACATAGCGCTTCTTGAAAACATACCGCGTTTGAAAACGACATGGCTGGTGCTGAATCGTTTAACCAATGCCCCGCAATATCCGTTTTTGTGAACCCTTGCGGTAAAACCAAAGGGTGATAATAAAAGTCATCTTCGCTGCCATCCACCCATTGCGCAAACTTAGCACCTTGTTTAAAACTTGCGTCACACTGGCGAATAAAATCAGTTTCACTAATACCCAGAGCAATTAGCGTACTACGCATCGTCGGCCAAGTTCCTTCGCCAACACCAATAATAGGTATATTTGGCGATTCCACTAATACCACCTTCACGCCTGCTTCTGTATTACTTTGATGCTGGGCAGCCAAGCGCCCAGCAGTTAACCAGCCAGCAATACCTCCACCAACCACAACAACGGTGTTTATTTGTTTATCTTTTTGCTTCATTTTTAATACTCAAGTGGGTTGCAAATAAAAGTGACTTTTAGGTTACGTTCTAAAAGCCACTTTATTTAACGTTTAGAAGCTACCGCGAACACCAAACGTGAAACGTCGGCCGCTGTCTTCGATTTGCAGCATTTGATTAGCAAAACGACCACGCTTATGAACATACTCTTCGGTTAAGTTAATGCCTTCAACAAAAACTGTAACCTGCTCAGTTAAATCATAGCTGAGGTTTGCGTCAAGTTGAGCATAGTCTTCTACAATCGTCACTCCATCACCATTGAGCTGGCTAAGCGATTGCACGAAGCTGTCTCGCCAGTTGTAAGCCAGGCGAGCTTGAAAACCATCATTTTCATAAAAACCGACTACATTGTATGAATCACTTAACCCTGTAAGCGCAAACACCTGGGTAATATCTGCAGCGTCTAGTTCTTTATTACTGCCAACTAAAGTGGCATTAACCATAAAACCAAAACCACTGTCAAAGGTATGCTGTAGTGCAACCTCCCAACCATCAACAATAGCCGACTCACTATTATTTGGTTTAGTGTTAGTAAATACCGCAGTCGAGTCCGCTGAATCAGGGTTATCAACATCGGTGCCAGTTGAAGGGTCGGTTAATAAACTACCATCTGATAATTCGAACGTTAAATCTTCTGTGGTATTTATAATAAAGTTAGCAACGTTTTTCCTAAAGTATCCAGCTGAGACGTAGCTTGCATTACCGTAGTACCATTCAAGTGATAAGTCTAAATTATCAGAAGTAAAAGGGGATAATCCGGGATTACCTGAACTCGATGTTAAGTTGCCTCCTTGACGCGTTGTACCTATCACTGTCACCGGAGACATGCTATCGAGTGTCGGACGTGTAATTGTTTGTGATACCGCTGCACGGGCAATTAAGTCATCATTAATTTCAAGCTTAAGACTAAAGTTAGGTAAAATAGCCTCATAATCAGAGTCGGCCGAAATAGATTGCACTTCACCGTAATTAGCCAACATTTCTGTTTTGTCTAAAATCGATAGTGAACTGACCGGCTCATCAGTGCCGTTTACTTCGACATCAGTTGTTTCATAGCGAAATCCAGCTGAAGCAAATAACGGCATACCCGCAAGCTCGGCTTCAAAATCAAATTCGCTATACAAAGAAATTGTATTTTCTGTTATCTCAAATGATTTATTACGCTTTACAGCATCAAAACTAATTGGTTGGCCATTGGCCGCTGCATATTGCTCTAAATAAGCAAAATTTGCCTCGCCATCATGGGCAAGCCAAGAAGTCGGCATACGACCGCTGCCGCTTACACTTGATAAAAAGTCATCACCAGCATCAAATACAAATTGTGCAAGTCCATCCATATTCGGCATATCTGGGTAGCCGCAGAAAGTACAATGTATGCCAACGCCTTCATTATCCCAGCGATCAAGGTTTTTTGTTTCAGATGAATACATTGCACCAAATTTCACTGCGACAAGTCCGGTGTAGCCATCGTTATACCAAGTACCATCCCAACGAAATTGATCAACCGTATCTTTAACAGCCCAGCCACGGCGTAGCATTACATGCGCTCGGCTATTTGCCGTGTCTAAATGATTTGACACCCCATCAGGTGTCACTGCTGGGTTATAAGCACTACCATCTAACTCTTGTTGACCGCTGTAAATAGTGCCATCCGCAGAGGCAAACTCACTGGCATAAGGTAAAATCCCTTCATCAACTTGAAAACGAACACGGTTTGCATAACCAATCAGCGATAATTGATCGCCTCGGCCATTATTTGCTTCACGCTCAGCTTGTGAATGACTTAGGTCAAAATTCATTTTTAAATTATCGTTTACATGCCACTCTACATTAAAACCCAGCGCGCTTGAGTCTGTTAATCTGTCGAATTTTTTAGCATGCATGTCCGTTGCAAGGCCAACTTCTTGATAAAGGTCGATCACAGTACCATTTTCATCAACAGTCGGACCACCAGCATCACCAAACCCTTCTAAATTTGGCGCAGTAAACCAGTGTCCATAAGAAGTAGTATCGGCTTCTACATCAAAATCAGAATAAAGTGCGTCTGCAGTGATAACTAAGTCATCTGACGGTGCATATTGAATAACTAAGTTAGCATTGGTGCGAGTGCGTGTTTCAGTGGTTACTTTGTGATCGTAATTACGCGGCGAAAAAATATTGCCTGTATAAGCATCGCCACTTTGAGTTTGCGGGTTCGCAACCCCGACATTTTCTAACCAACCATCGACTTGTGCTTGATTTAAACGTGTTTGACGTTCTTGACGAGATACCGCGAAGAGCAAACCTAAGGTGTCATCATTGAAGGTATTACTAATTAACCCTGATATCTCAGGAGTGGTTTCTTCACTATTTTCATCATAAATGCCTTTTACACTGCCAGCTAATTTGAAGCCGTTGATAGCAAATGGTCTAGCTGTGTTAACATTAATTGTTGAGCCTATGCCGCCTGACTGCTTTGTTGCTGTTGAAGTTTTAAACACATCTAAACTTTTAACTAGCTCTGCGGCAATGGTATCAAAACTAAAAGCACGGCTTTGATTTTCAGAGGCCATTTGACGGCCGTTTACTAACACAGTATTAAATTGCGGGCCGAAACCACGCACCGTAATTAATTGCCCTTCCCCTCCTGAGCGGTCAATTGAAACACCCGTAATACGTTGTAATGATTCAGCTAAGTTGGTATCAGGAAATTTACCAATGTCTTCTGCAGAAATAGAGTCAACAACGCCACCAGCTTCGCGCTTGGCATCCATGGCACGTCCAAGTGATCCTCTTATTCCCCTTACTTCAATTATTTCGGGTCCTTGTTCTTCGGTATCGGCTACTGCGGGTAGAGCAGCGCTACTAAGCACTGCGAGCACGGCACTTGCCACTGCATTCTTTTTATAATTAGTCATGTTGTCATTTCTCTCGAAGCTTGAGTCTATCGAAATAGATATCTGCCCATCTTCGCTGACGTGTGATTGCAAACCGGTATCTGCAAGCAAACTATTTAATGCATTTATTATTGAATACTCGCCAGTGATATTATTTGTCTGTAACTGTTGAATTTTATCCAATGGGAACAGTAAAGTAATATCAGCCTGCTCTGCAAAATTAATCAGCGATAGATCAGCCCTTTGTCTTGGAATATCAAACATCATTTTGTCATTCTTAATGCTTGCCTGTACCTCGGTATTTATCAACGTAAATACTAAAGCCAGAGCACTAAAATGCAGTTGAGATTTTTGACATTCTACGTGTATAGTTTTTCGCCATACACAAAACAAAGACGAGTGACTTTTTATTTTCCCCCATAAATATTTTTTATTATTTACAAATAATATATGTTTTTGACTAATCATATTGATAATTGCAAAGCCTTTTTTACTTTTCTTTTTATTAAAATACTGCGGCTAAATATTCAGTTTTGAATAATTGTTCGCTTGTAAGTAATTATTCCTTTCAACCACTAAAGCGACTTCAAAAGGCGATTAGCGATATAAAGTTGCTACCTTTTATGAACCATTTTCCTAACAATCAAATACCTATATAGAAACAGGCAATAGCTCAGCTAAGGCTATGCCATTAATTGTTGAAAACTGTAGTACAATTGTCACAGTAATTACAAGCTTTAAGCAAGGCGAGAAGTCGCCAAGCCACAGTCAATGAAGAAAATAGTTGGCTAATTAATTTTCCCTAGTGGATTTTTTAATCTCAATCGTCTTACTAAGTATTGGCGAAAAATAGAAACTGCTGAGCAAAAATCCATGAGAAATACTAAATGACAAAAGACACTCTACTTTACAAGGCTTACTTAGTCTCGAGAAAAAGTATTTCACGCGTTGTCGCGAGAATTGTGCCGCCTCATGAAATTGAAGATATTGTCCAAGAAACCTATGTACGTATATGCCAAATTGAAAATAGAGAAAATATAAAATCACCTAAGTCATTTATTTATAAAACTGCGCGCAATCTAGCATTAGATTACCAAAAACAGGCTAACATACGCTTGGTCGATGGTATCGAAAATATGGAAGCGCTGGAACAGCTTCTTTGCGAACACAACAAAGATGAAATGTATGAGAGCACACTGACGGATAATGAATTCTCGAATTTTTGTGAAGCGGTGCGCTTGCTTCCTCTGCAATGTCGTAAAGTGTTTATTTTAAAAAAAGTGTATGGTTATTCGCAACGCGAAATAGCAACACAACTGGAGCTTAGTGAAAGTACCGTGGAAAAGCATATTGCAACTGGCATGAAAAAATGTACGCTGTTTATGCGTCAATCAAAAAAAAGTACCTATAGTGAATCAGCCTCTTCAGCAAACCTCAGCGCAGGGGGAAAATATGAGTAATGTTCATCAAATTAATCAACTCCGCCAAGATAGTCATCAAGCTGATGATGAACGCTTAGATCAAGCCAGTGAGTGGTTAGCCAAACTTGATAGAAATCTTAGTAAGGAAGAAAAAAAAGCGCTTCAAGCTTGGTTAGCTGAGTCATATAAAAATGTTGAGGTACTTCTAGAGGTTGCGCAGCTATGGGACAAAATGAGTGAACTAAGCCGATTATCAGACTTATTTCCACAAACAGAACAACAAAAAACACTCCCTGTGTGGCTAGGCGCAATGGCAGCATCCATTTTTTTGGCTGTTGCGCTTAGCTTTTTTCAAGAAACATTTAACTTCTCGTTTTTTAGTCTTGGAAATAACTCTGCTGTGGTAGCAAAACAATTGAATTTCCAAACAGCAGTAGGTGAAAGTAAAGATATTCTTTTGCCTGATCAAAGTAAAATAACGTTAAATACAAATAGCTTTGTACACGTCAAATTAACGCCATCAGCGCGAATCATCACCCTTTTACGTGGTGAAATCCACATCGATGTTGCCCATGACACTTCACGACCACTAAGTGTAGTCGCTGGCAACAAAATTATTCAAGCGGTGGGCACTGCTTTCAATGTTGAAGTAAACACTAAACAAATAGAACTTATTGTCACTGATGGAAAGGTATTAGTTGCTCAACAGCAGGCAACTGAAATACCTAACCTATCAAGTAAGGGAACTTCTCGTGTGACAAACAATACTGCTTTGGATTCAACTCCTGTATCAAAAGGCGAAAAATTAGATTTAGACTTTGCCGGTACGATCACCAAAAAAGCGGAGAAAGTGGACGCCATTGATGTCGCTGCCAACCTATCTTGGCGTCAAGGTAGTTTAATATTTAGAGGTGAATCCCTTCACGATGCCATGACTGAAATTAGTCGTTATACCAATATCGATTTTGAACTTGCAGATGATGAACGTTTAAAAAAAGTACAAGTAGCTGGAATGTTTAAAACCGGCGATATTAAAGGCCTATTAGAAGTGCTGAGCAATAACTTTGACATTAGCTATGAAAGAGTAAGCCCAGAAAAGATTGTTTTAAAATATGCTACACCGCAAACAACTATATAACTCATGACAACAATAATCAGGTAAACCACCATGACAACATCTTTATCGTCGGGCCTTAATAAGAGCCCGAATCACACAGTACCAATAGAAACTCACTCATTGTTTTACGTTATTTTTATATCTAGCGTTGCTGCTATTGGCGGCTTTTTATTTGGTTTTGACTCTGGCGTTATCAACGGAACAGTGTCCGCTCTTGGCAATACCTTTGCCTCAAACAGCGTTGCAACGGGTTTTAATGTTGCCTCGGTTTTACTTGGTTGTGCACTAGGTGCGCTGGTAGCCGGGCCACTAGCAGATAAATTTGGCCGCCGAGCGATTATGATTGTCACTGCTGTAATATTTGCCATCAGTGCATTTGGCTCTGGGGTGGCTGACAGCTCTGCCGAATTTATTTTTTATCGTTTATTTGGTGGATTAGGCATAGGGGCAGCATCCGTTTTAGCGCCCGCTTATATTGCTGAAGTCGCGCCTGCCGCTTTACGCGGACGTTTAGCAACGCTGCAACAATTAGCAATTGTACTTGGTTTATTTGCTGCTTTTCTAAGTAATTACCTAATAGCCTCTGCGGCAAATGGCGCAGAAGGTATTTTTTTACTTGATCTTGCGGCTTGGCGTTGGATGTTTTGGGCTGAGCTTGTCCCTGCTGGGTTATTTTTATTGGGGGTCTTATTTATACCCGAGTCACCGCGCTACTTGGTTGCTCAAGGCAAGCTAGAAAAAGCCAAAGCGGTATTTAGTAAAATATCGAATGAGGACACTCAAGCACAAATAAACGACGTTAAACAGTCGCTACACGGTGATAGAAAGCCAAGTATCCGTGATTTATTTATTGATGGTAAAAAGAAAATACACCCAGTAGTGTGGGTCGGCATTGCGTTGTCTGTGTTTCAGCAGTTTGTGGGGATCAATGTGGTGTTTTATTATGGCTCTGAGCTATGGCAAGCGGCCGGTTTTGATGAATCGCAATCTTTGTTTATTAATGTATTAGCCGGCACTACCAATATTTTATCTACATTTATAGCCATTGCACTTATCGATAAAGTAGGCCGAAAACCATTATTACTAGTAGGCAGTATTGGTATGTTTATAAGTTTAAGCGCATTAACCTATACCTTTGGTAGCGCTGGCCTAGACGAGGCTGGAAAACTGGCACTAAGTGAAAACATGGGCACTTTCGCCTTGATTATGGCGAATCTCTTTGTGGTGTTTTTTGGCTTAAGCTGGGGCCCAGTTGTGTGGGTACTATTAGGTGAAATGTTTAATAACAGAATTCGTGGTGCCGCTTTAGCTGTTGCTGCGAGCGCGCAATGGCTAGCAAACTTTGCAATTACAATGACTTTCCCAATCATGTTAGGCAGTATTGGCTTAGCAGGTGCTTATGGGTTTTATGCCCTATCAGCCTTAATTAGTGTGTTTTTTATTATTAAATATATAAAAGAAACTCGCGGTATGAAACTCGAAGCGATGTAACAGCAATAAGAAATGGCGACTTAGGTGTCGCCATTTCATTTTAAATATTATGATTCTACCTTAAGTAGTTCTACTTCAAATATAAGCAGTGATGCCGGTGGTATACTGCCAACACGCTTTTCACCATAAGCTAATTGATGCGGAACATAAAAGGTGTATTTATCACCTTCACTCATCAATTGTAAGCCTTCGGTCCAGCCTTTAATTACTTGATGCAGACCAAAACTAATCGGGCTATTGCGCTCAACAGAGCTGTCAAAAACACTGCCATCAAGCAAAGTACCGTGATAGTGAACGTTCACCATACTGGTAGGGCTTGGTTTTACATCAGAGCCACTGCTGTGCTCAATTTTATATTGTAGTCCTGAAGCTGTCTCAGTTACGCCTTCAACTTTACTGTTGGTGGCTAAAAAGTCACTAGCAAGTTGTGCATTGGCAAGCGCTTGCTGCTTGGCTTTTTTACTATTTTGAAAAATTAAGTAGCAAAATATAGCAATAATAATCGCTAAAATAATATTAATCATGATTCTTCACTCTGTTGTTCTTTTTCGTCTTCGTCGTTATCACCATTGACGATATCGGCAATATTATTTAATCGTGCTAAAGCAATGCCATTAACCGAATCTTCAGGGTAATGACCATCAGCCAGCTCACCGGCGTCTATATCCATTAACGCATTAAGAGCTTGGTCGACAGTTTCAACAGCATAAATATGGAATTTGCCTAACTCAACGGCTGTGAGTATTTCATCATCTAATACCAAATTAACTTGGTTAGATTTAGGCACAATCACACCTTGAGAGCCAGTTAAACCGCGCATTTTACACAGTTTAAAAAAGCCTTCGATTTTCTCATTTACACCACCAATGGCTTGTACATCGCCATGCTGGTTTATCGATCCTGTCAACGCAATCGATTGGCTGATGGGTAAGTTAGTAATTGCTGAGATCAGTGCGCATAATTCGGCGAGTGACGCGCTATCGCCATCTATGTAGCCATAACTTTGCTCGATTGCGATATTAGCACTGAGCGTTAAACTAAATTGCTGCGCGTACTTATTCCCTAAATAACCCGTAAGTAGCATCACCCCTTTAGAGTGAATTGCTTTGCCGAGCTCGGCTTCACGCTCTACGTCAATTACGCCATCAGCCCCTGCGTACACTGTGGCAGTAATACGTGCTGGGGTACCAAATGACGTATCACCAATGTGCAACACGGTTAAGCCATTCACTTTACCAACGGCTTGGCCGTCTGTGGCGATTAGGGTGTGTCCTTCTTTAATATCGCTGAGCATGTTTTCACTAATTTGCCCTGTGCGGTACTGTTTACCTTCAATCGCTTCATCAATATGGTGAGCGTCAATTAAGCTTAAATTATCTTGTTTGGTATAAAAGCTGGCTTCTGCCACCAGCTCTAGCACATCGGCAAAACGCGCTGATAGTTTATTATGGTGCTCTGCTTGGCGATAACTAAACTTAAGTAGTCGTGCCATAGCTGATTCGGTCAAACTACATTTTAACGTATCTTGGCAATACTCAGTCACTTTAGTGATAAATTGATACTGCAGTTTGTCACTACTAGGTAGATAATAATCAAAGTCTGCCAGTACTCTAAATAATTCAGCAAACTCTTCGTCGTACTCGCCAATGGTGTAGTACAAGTCACGTGAGCCTAACAAAATAATTTTCACATCAAGTGGTATCAACTGCGGACGAAGCGTAAAACTGCTGCCCACTGCACTGTCTTGATACGGTAAATCATTTTTGATTTGATGCGTTTTTAGCGACAGCTTTAAGCCATCCCACACTTGTGGGTTTGCCATGACTTTTTCAGCGTCCATGATCAAGTATCCGCCATTAGCGCGGTGAAGTGCCCCAGGTTGAATAGAACGATAACTGGTGATCAACGAGCCTTGCGACGCCGCGTATTCTATTTTGCCAAAAATATTGCCAAAAGTTGGGTTAGGTTCATAGACGACAGGCGCAGCATCGCCTTCTTTAAATTCTACTAAGATATTGGGCGCAAAAAAGTCGGTCAACATGCCTTTGCTATCAAAATCTTCTTTGTTTTCCTCGCTGACATCTTCATCGTCAAGCCATTCAAGCACTGCATCGATAATTTCAACTCGAATGTCTTTTAAATAACGTAGCACGCCGATATGGGCGGCGTATTTATGTTCTAAATCTTTTAACAGCGGTTTGGTAGCAAGCTCTGCGGTGGATTTTTTTAAATTACGCAGTTTTTCTGACGATTCACGCTTCCAACGCGGTAATTCAATTAATGCTTCAATCAAGGCATCTTCGAGTTTTTCGATGACTTCATAAAACTGCTCACGTAAGTCATCATCAAGGGCGGCAAATTCAGCATCACTTAGCTGCTTACCATTGATTAAAGGTGCAAACCCCACTACGCTTTTTTCTTCAATTAAAGCAACGCTTTGTTCAAGCGCTGCAATTTCAACTTTGGTGATAGCAGCGTCATAAGCGTCATTAAACTCACGATCAATTTTTTTCTTTTTTCGTTGGTACGCAGGGTTGTCAAAAGCTGCAGGAAAGGTATCTAGCACTTCGTCAATGAACGAGTCGATATCATCAGCTAATTGTTTACTCTGCCCTGCCTGTAAAAACATTGCGATAGGTTCACGGTGGTCATCATAATTATTAACGTATAACCACTCATTAGGCGTTGGGCGACCTTTACTGTGTGCCTCTAACTTATCTTTTACTAAGGTAAAACGCCCATGGGCCGCTTCACCCATAACGTAAACATTATAACCTGGTAGTTCCATGCCTAATGAAAAATCCAGCGCACTTTGCGCACGTTGCTGACCAATAAAGGTCAATGTTTCAGGGTATGGGTTGCTCATGCAATTTTTTACATGATTAAATGAAATTGTCGGCGCTAAGGCAGACACAGGTAGTGGCAGCAGTTTTTTCGTCATTCTAACTTCTTTTTGTATCAGCATATCGGCTGATTAATTTTAATATGGGCAGAGCAATGAGCCTACCCACAATTTTATGGTTGTAATGCCTTGCGGGTAAAGTAGATACCGTTACATTCTGAACAAGCACTAATTTGCGTGGCATGATAAATATCATAGCTATGGCTGCAATTCTTACATACTAATGTGCCCATGGCTATCCATTCACCTTGATGGTAAACCCCGTTATGTTTAAAATCTTGGTTTAATGCATGCCATTCTAATTGAGTTTTATCTTCAATATGCGACAACTCAAACCATAATGACTCTTTAAGTTCCTGCCACGCAAGAGAATCATAGTGTTTATCGTTTTGCTGAATATGTTTAATATCACGCTTTAAATATTCGCGGTACAAGGTAAGTTTTTCTTGCCCTAAATCTTTTAGAGCTTGCAATAAAGAACGCACGTTTTTCGTCGCTACGTGCATCTTCAAATGCAGGTAGGTCCTCGGTTTCGCCATCAACAGCAGTGTTTTTTAATCTAGGCTCAATAATTTTATCAGTGATGTACCAGCCTAATAACACAATAAACAAGCTTGAAGCCGAGGTGAATGCCCAGTTATTGAGCGGGTTAATCGACATCGCTGGATTAATAATTTGCGCCGCACTTTGCGTAAAGCTTTGCAGTAGTGGATCAATGCCTGATGGAATAAAGTTAGCCCCAAAGCCCCCACTTACCCCCGCAAATGCAGCAGCAATACCCGCCAGAGGGTGACGCCCAGCGGCATAAAAAATAACCCCAGCAAGAGGAATAACTAACACATAACCGGCATCGGTTGCTGTGTGGCTAACAATAGCAACTAAAATAATAGATGGTGTAAGCAACTGTTTAGGCGTTACTTTTAGCATAAGCTTTAAGCCCGTGTTGATAAAGCCTGAATGCTCTGCAACACCGACCCCCAGCATAGCGACTAATACAACCCCTAATGGCGCAAAACCAGTAAACGTTTTTACCATAGAGGATAAAAAGGTGGCGAGTGAGTCACTGGCCAACATATTATTGATAATAATAGCTTCGCCAGTACGCGGATCTATGGCATCAAAGTTAACGCCTGAAAACCACCACGACAAAAACCAAATTAGCAGCATGGCAAATAAAAATATAATTGCTGGATCAGGAAGCTTATTACCTACCCGCTCAACAAAATTTAAAAATCGCGCAACTATGCCAGTTGGCATTGTCGCATCATTATTGTTATTCATTTCACTTGTTCCCTAGAATTTAGACT
>MDTG01076702.1_pt1 | contig 13875 bp, 14 predicted proteins | sample 811421 | NCBI WGS metagenome assembly MDTG01 (sample SAMN05326645, study PRJNA326480) | marine metagenome | isolation source: seawater | place: Pacific Ocean: South East | collected 2011 | reverse complement strand
AGACAACAAGGTAGAGATTGTGATCAAAATGTAAAAAAGTTTAATTTTGATCTAACTAGACTAGAAAAATTTTTAGCTAAAAAAAAATATAAGATAAATAATAAAAAGACTTATAAAATTTACAGTTACAAAAATTCTACAAGAATTATTATGTCTAATTTAAATAATTATTTAAACATATGAAAAATACTGATCTTACCATATATAAAATTTTAAAAAACTATTTAAAGACTGATAAGAATATCCTTAATTCAAATTTTATTAAAAATAAATTAATTGATTCTCTAGATATGATAAAATTAATTTTTGATATAGAAAAAAAATTTCAAATTTCATTCAAAAGAAATGACTTAAATGAAAAAAATTTTTGTTCAAAAAAAAATATTAATAAAATAGTGAAAAAATATCTTGAAAAATAAAATTTTAATATGCGGAATGGGCGATCAATCTTATTCAGTAATCGATATTATAAATGAACAAGATAAATTTGAAATTGTAGGTTTCGTAGATAAAAAAAAATCAAATAATATGTACAAATACCCATATCTAGGAACTGACAAAGTCTTAAAAAAATTATTTGAAAAAGGTGTAAATTTTGCATTTCCAGCTATAGGTATTGGAAAAAACGTTGATATTTATTTGAGGGAAAAAGTTTTTATTAGTTTAAAAAATATTGGTTTTAAAATACCGAATTTAATATCAAAAAACGCAGTAATTAATCCAGGAGTTAAAATGAACGAGGGAAATTTAGTTATGGCAGGCTCGATTTTAGACAACTTTGTAAAATTAGGAAGTAACATTTCAATTGGTTTAAACTGTTCTATTGGTCATAGTTCAAAGATTTTCAATAATGCTACATTAGCAGGTGGTGTTATTTTAAATGGTAACACAATAATCGGTAAGAATACATTCATAGGTATGGCTTCCGTAATTTATGAGTCCGTTGGAAGTTATTGTAAGATTATGCCAAACATTACAGTTATGGATAAAATAGGATCAAAAAGTATAGTTTTTAATGATATCAGTAATAAAGTATTTAAATCAAAATAAGCTAAGTTTTAGTAAAGATTTATATTTTGAGAAAAACCCTAATGGGTTCATTATATATAATGTTAAATTCAGAACTAGCATACTTATAGAAAATAATCTCTATATAAATTTGTTTATAAATCCCCAAAAAAAATTAAATAAGTTTAAGAAATACTTATACAAAGATATAAATGAATTTAATTTATGGGAAAATATGTATTTAAATCCAAATTTGATAAAAACAAATAAACCATTTATAAAATCAAACTACTCTAAAATTTTTGAAATATTAGAATCTAAGAATATTTTTGTTAGTAAAAAAAATTCTAAGAAAAATACAAATAATTTTTTTGAAGAATACAGTGGAAATATAAATAAACAAATTTTAACAGAAACATTATTTAAAAAAAAAAATATCAATGAATGGTGGATTGAACAAAAGTTTTATAAAAACAATTTAAGGCTTATTAAAAATACCCCTTATAAGTTTATTCAATTTGAATATTTAAAAAAATATTTAAATTCTCAAAAAGAGCTTAAAAGAAAATCAGTATTAGAAATTGCATGCGGACATGGTTTTTACAGTAATTTATTCTCAAAATATTTTAATGTAGTTCATGGATTTGACTATAATAAAAATTATATTGAGATAGCGAATAATTTATTTAAAAAAAATAATCTTTTTTTTTATACCTCTGATTTACTAAATAAAAATTTTTCTAAAAATAAAAAATTTGATTATATCTTTATGATTGATGTATATTTATTTTTTTTTGATAAAAAATACCAAATAAATTTATATAAAAATAAAAGCAATATTCTAAAAAAAATTTACAATTCACTTAAAAAGAATGGTAAGCTTATAATTATCGATCCTCATAATTTTTGGTTAACTCCAAGATTTGGTTCTGATAAAAATCCTTTTGGTATAATATCTGAATATTTTAATAACGAGTTCTCATCACTTCCACCTTTAAATAAAAGATTGAGTCCTTTATTCGAATCTGGTTTTAAAATAGTTAGTTTTGATGAACCTAAAATAACAAATACTTCAAAAAAATATTTATCAAATTTGGACTATAATTTCCTATCAAAATTTCCTCAATGGATTTGTTTAACTTTGATGAAATGAATAATAAAAATAGTAGTTATATAATCTCTGAGATTGGTGTAAATCATAACGGCTCAGTAAAATTGGCAAAAGAACTAATAAAAAAATCGAAATGGGCGGGTGCTGATGCAGTAAAATTTCAATTTTATGATGTTGAACAAAATTATAATAAGCAAAATACTTCTAAAAAAAAAATTAATTGGTCAAAAAAATTATTACTACCTCTTAAAGATTTTTATTTTCTAAAAAAATATACTGAGAAGTATAAATTGGATTTTATTTGTTCTGTATTTGATACAATTAGCTTTAAAAATTATTTAGATTTAAAACCTCAAATTGTTAAATTACCATCATCTGAAGTGAATAATTTTGATTTATTGAATCAGATTAAAAATACAAACTTAAAAGTAATATTTTCCTCGGGAATTATCAGAAAAAAAAGAATTAAAGAGATTAAAAAAATATTACAAAGAAAGACGCTTAAACATAAGATTTTAAAAAAAAATAGTTATTGTCTATACTGTGTTTCTAAGTACCCTTCAGTTATTACTGACTATAATATGAGATATTACAAAGATTATTTTGCAAAAAAAATTTTTAATGGTTTATCCGATCATACAAAATCAAACGACATTCTTTCTATAGGAAGTTTTATTGGATGTGAAATAATAGAAAAGCATATAATGTTAGAAAAAACTCCCTGTCCTGATAAAGATGTTTCAATTACGCCAATTGAGTTCAAAAAAATGGTTTCTTCCGTTAGATCTATTGAACAAATGTTGAGAGAAAACTCAGTTAACACAACTGATATTAATTTTATTAAAAAAGGGGTATATTCAAAAAAAATTATTAATAAAGGTGATATTTTTTCATTAGCAAATATAATGCTAAAGAAACCTCTAAAGAATAATGGTATAGAAAATATTAAAAATCTTTATGGGAAAAAATCAAAAAAAAGATTTAATGCCAATAGTCCTATTATAAAATAAATAATGATTTTTTTTTCCCATTTAGTTATAGAGGATAAAAACTTCAAACGATTGGATAACTTAAAAAAAATTGGATATAAAGTTAAGTTTGAAAAAAATTTACCTATTGATAAGAAAAAACTGGAAATTTTGTTTTCAAAACCAAAAAATGTTGATTTGATATATCTAGTGCATGAAAAATTTATAGATATTGAATTGATAAATCACAATAAAAATTCATCTTCAAATGAAAATGTTTTCTTCTTAGGTATTAATAATAAAGTTTATCTTAAAGATTTTTTTTATTCTAAAATATTTTCAAAAAGTGGAGATATAATTATTTCAACAAATGATGTAGATCAATTATCAAATTTTTATATTGAACACTTTAATTTAAAAAAAATATCAATTCAAAAAAATGAAAATACTTTTTTAAAAAAAAAACTTGATTGTAAAAAAATCTTTAAATTAAAATTTGTTAATAAATTTAAAAATATTAAAAATCCATCAATTTTTTTATGTCAAAGTAGAAAAAAAATTAATAAACATAAAAAATATCTTAACAAACTAGGCTTAAGTTGCATTAGCTTTCTGGATATCTATGACTCTATTATGCAAAAAATAAAAAATAATAAAACTAGGAAAATTGGACCAATAAAATTATCTATAGAATCCTCTTCCATTAATAAATATTATTTTTTTAGAGACTTAGATAACAATATTATAGAAATAGTTAATTAAATGTTATGATATGATAATTTTAAATAATGTATAAGGATTTAAATAATAAACGAGTTTTAATTATTGGTGGTTCCGGTTTAATAGGCTCAGAGATTGTAAATAAATTTAGAGATTCTAACTCATATATTTTTAATTTTGATATCAATAATAACCACACAAAAATTAATTATTCAAAATATGAGTTTATAAAATTTGATATATCCACTAACATAAATTTAGCTTCTAATTTTTCAAAAAAACTTAAGATTATAAAACCGGAAATTGTAATAAATTGCTCATATCCAATTTCGACTGGTTGGTCAAAATGCAACTTTGATGATATTAATCTCAGCTATCTTCAGGGAAATATAAATGCTCATTTAGTCTCATATTTATGGTCAAGTATTTTAGTGCTTCGATATTTAAAAAAATCAAAATCAAAATCTAATTTAATTCTTTTTGGTTCAACGTATGGCTTAAGGGGCCAAGATCTCAGAATCTATAAAGGAACGAAAATGAGAGAAAATGCAATTTACTCAGCTATTAAGGGTGGAATTATAAACTTTACAAGGCAAGCAGCTTCTTACTACGGAAGTAAAAATATTAGAGTAAATTGTGTTTGTCCAGGAGGTTTATATGGTCATATTAAAGGTAGTAAGTCATCACAAAGCATTAAATTCTTGAAGCAATATTCTGAGAGAACACCTTTAAAAAGATTAGGATATGCATCAGAGATAGCAGACGGTGTGATGTTTTTATCATCAGAAAAATCCTCTTATATTACTGGTAATATTTTTGAGATTGATGGTGGTTGGACTTCTATTTAGTGTATATTATTTTTAAATGTGTGGCATTTTATTTACTAATTTTAAAAATTTAGATCAAAGAAGCTTTAAAAAATCCCTTAAACTTATTAGGCACAGGGGACCTGATTCATCTAAGTTCATAAGAATTCATGGAAATTATTTAGGTTTTAATAGATTAAGTATTATTGACTTAACCAAAAATGCAGACCAACCAAAATTAAGCTCCAATGAGAAATATATCATAATATATAATGGTGAAATTTATAATTTTTATGAACTAAAAAATAAATATAGTATAGACACAAAAAAAAACTCTGATACTGAGGTTTTACTAGAATTATTTTCAAAATATAAAACTAAGATTTTAAATGAACTAAATGGAATGTTTAGTTTTATTATTTATGATATCCATAACAATAATTATTTTATAGTAAGAGATAGACTAGGAATAAAACCGCTTTATTACTACGAAAGTGGCGATAAGTTTATTTATTCATCTGAGCTATCACCAATCTTAAATATTTTAGAAATAAATAATAAAAAAATTACATATGATAAGATAGCAATAAGGCAGATAAAACAATTTAGAAACTATTTCGATGATAGAACTATTTATGAGCAAATAAAAACATTTCCCCCTGGTTCTTTTTTATTTAAAAAAAAAATTTATAAATACTGGGATTTAACACCAAAAAATAATAAGTTTGATTTCGAGGAATTTAGTGATTTATTAAAATCTTCAATTAAATTAAGAACAATAGCCGATGTAAAAGTAGGTAGTTTCTTAAGTGGCGGTATTGATAGCACTATCATAACTAAACTAGCAAAACCAAGTAACAGTTGGTCTATTGGTCTAAAAAATTTCAATGAATTTGATTATGTTAAAAAAGTTAATAAATCCATATTAAAGGATACTTATATATATTATTATGACCAAAAAAATTTTAATAATGATTTAAAAAAAATATTAAAAGTAAAAAAAGAGCCTGTTCTCATACCCAATGAAATTCTTTTAAGTGCTTTAACTTCAAAAATAAAAGTAAAAAATAAAGTTGTCTTAAGCGGTGAAGGGTCAGATGAGCTTTTTTATGGATATGATAGAATCTTTAGATGGGCTGTAAAATCCAGCTGGAATAAAAGAGACTTTGTAAGTTTGTACTGTTACGGCGATGGAAAAGATAATGAAGTTATTAATGATGTTATAAAAAATCATATTTTCAAATTTAAATCTAATGAGTTAAATATTTCTTATTTCTTTCAAATACATCATTTACGGGGTTTATTAAATAGATTAGATTTTTCTACAATGTTACATTCTGTAGAAGCCAGATCTCCTTTTCTGGACTTTAGACTCATTGAATATCTTTTTGGAATAAATAAAAAATACAAAATCAGTAAAAATAATTCTAAGATAATTTTAAAAAAATTTTGTCAAAGAAAAATACCGGCGTCTATTGTTAACAGAAAAAAAGTTGGTTTCCCCGTCAAGCTCGATAATATGAATTTTTTAGAAAGTGAAAAAAGAAATTCTTTTATGAGTTGGATTGATTATAATTTAGATTTATTAATTAAAAATTAATGACAAAAAAAAAAATTATAATTGGCTATACTTCTGGTGTCTATGACTTATTTCATGTGGGGCATCTAAACTTATTAAGAAGAGCTAAATCTATGTGTGATAGACTCATTGTTGGAGTTTCATCTGATGAACTTGTAAGAAAAGTTAAAAAGAAGAGCACTATAATTCCATTTGATGAGAGAATTAATATAGTACAAAGTATAAAGTTTGTAGATATGACTATTCCCCAAAGAGATCCAGATAAGTATCTAGCATGGGAGAAGCTAAAGTACGACAAGTTATTTGTTGGAGATGATTGGTTTAAAAATAAAAAGTGGAGGCAATATGAAACGAAACTTTCAATGAAAAATGTTCAAGTGATATACTTCGAGTATACAAAAACTACTTCTTCAACAAAAATAAACAAGATATTAAACAAACATAATTAGTGCCGATATTAATTTTTTTTACTTTTTTCTTAATAACAATAATAGCTTACTGTTTTTTTAAGAGAGAAACACCACAATTTTTTTTTATGAGAGTTTTTAGAAAATTAACACTAAAAAAAAAGAGAAACTTTTCTCCACATCTCAATATTGGTGCAATTGATAGAGTAAAAAAATTAAAAATTAAAAATTTTAAGAGTATTAGTTCTATAAGAAAATTGTATGGTATAGAACATACAAATATTTTAAATAAATCATTTAAAAATAAATTTTTTGTTATAAAAGAGATAAAAAAATCAAATAAAATAATTCAAAAATTAATTTTCAAGTCATTCGATAATGTAGAAATAATTTCATTTAGAATATTTGAGGCTAGAAACAAAAAAAATATTGATGATTTAATACCTATAGTTTTTTTTTCTGGTCATGGTTCAGCAAAAGATTTGATATTTGGAAAAAATATCTTAGATTTTTTTATTGATGTAGACTTTAAAACATTTAGCACTTATCAATCAAGAGCTGCAATAAATACTTGTAATACTAATAATTGTGTATATGTGATGGAGAATAGAGGCATGGGATATATGGAGCATTTAGGAAATTATAAAGAAATTAATGCACTTTACCAATTATCGGGATCTAGTTTAATTGGGCAATGGATAAATGATGGAATAATATTTTCACAAATTATATATAATCAACATTTAAAAAATATTACATTAGCTGGAATATCATCTGGGGCCCTTACTGCTTTTATAGTTTCACTATTTGTCAAAAATATAAAAACGGTAATATGTCAAGGATACCTATCAAGCTTTCAAAAATCTTTTTTAGGAGATAAGTCATCTATTAATTCAGTATATATGCTGTCCTCATATAATTTTTTTTCACTTGCAAAATTTATCAAAAATCAAAATATAATTTTTATAAATGGTAAAAATGACCATTTTAGCTCGAAAATTGCTGAACTTGAATTCAGAAAAATGAAAAAACATAATCCAAAAGCTAAAATTATATTTCTTAAACCTAAAGAGCTAGGTCACAAATTTGACGTTAAACTAATAGAGAAATTTATTTGAAAAAAATAATAATAATATGTTTCATAAAATTGAATCCTGTACTAGAAAAAATCCTGTTTTTAAATTTTCTAAAAAAAAAATATAATATTTATTTTGTTTTTTTAAATTATAAAAAAATGAATACTAAATTTAATTATCCTTACGAATCTGAAAATATCGTTCAATATGAATTTAGAAATCAATTAGATTTTTTTAAATGGTTTTTAATTAATAAAAAAAATACTCAGACAATTGGTATAGTGATGCACGAAAATTGGAAATATCTATTGTCTATCATGCTAACAAAGATATGCCTCTATAAATCTTACGATATTCAATATAAATTACCTTTTTCTACTCCAATCAAAAATATAGGGTTAAGAAAAAAAATTAAAAAATATTTATCATTAACAAAATTAATTAATAAATTAATGATAAAAATAGTCAAAAATTTTAAACATAAAACTTTTTCTAATTCCAAAGATTCTCCGAAAAATTTCAGGTTGAATTTTTTTGATATAGAAAATTTATTACAAGAAAAAACTATTAACAAAGTTAAAAAAAGTAATTATATATTATTTTTAGATTCTCATATCCATGAGGGTACTGACTCAGATTTTAATGGTTATAAAACTGTTGATAAAACAGAACACTATAGAAAATTAAATATTTTTTTCGAAAATTTAGAAAAAATAATGGGATTTGATATTATAATCTCAGGTCATCCAAAGTATAAAAAAAATTATGAAAATTTATTTTGTGGGAGAGAAATTCATTTCAATCGCAATAAAATCTTAATTGAAAATGCAAATTACGTAATAGGCTATGACTCAACTTCAATTTATTATGCTATATACATGAAAAAAAAAATAGCACTGATAAATTCAAACGAAATTAAAGCTTTAATATCAGAAAATAATAATAAATATTATTACATTGAAAATTTAAAGAACTTACTTAATGTTCCTTGTTACAATATTTCTTGTTCTAATGATGATATTAAAGATATAGAGAATTATGTTTATGATTTCTCTTATTATACAAAATTTATAAATAATTATCTTTATAATAAAGATATAGATAGTTTTAAAAATTTAATAAATAATCTATAATTATAAAATGACTATAAATATTAAAATTTTGGATCAAAATCTCTCTATAAATTCTTTACTAAAAGATATTAATCTTCTGAAAAAAATAAGAACTTATTGTAAAAGAAAAGATGTAATAATTATTAAAGAGTTATTTGATGAAAAATATCTCAACAAGATTCTTAGATTAAATAAAAATTATTTTAAAAGCCACAAACCTTTTATCCCTCAATCATATAATTTTAGCTTAGCAGATTTTTATAGAATTGATAAAAATGTTAAGAAATCAAAAATTAAAAAAAATCAAACAATATACTTTTATCCTCTTCATAAAAACATAAATAGTGAAGTAAGAAATTTTACAAAAAATATTTCCATACTAAGAAATAAGATTGCCGGTTTAAGAGTAAACTATGGCATGAATAATTCAGACAGACATGTTGGAATAGGGGTATTACAACATTACCCTAATAATGGATTTATGAGTGAACATTATGATCCTAAATTACCACAAAGAGCTGTAGTGTCTGTCATTTTGGAAGATGACTACCATGAGGGCGGTTTATCTTTAAAATACAACAATAAATTTATCAATATTGATAAATTTATTTCAAAAGGAGATGTTGTTATTCATGCACCAGATATTTTACATAAGGTTGAAAAAGTCAAATCAAGTTCTAAAAAAGCTTTTGCAGGAAGATGGAGAGCGTCTTCAGTCTTACTGCCAGTAACATAAATTCTTTTAATATGTGATCATTCCAAAAATATTTAATAAAATTTATAATTTTTTATATTCAGTAAATAAGAAACTTAGTTTCACTTTCCAAAATTAAATTTACGGACTTTTATACTTTTATAAACATAGGAAATGCTTATATTTATGATTAAAATTTATGGATCATCATTTTATAAAAAAAATAATAAATTTAAAAAAAATATTTAAAAAAGGGGTACTCAATCTTCATGAGCCCTATTTAGATAATCATGAGAAAAAATTTCTTGAAAAATGCCATAATTCAAATTTTGTATCAACAGCTGGGAACTTTATAAATAGATTTGAAGATGAAATAAAAAAATATACAGGTTGTAAGTATGCTATCGCCTTAAACTCTGGTACATCTGCGCTACATCTTAGCTTAATATCACTTGGCGTAAGACAAAATAATGAAGTAGTTTTACCCTCAGCTACTTTTGTAGGAACTGTTAATCCAATCTTATATTTAAAAGCAAAACCAGTATTTGTAGATATTGATAACCAAGACTTATGTATATGTCCAATCAAACTTGAAAATTATTTAAAAAAAAATTATTACTTAAAAAACAATATTTGTGTCAATAAATCAAACAATTTAGAATTAAAAGCAATAATTTATGTAGATTTATTCGGTAATATAGGTCAAATAGAAAAGGTAAAAAAAATTGCTAAGAAATTCAAATTAAAATTGATTGAAGATGCCGCTGAGGCATTTGGAAGTTTTAAAAATAACATTCATGCCGGGCTATTTAGCGATATAGGCACATTAAGTTTTAATGGAAATAAGATTATCACAACTGGATCTGGTGGTGCCTTGATAACTAACAACAGTAAAATTTACAGAAAAATTAAACATTTATCTTCAACTGCTAAAATGAGACATCAATTCAAATTTATTCATGACGAGATAGGATTTAATTATAGAATGAATAATTTAAGCGCATCATTAGGGTTAGCTCAGATGAAAAAGATTAAAAGTTTTAAAAAATCCAAAAGAAAACTTAATAAATTTTATATTAAATATTTTCAAGAGTTAGAGGATATTGAAATTTTTGATAATCCGTCAAAATCTGTTGAAATGAATTACTGGATAAATGTCGCACTACTTAAAAAACCTTCGAGTATAAAGATTGATAATTTGATCAAAACATGTATGTCAAATAAAATATACTTGAGAAGATTATGGAATCCTCTTCATACACTTTCATATTTAAATAAATTTGATAAAGATAGTCTTGAAAACACAATAAGACTCAGTAATACAATGATAGCTCTACCAAGTAGTTCTTTTTTAAAATATATTGAATAGTCTCATATTATTTATCTGAATTTGTAAATGAAACTAATCATATATACACATGATTTCTATCAGGGAGGTATCGATACTTTTTTAGAAAATCTACTTAATAACTTAATTAAAAAAAAAAATATAGAAATTGAATTATATACAAGTTTAGTTCACCCATCATTTTATAAATATGAAAATACTTTAAATTCTAATATTAAAGTAAAAAAATTTTTTTTACCTGACATTTCTGAGATCAACTTTTTCCTCAAAAAAAAGATAAAATTTTCTTTTTTATCAAAGTTTTCAATTTTAATTAAATATCCATTAATTTTAATTAATTCAATATTAATTTTTTCTTGGTTTTTTTACAAAAAACCAAATATCTTCTTTTTTATAAGTGGTGGATTGCCAGGACCTGATATAAGTTTGTGTTTTTTATTTTCAAAATTAATGGTTAGCCCATTTTTATCAATTAAATTTTTTTTTAATTTTCATAATTACGCAATAAAACCAAAATCAAAATTAAAAAAAATATATATAAAAATTATTTTTTTGATTACTTACTTTATCTCGGATAAATTATTGACAGTTAGTAATTCTGTAATATTAGATACAATTTCATTTCTTAATTTAAAAAAACAAAATAAATTGAAATTTATTCATAATGGATCAAAATTACTTAAGAATTCAAAAAAAGATAACTATCATGATATAAAAAATAAATTAAATATTGATAAAAAATATTTTGTTTTTACAATTTTAGGAACTCTCGATGAAAGAAAAGGACATAAATTTTTATTAAATATCTATAAAAAACTTTTGGGAATTAAAAAAGACTCACACCTATTAATTTGTGGGGATGGTTCAACAGAAGAAAGAGATAGATTATTTAAAATTATTGATAGTTTAGGCATCAAAAAAGATAATATTTCTTTTCTAGGATTTGTTAATGACGTTGATAAAATTTTTAAAATAACTGATATATTATTGATAGGCAGTCAAAGTGGAGAGTCTTTTGGATATCCTGCTATTGAGGCAATGCAAAGAAAAATACCATTTGTGTCTACGAACTTTGGAGGTTTAGATGAAGTAATAGTTGATGGATCAGGTGGATATAAAGCTAATTATAAATCTGAAAAGGAATTCTTAGAAAAAATACTCAAGCTTTTTAATCTTAATCAAAGCGAATTATTAAATCTCAAAGAAAAAGGCTTTCAAAGGTATAAATTAAAATTTACTGATGAAATTATGTCTGAGAAATATAGATTAATTTTTCAAGAATGAATAAATGAACAAAAGAAATAGAATTTTAATAACTGGAGCTGCTGGTTTTTTTGGAAGTCATATCGCCTCAAGAGCTTTAAAAGAGAAAAATGAATTAGCCATAATTGATATTTTAAATGATGAAACCAGTCCAGTATCTCAAAAAGAGAAAAATATTAAAGACCTTAGGTCAAATAATATTTTTAAAACAAATTTTGAATTTCATAATAATGATATTACTGACCCTGAAACTATAAAAAAAATTATTAAAGATTTTAAACCTAACATTGTAATACATGTAGCTGCTTTAACTATGGATAGAAGGAGTATGGATGCACCAGCTGAATTTATAAATACAAATGTTTATGGAACTCAAGTATTGCTTGATAATTTAACTAGTATCAAAGAACATGAGCAATTTATTTTTATTTCTACACGAAGTGCAATAGGAGAAGTTAAAACTCCTAAGGCAGCGATATTAGAAACAAGTAATTTTAGACCTATAAATCCTTATGGAGCAAGTAAAGCCGCAGCTGAGGGATTTATATACTCCTGGCATAATGATACAAAAAAAAAGGTAAAAATTTGTCGAATGCAACCTTTATATGGTCCAAGGTGTAGACACGACATGTTACCTTACAGAGTATTCAATTCTATACTAAATGATATAGAATTTACGAAATATGGAAATGGAGACGCAATAAGAGATTGGCTATATGTTGAAGATGCTGTTGATGCAATATTCAAAGTTATCTACCAAAATAAAGATTTTGATATATTTAATATCGGTACTGGAATACCAACTTCTACAAATAAAATTATTTCATTATGCGAAAATATAGCAAAAAAAAAATTAAATATTCGTCAAATATCATCTATTCGTGGAGATGCACATCTTGCAGGTGTGGCTGATATAACAAAAATTTTTAATGAAACAGGTTGGAAAGTTAAGACTTTATTAGAAGACGGTTTAAAAAAAACTTTTGATTATATGAAAAAAGATAATTAATAGATGCCCAAAAGAGTTGGTGTCTTTAAAAATAATAAGCCTATAAATGTTGCTATCATAGGTTATGGAAATATTGGAAAAGTTCATTGTAAAATATTAAATAAATTTGGAGCAAAAATAAATGCAGTATCTTGTTCTACAAAAAATTCAGCTATTAAGGCATCTGAAAATATTTATAAACTGTACGGTAATAAACCCTATGCATCAACAGACATTGACGAAATAATGATAAACTGTAGACCAGATTGTGTTTTTATTTGTACCCCACCTGAGAGACATTTTTACGATATTATAAGTTCTTTAAAATATCGCGTGCCAATTTTTTGTGAAAAACCATTAATATGGAGTCGAAAAGGTCAAAAAAAAGAAATTTTAAATGATCTTCAAACATTAAAAAATACAAAAGAACGCAAAATTTTTTGTAATCACGCTAATAATCATTTTGTTGAGTCATTGATAGAAAAAGCTCAAATAAAAGACAAAATTAAAGAATTTAAATTTTTATTTTATACCAATGGAAATAATGAAAATAGGGAAATAGGTGTAGATCTTTTACCCCATGGAATAGCTATGCTTACTTTTTTAATGGGTAATGAATATGATATTAAAAATTATACTGAAAAATTCGATAAAAATAAATTTGAATGTAAATTTAAATTCAATGATATAGATATTTTTTTTGATTTTGCTCAATCGAATTTTTTAGACAAAAAATTTCAAATTCAAATAAATAATCGTATATTCATCAGAAAGGATAATGAAGATCAAGGAATT
>MDTG01179130.1_pt1 | contig 13878 bp, 12 predicted proteins | sample 811421 | NCBI WGS metagenome assembly MDTG01 (sample SAMN05326645, study PRJNA326480) | marine metagenome | isolation source: seawater | place: Pacific Ocean: South East | collected 2011 | reverse complement strand
TCTTAAACCTACAATTTTAGATTTAGCTCCAAAACTTGGTGATATTTTAGTTCCAGAATTAATAAAAGAAATTGGTTCACCGGAAAAGATTCTAGCTTATGGTAAAGCAGGAATTGTTGGATTAAATGGAGAGATCGAGCACGCGTCTGCATTTATTCACACATTGAGATTTGGAAATAAATTTAGAGATGCTGTTGGAGGCACATCATATTTAAGTTTTACTAATACAAGAGGTCCAGCAGGATCAAAAATTTCAATACCGATGATGCATAAAACTGACGCTGGTTTAAGACCTTATTATCTAACACATGAATTTACTATTCATGATGCTCCATTTAACGACGAGATTGCAATAGCAATAGGAGGAGCATCAACAGGTAGGGCTCATGCAAGAACTGGTGACAGATATCAAGATATGAAAGAAATGGGGATTAAACCCTAGTAAATAATGATCAATGGCAAAGACTCACAAAATACATTTTATGTATTAGATAAAAAAAATGATACTCCAATAGTTTTTATTCATGGTGTGGGTCTAAATCATAAAATTTGGGAACCTCAAATTAATGTTTTTGAAAATACTTTTCTTGCCTATGATATACTAGGACATGGAAATACTCCTTTAAATAAAGAAAAAATAAATTTCGATGATTTTTCAAATCAATTAAAAAATCTTATCGACGAACTAAATATGAAAAAAATTCATTTAGTTGGTTTTTCAATTGGCTCCTTAATAGCTAGAAATTTTGCATCAAAATATAGTGATAGATTAGAATCTTTAATTCTTCTTTGTTCAATTTTTAAAAGAACAGAAAAACAACAACAAGTGGTTAAAGATAGATTTGAACTTGCAAAAAAAAGTAGAAACTTATCAAAACAAGCTCTTAAAAGGTGGTTTACAGATGATTATTTGGAAAAAAATCCAAATATATATAATAAAATTAGCTCTATGCTTGAACAAAATAATGTGGAAAATTTTCTTAGAGTTTACGAGTTATTTGTAAATCATAAAGATAATGAGAAATTTGAAAATATTAACACAAAAACTTTAGTTATGACTGGAGAGGGAGATATTGGATCTACTCCTGAAATGTCAGAAAATCTAAGCAAAGTAATTAACAACTCCAAAGTAAAGATAATATCAAAAGGTAAACATCTGTGTAGTATTGAATGTGCAGATGATGTAAACATGTTTATTAAAAAACATATTCAAAATGCCTGAACTTAAAAAATACAAAATGTTTATTGATGGAGAGTGGGTAGAATCTGAAAGCAAAAAAACATTTAAAACATTAAATCCAGAAAATAATGAACCGTGGGCAGAAGTACCAGAGGCCAACGAAAAAGATGTTGATAAAGCTGTAAAAGCTGCACAAAAAGCATTCGAAGGTAAATGGCCAATTTTATTTCCAAGAGAAAGAGCTAAATATTTAAAGACAATTGCTGAACAACTTAGAGAAAATGCAGAATTACTAGGAAAGATTGAAACAATAGACACTGGGAAATTATTTAAAGAAACAAGAACTCAGGCAAATTACATAGCTGAATATTATGATTACTACGCGGGTTTAGCCGACAAGGTTGAGGGAACGGTCTTGCCTATTGATAAAGCAAATATGCAAGTAATTACTACAAGAGTTCCTATTGGAGTTGTGGCAGCAATAATACCTTGGAACTCCCAAATGTTATTAACAGCGGTAAAATTAGCACCAGCACTTGCAATGGGTAATACTGTGGTAATTAAATCTTCTGAGTTAGCTCCAGCAACTTTATTTGAATTTGGAAAATTAATTGAAAAAACTGGAATTCCAAAAGGAGTAGTAAACATTATATCTGGTTTTGGTGAACCTTGTGGTAAATCGTTAACATCACATAATTTAGTAGAAAGAGTAGCTTTTACAGGCGGACCAGAAACAGCCAAACATATTATAAAAAATTCAGCTGAAAATTTATCACAAGTAAGTTTGGAACTTGGAGGAAAAAGTCCTGTTGCTGTATTTGAAGATGCAGATCAAGAAAATGCTTTGAATGGAATCACTGCTGGAATTTTTGGGGCAAGTGGACAAAGCTGTATAGCCGGATCAAGACTATATATACAAAATAGTATTTATAAAAATTTTTTAGAAAAAATTGTAAATAGAGCAAATAAAATTATATTAGGACCACCTATGGAACCTAATACACAAATGGGTCCCTTAAGCAGTTTAAAACAATTAGAAATAATTGAAAAAAATATTAAACTTACTTTAGATCAAGGAGGAAAACTTAAATGTGGAGGTAAAAGACACAACTTATCAAATAAAGGATATTATTTTCCGCCTACGGTAATTGAATGTGAGAATCATAATTTACCAACAGCAGAAAATGAATTATTTGGACCTATACTTTCGGTAATGAAGTTTAATGATGAAGAAGAGTTAATAAATAAAATGAATGATAACCAGTATGGATTATCTTCGGGTATCTACACTAAAGATATAAACAGAGGTTTAAGAGTTTCAAATGCAATAAGAGCTGGTATAACATTTGTTAATACATACCGCTTAATTTCACCATCTGCTCCATTCGGAGGAATGAAAGATAGTGGATACGGCAAAGAAGCAGGTATTGAGTCGATTAAAGATTATACAAGAATAAAAACTACATGGTTTAATACTTCAGATAAACCTATGGATGATCCTTTCACAATGGGCTAAATAATTGACCCCTAAACATACATTGTTAATCTTATTTGTAATGTTTTTGCTTGGTAGTGCGTATCCTACAGCAAAACTTGGACTTAATGCATCTGTACCACCTATTTTATTCGGCGCTATTAGAATGGCAATTGTATTCATTTGTTTAATTCTATTTATTCAATTCAAGCTGCCAAATAAAAAATATTTTCTACCATTGTTAGGTTTTTCTTTTTCGATGGGTGCGGGTGTAAATTTATTTCTTTATTTGTCAGTAAATGTATCAAATATTTTATCGCCAATTGTTATAGGAGCTCAGCTTTCGGTTCCTCTTGCAATAATTTTAAGTTCTGTGTTTATTGGAGAATTAATAAGTTACAAAAAATGGATTTTAATTTTTAGTTCATTTTCAGGAATAATATTAATCGGGTTTGATCCAAAAATTGCAGATGAAATTTTAGGATTTTTATTAATATGTTGTATGGCTCTGTTTTATGCATCAGCACAAGTATTTTCAAGATATCTTAAAGAACTTGATGTAAAATTTACCAATGCCTTTATGGGGCTAATTGGTTTTATAGTTTTAATAATTCCATCTATTTTTTTTGAAGGAAATCCTTTCATTCATTTAAAAAATTTAAATGTTGAAGCTTGGTTAATGGTATTACATGCTGGAATTCTTTGTTCTTTATTGGGGCATATGTCTATGTTTTATCTTTATAAGTTTTATCCTGTAGGACGAGTGCTTCCTTTTTATGCATTATTTCCAGTTTTTGGAATGATACTAAGTTTCTTTATATTTGGTGAAATTCCTACTCTTATTATGGTACTTGGAGGCATTATTGTAATAACTTCGGTCTTTTTGCTCCAAAAAATTAGATAAATTACTTATTGAAAATTTAAACTAATAAGATTTAATTTGATCTTTATAAATTGTTAACAATTAGAGGGAAAATATGAGAAAATTAATTTTAGCTGCTTTATTATTTGTTTCAACGATATCAACAAATGTACTAGCAGAAATAAAAATGGGAATCATTTTAGGATTTACAGGTCCTATTGAATCTCTTACCCCTGCAATGGCTGCATCAGCTGAGTTAGCTTTTAAAGAAGCTTCAGACTCTGGATCGCTATTGGGAGGTAAAACAATATCAGTTGAAAGAGCTGATTCTACTTGTGTAGACTCTGCGGCTGCTACATCTGCTGCCGAAGGTTTGGTATCAGGTGGTGTAGTTGCTATCATGGGTGCTGACTGTTCAGGAGTAACTGGTGCTATTGCAACAAATGTTGCTGTACCAAACGGTGTAGTAATGATTTCACCATCTGCAACTTCGCCTGGATTAACAGATCTTAAGGATAATGGTTATTTCTTTAGAACTGCTCCTTCAGACGCAAGAGGTGGTCAAATCTTAGCTGATATAACAAAAGATAGAAAAGTAAAAAGTGTAGCAATTACTTATACTAACAATGACTATGGAAAAGGTTTAGCAGATGTTTATGCTGCCGCAGTAAAAGCGCATGGTATTACAGTAACAACTACTGCAGCACATGAAGATGGAAAAGCTGATTACTCTGCTGAAGTTGCAACATTGGCTTCGGCTGGTGGAGACGCAGTAGCTGTAATTGGATACTTAGACCAAGGTGGTAAAGGTATAATTCAAGCTTCTCTGGATTCTGGCGCATTTGATAAATTTATTTTATCTGATGGAATGATCGGAGACTCTTTGACAGATACTTTTGGTAAAGCACTAAATAAATCATTTGGTTCATTGCCTGGTTCAACAGGAAAAGGTGCTGGAGTTTTCACAAATGTAGCAAAAGCTGCAGGAATAGACTCTTCAGGTCCTTATACTGGTGAGTCATACGATGCAGCAGCTTTAATTACACTTGCGATGCAAGCTGGAGGAAAAGCTGATAGATCAACGATACAACAAAATGTAATGAGCGTTGCAAATGCACCTGGTAAAAAAATATATCCTGGTGAACTTAAAAAAGCTTTAGATCTTTTAGCTAAAGGTAAAGCGATTAATTACGAAGGTGCAACTGGTGTAGAATTTACAGATGTAGGTGAGGCTTTTGGTTCTTTCTTAGAAAAAGAAATCAAAGGTGGAAAATTCAAGACCAAAAAACAAAGATAAAAAACTTACAAATAAACCCTGATAAAAAATTGTCAGGGTTTATTTCTAGAAGATAATTTTTTAATTTAAGAAGCGTCTTTTGCTTGTATTTCTTTTAGCCTTTTTTTAATTAAATCTTTCTTTTTACATAACGATGTGCAAATAATTTCAAATTTTTCGGTTAATTCATTAACCTCAGAAAAATTTGATTTTTTTAGCTTAATATTTATCAACATGTAAATTGCTTCTTCATTATTAGGATCAAGTAAAAGAGCTGTGTTAAGATTTTTTTCCTCTTGAAATTCATTTTTTTCTTCTAAATATATTTTAGCTAAGTAAATATATGATTTTGCATGTTTTGGATTAAAAACTATATTTCTTTGAAATAGAAATTTTGAGTCTTCGTATTTTTTTTTATCATACAAATTTTTTGCTTTATCGAAAAAATTTTCTTTTGCATAAACCGTATTACAAAAAAAAGAAATAATAATGCAAATAAAGGTAATCAATTTAATTTTATTTTTTAATTTCATCAATATTATTTACCACATTTTTTGTAAAAATAAAAATTCGACTAGCGTAAAAATTTACATATAATATAGCTTTCTTTTGAGTCTCTCCTGCTAGCCAAAGGTTTATAAATTCTAACCTCTGTAAAAATATTTTTTGCTAATTCTAAAACTTCTTTGAAACTAGAACCCATAAATATTTTAGACACAAAGAAACCTTTGGATTTAAGAATATTTTTAGAAAATAATATAGCTTCTTTACAAAGTTCTCCTGTATTAATTGAATCTAGATTCTTATTTCCAGTTGTATTTTGGGCCATATCAGAAATAACAGTATCTATTTTTTCTCCAAAGTATTCTTGTATTTTTTTCTTATTTTTTTCTTCAGTAAAATCACCTACAATATGTTTAATTCCTTCAATTTTTTCTATTTCAACTAAATCTATTGATAGTAATTTTCCATTTTTAATATGTTTTGCCAAATATTGAGACCAACTTCCTGGTGCTGCGCCCAGATCTATAATTGACATGCCATTATTAAAAATTTTAAATTTTTCATTAATTTCTTTGATTTTATAAACTGCCCTAGATTTATACCCTTCAATCTTTGATTGTTTTACAAAAATATCTTTTTTTTGCTTCTTTATCCAGTTTTTGGAAATTTTATTTTTTTTCAATTAATTAGTGTACCTTAGACTTTTTAAAATTCTTTTATTTTCTAGCGTGCTAATATTTACTTTTATATCTTTGTTTAATCTCATATCTTGATTATCTTTCCATATACCAGCAGCTAAATGCATAATTCCAATTTTATAATTTGGTAAATATGGTTCAACAAATGTATTTTGTTTTTCATCAAATTTGGGAAGAAGATTGCTTGCAATCCAGTTACAATTCAATGGTAGAAACTCAGTTTTGACTTCATCAATATAAACACTCATATTTATCGCTAGTCCTTCAGAGCCAAAAACTTTTCCTGCTTTTAATGATTGATTTAAATTTTTTTGCCAAACATCCCAAATTGGAGAATTTTTTTCTAACGAAAAAACACCTATATTTATGTGTGGAGCAAAAGCTAATTTTCTAGCTTTATCCATACTTATTTTTGAGCTTATTGCATGTTTAAAATTTTGTGATTTTACAATAGCTAATTTTCCTAATAACCAATTAACTTTTGACATAATTTTATAGCCCGGTCCAAGTGTTTGAGTAATTCCTAGTTTACTTTCTGAACAAGCCTTAAAATAAAGATCAACTGATTTCCAATCGTTTACCCAGGCATCACAATCTATCCATAAATACTTTTCGTAAGATGGGAAATATTTAGGCAAAAAAGCTCTAGATACTTGGCTTTTCAACCATTCTTTTCCTTTTATTTTGAATGACGGAACTTCAATGTCCCATTCTGCATTTTTAATTTCATCAACTTTTTTTGTTAAAATATTTTTTTGGTCTTCATTTAATCCTGCATTTAAAATACAAATTGCAATATTTTCACTTTCCTTAAATCTTTTTATTGAGTCAATTAATTCGTTTAATAAATCAAAATAATTTGAGTCAGCTAAAGATATAATTGCATTTTTTTTCATTTACAAAACATCTTCGTCATCATCAATTGAACTTATAATTTTCTTTGAATTTTTATCTAACTGATTAAAATGAAAATAGCTTATTGGTATCATTAACATATATATTAAGGCTGAAATAGCTATAGCATTAAAAGTGTAAATTAGTATTAAACCAAAATATAATACAATTCCTAATAATAAAAAAATAGTAAATCTTCTTGGAACAACTATTTTTTTAAATGAATAAGTAGGAACTTTGCTTATCAATAAAATGGAAATAATAATAAATAAACATGGTACAATTATTTTATAATCTGCTTCTAAAAATTTAATTTCACTAAAACTATAAATCAAAGGAGTCAAAACTAATACTCCACCTGCTGGAGAAGGAACCCCTTCAAAAAAATTATCTCTCCAAGACGGTTCTGCATTAGAGTTTACATTAAATCTGGCTAATCTAAGAGCTACACAAACTACATAAATTAAACATAGTAGCCAACCAACTCTTCCAAGTGTATTTAAAACCCAAAAGTACATTATAAATGCTGGAGCGACTCCAAAACTAATTACATCTGTTAATGAGTCTAGTTCCTTACCAACTTTTGAAGTTCCTTTTATTAATCTTGCGATTCTACCATCTAAGCCATCAATGATTGCAGCAATAATAATGGCTATTATTGCTATTTCAAATTTTTTATCAAATGCAAATTTAATTGAACTTAGGCCAATACATACTCCTACTAAAGTAAACATATTTGGTAAAATTACTCTAGCTTTTTTTTCTGTTACAAGTTTAAAATTTTTTTGAGGGTTTTCCATTTTTATTTTCTTGCAATTAATGTTTCTCCCGCTATAGTTTTTTGGTCAACTTTCACTAGAGATTGATAGTTATCAAAGTATAAATCTACTCTGCTTCCAAATCTAATCATTCCAACTCTCGTACCTTGATCAAGCTCTTGTTCTTTTGATGCTTCTATTACTATTCTTCTTGCAATCAATCCTGCTATTTGAACAACTATAATTTCTTCTCCACTTTGATTTTTAATTCTAAAATAATTTCTTTCATTGTCTTCGCTAGCTTTGTCAAATGACGCATTCAAAAATTTTCCTGGTTTATATAAAACTTCTTCGATCTTGCCTTTACAAGGAGATCTATTAACATGACAATCGAAGACATTCATAAATATACTTACTTTTGTAAATTTTTTATTTTCTAGTTTAAGTTCAACTGGCCCATTTACTTCTTCCACTTTTAAGACCGTTCCATCTGCTGGGCTTGTTAAGTAAGCATCATCTTGAATGGACACTCTTTCTGGATCTCTAAAAAAATAATAACACCATATTGTTAAAACCAAACCTATAAAGCCTAAAAAACTATTAATAAAATAAAGAACGACTGTTGAAATAGTAAAAATTACTATAAATCTATATCCCTCATTGTGGATCTTTGGAAAAATCTTATCAAACATAACTATTCTCTAAATTTGCTAATTTTGGATTAATATGTATATAAAATTGCTAAATTCAATTATTAAGATATATCTAAAAATATGAGCAAAATTAAGGTAAAAAATCCTATTGTGGAGCTAGATGGCGACGAAATGACAAGAGTCATTTGGGAATTTATAAAAAATAAACTTATATTGCCATATTTGGACTTAAAAATTGAATACTACGATTTAGGTATTAAAAACCGAGACAAAACTAAAGATCAAGTAACTATTGATTGTGCTAATGCAATAAAAAAGATTGGTGTTGGGATTAAATGCGCAACTATTACACCTGATGAAGTTAGGGTAAAAGAATTTAATTTAAAAAAAATGTGGAGATCTCCAAATGGTACTATTAGAAATATTTTAGGTGGAACTGTTTTTAGAGAACCAATACTTTGCAGCAATATTCCAAAGTTAGTTCCTAGTTGGACTAATCCTATTTGTATTGGAAGACATGCTTTTGGCGATCAGTATAGAGCAACTGATTTTAAAGTTCCAGGCAAGGGTAAATTGGAAATGAAGTGGGTTTCTGAAGATGGAAAAGAAAAAAAAGAGTTTGAAGTATTTAATTTTCCAGGGCCTGGTGTAGCCTTGTCGATGTACAACTTAGATAAATCTATAAAAGATTTTGCAAGAGCATGTATGAATTACGGACTTAATAGAAAATGGCCTGTATATCTTTCTACTAAAAATACAATTTTAAAAAAATATGATGGAAGATTTAAAGAACTTTTTGAAGAAATTTATGAAAAAGAATTTAAAGAAAAATTTAAAGAAAGAAAAATAACTTACGAACATAGGTTAATTGACGATATGGTTGCCTGCGCTATGAAGTGGAACGGAAATTATATTTGGGCGTGTAAAAATTATGATGGTGACGTACAATCTGATACAATCGCACAAGGTTTTGGTTCACTTGGACTTATGACAAGTGTACTAATGACACCTGACGGCAATACGATAGAATCTGAGGCTGCGCATGGTACTGTTACAAGACACTATAGATTACATCAACAAGGAAAGGAAACTTCAACAAATCCAATCGCTTCTATATTTGCTTGGGCAAGAGGTTTATACCATAGAGCAAAATTAGATAATAATGAAAATTTAAAAAAATTTGTAAAAATACTTGAAAAAGTTTGTATTCAAACTGTTGAAAATGGATCAATGACAAAAGATCTGGCAATTCTTATTGGCCCTTCGACAAAATATTTGACAACTAATCAATTCTTAGATGAGATTGATCGAAATCTTAAAAAAAAACTAAATTAAAGATCTAATTTTATCAAAAGACTCGTCAATCTTATTTTTTAAAACACCACCTGCTTGAGCAAAGTCTGGTCTGCCGCCTCCGCCTTTACCACCTATTATTTCAGAGCCTATTTTAACAAATTTTACTGCATCATATTTATTTTTAAGCTTGTCGGTAACTCCAACTGCTAATCCTATTTTTTCATCTTTAATTGCAAATATAACTACTATTCCTTCTACTATTTCTTTTTTTCCATTATCTACTAGTTTTCTTAAATCCTTTGGGGGAAGATCAATAACTTTTTGAAATCTTACTTTAATGTTATTTATTGTTTCATCTTTAATAATATTTTTAGATTTATTACTTAAGATGTTTTTTACTAAAAGTTGATCAAATTGTTTATTTAAGTCCTTTATTAAATCTTTTTGATTATCATTATATAAATTTGGTTTGCCTCCCAATTTAGTGATTTGATCAGAAAGGTTTTTAATAGTTTCTTCGTTTTTTTGAATAGACAAGTCAGACTGTTTTTCCTTTTTTATTAAATACTCTTCTAATTGCTTGTCTCTAAGTGCTTCAACTCTTCTAATTCCTGCTGCGATAGAAGATTGACTGACAATCTTAAATTTACCTATATCTTTGGTATTTCTAACATGAGTTCCTCCACAAAGTTCTGTTGAAAAATATCTATTTTTTTCGCTACCCATCGAAAGAACTCTGACTTCATCCCCATATTTTTCCCCAAATAATGCCAAAGCACCATTATCGACAGCCTCTTTTGGTGTCATCAATCTTGTTTTTACTTCAGATTTTGTCTCAACCATTTCATTAACAAATTTTTCTATTTTATTTATTTCTTCATTTGAAATTGGTTTCATATGGCTAAAATCAAATCTTAATCTGTCAGGGGCAACCAAAGATCCTTTTTGAATTACATGTGTTCCTAAAACTCTTCTTAAAGATTCATGAAGAAGGTGTGTGGCAGAATGATATGCTCTTATATCTTCTCTTCTTTTAACATTTATTTTCATTTCTACATTTTCGTTTAATTTAACTGATCCATTTTCAACTTTTCCATAGTGAACAAATAAATCTCCAAGTTTTTTTTGAACATCATTCACTTTAAATTCAAAATTTCCAGAAGTTATAACTCCAGTATCTCCTATTTGACCTCCTGACTCTCCATAAAAAGGTGTTTGATTTAAAATTATCATTGCTTCATCATTTTTGTTTAAAATTTTTACTTCTTTATTATCTTTAATCAAAGAAAGTACTTTTCCTTCGGCTTGATTGGTTTCGTAACCTAAAAATTCAGTGGGTTCTAATCTATCTTTAATACTAAACCAAATCTCATCAACCGAACTGTCGCCGGAACCTTTCCAATTTTTTTTAGCAAGCTCTCTATTTTTCTGCATTAATGATTGGAATTTTTTATGATCAACGGTTTGCGATTTGCTTTTCAAAATATCTTCTGTCAGATCTAAAGGAAAACCATAAGTATCATAAAGCTTAAAAGCAACTTCCCCTGGTAAAACTTTATCTACATTCTTTAATTCTTGATTTAAAATTTTCATACCTCTTTCCAAAAGCACTAAAAATTTTTCCTCTTCCATTCTCAAAGTCTCCTTAATTAATGACTCTGCTCTTTTTAATTCAGGATAATTCTGTGACATTTCATTCATTAAAGTTTTAAAAATATTAAAAAATATTGGTTCTTTTGCTCCTAAAAAATGAGAGTGCCTCATTCCTCTTCTCATTATTCTTCTTAATACATATCCACGACCCTCATTTGATGGAAGAACCCCTTCCGCAATTAAGAATGCGCTCGCTCTTAAGTGATCTGCTATAACTCTAAAACTTGATATATTTTTTTCATTATGCTTTATTTTAACAGCATCAGAAATTGAATTAATTAACTTAACAAAATGATCTGTTTTATAGTTATCGTGAGTGCCTTGTAACAATGCAGTTATTCTCTCCAAACCCATACCTGTATCAACTGATGGTTTGGGAAGATTTATTCTTTTGTTTTTTGAAATCTGTTCAAATTGCATAAAAACTAAGTTCCAAATTTCTATATACCTATCTCCATCTTGATCCTTTGTTCCGGGTAATCCACCTTTTAAATGATCTCCATGATCATAAAATATTTCTGAACAAGGACCGCATGGTCCAGTTTCACCCATAGACCAAAAGTTGTCTGAGGTAGAAATTTTGATTATTCTATCCTCTCCAAGACCGCTAATTTTTTTCCAAAGATTAAAAGCTTCTTTGTCCTCGTTATATACAGTAAAATAAAGCTTATTTTTATCTAGGCCAAAATCTTTTGTTATTAAATTCCATGCTAGTTCAATTGCTCTTTCTTTAAAATAATCCCCAAAAGAAAAATTTCCTAACATTTCAAAAAAAGTGTGATGTCGTGGTGTGTAACCTACATTTTCCAAATCATTATGTTTTCCACCTGCTCTTACACATTTTTGCGAAGTAGTTGCTCTTTGATAATCTCTTTTTTCTAAACCTGTAAATACATTTTTAAATTGCACCATTCCAGAATTAGCAAACATTAATGTAGGATCATTATTTGGTACTAAATTACTAGACTCAACAATCTTATGACCATTTTTCTCGAAATATCTGAGAAAAGCACTTCTTATTTCATTTAATGATTTGTCAGCCATATTTTTAAAATACAGCTTTTTTTTTCGATGTCTAGGTTACAGTAGGGAAAAAAGGCGCTTATTCAGCGCCTTTTTTGATAACTAAAAGTTTTTTTGCTAATTCTTTTTAATAGGAATTTCTTCTTTTGACTCTGCTTTTTCTTTTTCTATGGGATTTCCTTCTATCTTTTTTGAAATTACACCAGCTTTTTCTCTTATTGCCATCTCGATTTCTGCTGCGGCTTTTGGATTTTGTTCAAGATAAACTTTAGCATTTTCTCTGCCTTGTCCAATTTTCTCACCTTTGTACGCATACCAAGCACCAGATTTTTCAACTATATCCGCTTTAGCCCCTAAATCAATTAACTCTCCAGATTTACTAATTCCTTTACCGTACATTAAATCAAATTCTACAACTTTAAATGGTGGTGATACTTTATTTTTAACCACTTTAACTCTTGTGGCATTTCCAATAATTGCGTCTTTTTCTTTAATTGCTCCTATTCTTCGAATATCCATTCTTACTGATGAATAGAATTTAAGTGCATTTCCCCCTGATGTGGTTTCAGGACTTCCAAACATAACTCCGATTTTCATTCTTATTTGGTTAATAAAAATTACCATTGTATTTGTTCGTGAAATTGAGCTTGTTAATTTCCTTAAAGCTTGACTCATTAGTCTTGATTGAAGACCTACATGATGATCTCCCATTTCTCCTTCTATTTCAGCTCTCGGTGTTAAAGCTGCCACTGAGTCAACAACAAGTACTGAAACTGATCCTGATTTAATTAAAGTATCAGCAATTTCTAAAGCTTGTTCGCCAGTATCAGGCTGTGAAATTAATAATTCTTCAGTATCTACTCCTAGCTTTTTTGCATATACTGGATCTAATGCATGTTCAGCATCTATAAATCCACAAATTCCACCTGTTTTCTGTGCCTCTGCAACTACTTGAAGTGCAAGGGTAGTTTTTCCAGAAGACTCTGGTCCATATATTTCAACAATTCTTCCTTTTGGTAATCCACCAATTCCAAGAGCAAGATCTAAACTCAAAGACCCCGTTGAAATTGATTCAACATCCATAGCTTTTTGTTGCCCAAGCTTCATTACAGAGCCTTTTCCAAAGTTATCTGTAATCTGGCTAATTGCGGCTTCTAAAGCTTTGTTTTTTTCTTTATTTTCCAATTCTTTATCTTTAGTAGATTTAACTACTTTTAAGTTATTTTTAGTCATTTTTTGCCTTTTTTTTTACGTTTTTTAACATTCGAATCATGTTTTAAATGTACACATTTTGTTCTCATTAGCAATAAAAATATTGAATTAGTAGAAAAGTACTAAATTTACTGAAGTTTTAGATAATTGCTGCTTAATAATCCAATAGCCTTAAGAAGATTGTACTGTGCCAAAAGATAATTTCGTTCCGAACTTGCTAAAGATAGTTGAGAATTTAATAGCAAAGTATTTGATTGTATGACTTCTAAAGTTGTTCTTCCAGAGCCTCTTTCATAATCAGCTGTTATACCTTCGTATGCTATTTCTGCTGATTTAACTTGAGAACGAACTGAATTCAAAAAACTTTTTGAAGTTTGTAAATTTGACCAGGCTGA
>MDTG01101866.1_pt1 | contig 13878 bp, 13 predicted proteins | sample 811421 | NCBI WGS metagenome assembly MDTG01 (sample SAMN05326645, study PRJNA326480) | marine metagenome | isolation source: seawater | place: Pacific Ocean: South East | collected 2011 | reverse complement strand
TGGATGAGCTTGGTTATACACTTTTTTCAATTTGTCAATTGTATTGTGCGTATACACTTGTGTAGCTGATAAATTAGCATGCCCCAATAACTCTTTGATAGCATTTAAATCAGCACCATTATTTAGCATATGAGTAGCAAATGTATGCCTTAACACATGAGGACTTTTTTTATCCAAACTTGTCACTTGACTTAAATAATAATTACCCTGCCTATACACCAGGGTTGGATACAGCTTTTTTCCTTTATTAGTTAGTAACAGATATGAAGAATCTTTTATGGGCAATTCGGCTCTTAACTTTAGATACACATCAATCTTTTGACGCAACTCTATAGTTAACGGAATTAAGCGCTCTTTGTTTCGTTTTCCAAGCACTTTTATGACATTTCTAGATAAGTCAATGTCTTTAATTTTCAAATTTATCAATTCTGCTTGTCGTATTCCTGTAGAATAAAACAGCTCTATCATTAACTTATCACGTACTCCAGCATAACCATCTGCAAAATCAAGTTCATCTAACAACTTCCTCATCTGTCCTTCTTCCACAAAAGCAGGAAGTTTTTTACTCATTTTTGGTGGCACTACCTTGATGGTAGGGTCCTCTTTAATCTTCTCCACTTTTAAAAGAAATTTATAAAACGATTTTAGAGCTGTGATTTTTCGGTTTACAGAACGAGGAGAAATACCATAATCTAGCATTTGTGCCAACCATGATCGAACCATTAGATGTTTTGCTTTTTGCAAAACACATTCATAATTTTTTTCTAGGTAGTCTTGAAATTGTGTCAGGTCAATTTGATACGCTTTGACCGTATGAGCAGAGTAGCGTTTTTCAAGCTGAAGGTATTGTAGGAATTCATCCAGAAGCATATAAAAAAAGAGACCTTATTCTAAACGAATGTAACAATAAATTGTTATACCGTCAATAAAGTCTCCTGCTAAAAGACAAGAAAAAGAAGAATTAGTCTTCCTCTCTTCTTAATTGCTCCTTATAAGCAGCTTTGATACGCTGCGCACGAAGCTCTACAGATTTTTTTGTGTATTCTCTACGATTTCTCAGTTCCTTCATTGTTCCCGTTTTCATGAATTTCTTCTTGAAACGCTTCAACGCTCTATCAATAGATTCTCCGTCTTTTACTGGAATAATAATCATTCTTTGTTCCTTTAAATTGGGCAGCAAATATACAAATATCTAGTACTTCAACAACTCTTATTTTAAAATTTGTTTTGCAATTACCATCTTTTGGATTTCAGATGTCCCTTCTCCTATAGTACACAGCTTAGAATCTCTATAAAAACGCTCCACAGGGAAATCTTTAGTATAACCATATCCGCCATGTATTTGAACTGCATCAGTAGAGACTTTAACAGCAACTTCTGACGAATAATACTTTGCCATAGCACCATCTAAAGTCATGGATTCACCAGAATTCTTTTTAGCCGCAGCTTTATAAGTCAACAACTCAGACGCATCTATTCTTGTTGCCATATCTGCTAATTTAAATGAAATTGCTTGGTGATGTGCAATTGGCTTTTTAAACTGTACGCGCTCTTTTGAATATTTTAAAGATGCTTCATATGCTCCTTTGGCAATTCCTAGACTTAGTGCCGCGATAGAAATCCTACCACCATCTAATACTTTCATAGCCTGAATAAACCCTTGGCCTTCATCGCCAAGCATGTTAGACGAAGGAATACGACAATTATCAAAAACTAACTCGGCTGTTTCGGAAGCGCGCATACCTAACTTATCTTCTTTTTTTCCAGAACTAAAGCCAGGTGTCCCTTTTTCAACAATAAAAGAACTCATGCCACGAGAATCTTCTTTTTCTCCTGTTCTTGCAATAACTACAGCTATATCTCCACTTATTGCATGTGTAATGAAATTTTTTGATCCATTTATTACCCACTCGTCTTGATCTCTTGTGGCTGTTGTACTCATTCCGCCTGAATCAGAACCCGTATTGTGTTCTGTCAAACCCCAAGCTCCAATAAATTCAGCTGTTGCTAATTTTGGTAAATATTTCTGCTTTTGCTCTTCAGACCCAAATTGTAAAATATGTCCTGTGCACAAAGAATTGTGTGCCGCCATGGATAAACCTACAGAAGGGTCTATTTTAGAAAGCTCTTCAATAGCTGTCACATATTCCGTGTATGAAAAGCCTGAACCACCATACTGCTCTGGAACCAAAACACCCATCAAACCAAGCTCTCCTAACTTTTTAAACACATCTACAGGAAAAATCTGTTTGTCGTCCCACTCCTTTACAAATGGTGCAATGTGTTGCTCTCCAAAAGTGCGAATCATATCCGCAATCATGTTTTGATTTTCGTTGTAACTAAAATTCATTTCTTTAATACTTTACTAAACTGATGATGTTTTCAGTATGTTCATTCAATATTTCTTTACCATTTAGAAAGGCTAATTCTATCACAAAGGCAAAACCGCATACTACGCCCCCTAACTTTTTAATTAGCTCTGCGCTTGCAAACGCTGTCCCTCCTGTAGCTAATAAATCATCATGTACCAACACACTCCAACCCTTTTTTATTGCATCCGCATGCATCTCTACTTCAGAAGAACCATACTCTAAATCGTACTTATATGAAACCACTTCGTGAGGTAACTTACCTTTTTTTCTAATAGGCACAAAAGGAACTTTCAATGCATTCGCTAACATCATCCCAAACAAAAAACCCCTACTCTCAACACCAACAACGGCATCCACTTTTAAATCATTTAACTTATCTACAAAATTATCAACTACCTGCATGCAAAGTGCAGAATCTGCAAGTATTGGAGTTATATCCTTAAAGACAATTCCTTTTTTTGGAAAATCTGGAATATCTCTAACTACGGATTTAATTTTTTGACTTAACATACGCAATTAAATTTAATAATTTTTCTTAAAATATAATATCCATAAGAATTAAGACACTCCGTTGTTTATAAAATCTCCCTATCTATAATATAGCATTTGGTCAGCTAATACTTATTTAAATTTTTTAATCTCTTCAGATTTTATTTTCGAGTAATATTCACGCAGATCAAACTTTACTTCTTTTGATAATATTAATAAACCTAAAATATTCGGGAATGCCATCGCTAAAATCATCATATCAGAAAAATCGATAACAGAACCTAGACTTACCGAAGAACCAATTATAATAAAAATCAAAAAGATTAACTTATATGTAATTTCTGATTTTTTAGAATTTCCAAATAAGTATGTCCAAGACTTTAATCCGTAGTAAGACCAAGAAATCATGGTAGAGAATGCAAATAAAAAAATAGCTATCACCAACACATAAGGGAACCAAGAAATAACGCTTCCGAATGCTTGAGAAGTAAGTTGAGCTCCTTCTATTCCTTGAACGCTAGAAAATCCTGTGATAATAATAACCAAAGCAGTCATTGTGCAAATTACAACTGTATCAATCAACGGCTCTAACAAAGAAACAATTCCTTCACTTACTGGTTGATTAGTCTTGGCTGCTGAATGGGCAATAGAGGCAGAACCAACACCCGCCTCATTTGAGAAAGCTGCTCTTCTAAAACCTTGAATAAGTACTCCAACAAAACCCCCAAAAGCAGCAGACGGAGCAAAAGCACCTTCAATAATCATTGCAAAAGCAGTCCCTACTTCTGTAATATTTACCAAAATAATAATGAGGGCTGCAGCTACATACAAACCAGCCATAAAAGGGACTATTTTCTCTGTTACTTTAGCAATGGATTTGATACCCCCAATAATTACTGTGCCAACTAAAATAGCAAGTAAGAATCCGAACATAGGACCATTTCCCTCCAACATAGAAAACTGACCAGAAAGTTGCGCATAGGCTTGATTAGCCTGGAACATATTACCTCCACCAAAAGAACCTCCAATACACAAAATAGCAAAAATTACCGCTAACACTTTTCCTATACCACCAAATCCATATTTCGACAAACCATTTTGGAGATAATACATTGGTCCTCCTGACACTTCTCCATCCTCACCAACAACTCGATATTTTACCCCTAAGGTACATTCTACAAATTTGGAAGACATTCCTAAAAAACCTGCTACAATCATCCAAAATGTTGCACCTGGACCACCAACTGTAATAGCAACTGCTACTCCAGCGATATTACCTAAACCAACTGTTGCAGACAAAGCAGTTGCTAATGCTTGAAAATGAGAAACTTCTCCTTCATCTTTCGGATCATCATACTTTCCTCTTACCAAATCGATGGCATGCTTAAAACCCCGAATATTGATAAAATTCATCTTAAAAGTAAAAAACAAAGCACCAAAAATCAACCATACAACTACAATTGGAATACTCGCACCCAAATCAAACCCAATCGCTGCCACAGGATCCCAAAAAATCACCTTAGCCATGACGGCTACTATAGGTTCAAAAAAACCATTGATTTTATCGCTTAGAGTCGCTGCTGAAAGCATTTTTACAAATAACATGACTGATAAAAGAGTAAATAATCGTTTCATTGTATTGATTGTTTAATTGTGGTTTTCTTGATCTAAAATTTGTTGCTCAACAATAGCCAATCCTTCTTCAAAAGAATGTGGCTGATAAGCTAATTCGTTTATTGATTTGTCTAAAATAAAACCTGTTTTAGGAGGTCTTTTTGCTTTTTGTTTTAGTGTAGCTGTTGAAATACGGTTGATGATGGATTTGTCACAGCCATAAAAATCTGCCATGCACTCTACTATTTCTAAAATACTCATTATATCTTTTCCTGAAACATTATAAACACCTTTCACACTTTTTTCTACAGCCAAAACACAGGCCTTTGCTAAATCTTCTGCTAATGTTGGCGCACGAAACTGATCATCTATAATATTCAATGGCTCTCCTTCTTTAAGTGCTCTTCGCCCCCATAACACAATATTTTCTCTGCTTAAATTATCGGCAGTTCCGTACACAATAATTGTTCTTAAGACAGCCCAATCACAAGAATGTTTTTGTAAAATCTGCTCCGACCTCCACTTAGATAATCCGTAATAACTTAAAGGATTTGCTTGGTCCTCTTCTGTGTATGGACCATCCTCTCCATCAAAAATAAAATCGGTGGAAATATGTACAAGATGCGCTCCTACTTCAGCACAAGCATCTGCTAAATACTGTACCGCATATACATTGAGCTTATCACAATTTTCTTTGTCATCTTCACAAGAATCTACATTAGTCATAGCTGCAGTATTGATGATAGCATCTGGCCGAAAATATAAAACGATTTTCCGAACGTCTTGCTCATTGGTAACATCTAAATTTTCATAAGCGAAACCACTTTGAGTATTCATTCGGCAAGCACCAATAGAAGTTGCCATTACTTCATGGTTATGACGTAAAGCCAAAACAAGCTTTTGCCCTAATAAACCATTACTTCCTGTTATGAGGATTTTCTTACTCACTAGTATCCTTTAGGTTTTAGCAAGTAAAGCATTAAATATAGAATAACTGGATATCCAAAACCTAAAATAGCTGCAGCTACAAATAGTAATCGAATACCCGTCACATCCAATTCGAATTTATCAGAAAGCCAAGCGCAAACACCTAATAGTTTTCCTTCTTTCATTATTTATTGGATACGATTTCTTTTAATTCTTTTATTTCGCTGACAATGCTTTTTTCTTGTTCCATAATAGATTCTTCTAATTGAAGAATTTGCTGCTCTAGCTCAATGATTTTATTCTGTTTCTTTTTTGATTTATTCATATCCACTATTAACCAAGCAAAAGCTGCCACCTCAATAATCAAAAGAACAATCGTTAGTATTATCTGTGTATTTAACATTAATCTTTACTTTCTAAAAATCAAAAACACTGGGTCGTTTTCGGTATTTGAAATGATTTCGAATCCTCAGAACAAACACCATAGACAAATATACTAAAGGCGTTCCGAAACTTACAAAGGAGAAGTAGATGAAGAATAATCGAATATATGAGGGCTTGATGCCTAGTCGACTACCCCACCAAGAGCTAACGCCAAAAAAGTGCTTTTCAAAAAAATGTTTAACTGAACTTACCATCTACTTAACCAACGACTACTAATGCTGCAATTTAATTTTTTTTCGATATCTTTTTTAACTTTTTATTAGAGAACTTTATTCCCATGCTCGAAATAGCCATTTTTTACAATCTATTCAAAAGCTTGCTAAGGTGATAGTAATTATTAGCATTAACCTTTTGATGTTATAAATTTTATAGATAGCAAAAGTCTTTTAGTTCGAATTGAATAACACTTATTCTCAAACGATTGTAAAATGGAAGTTTTCAACTAAATAAGCCCTTTCTTCACCAATTGCAGCTCCATTTGCTTCTGCAATTCCATCGCTTTTCTTCTAGCCTCATCAGCAAATCGCTCATCCGAAGATGCATAAATAATTCCTCTAGAGGAATTAACAAGCAATCCACAACATTCATTCAATCCATTTTCAGCCACCTCTTCTAAACTCCCCCCTTGTGCACCAACACCTGGAACTAATAGAAAGTTTTCTGGAGCTAACGAACGTACCTCTCGTAACATTTCAGCTCGTGTAGCTCCTACAACAAACATGATGTTCTCTCCCCAGCTTTGAACGGTGCTTAGCACCTTTTCATAAAGTGCTCTTCCATTTTTATCTTGAGTCATTTGAAAATCTAAACCTCCAGCATTAGAGGTAAGCGCTAACACGATTGCCCATTTGCCTTCAAAATCTAAAAATGGTTTTATAGAATCTGAACCCATATACGGAGCTACCGTAACCGAATCAAAATCCATCTCTTCAAAAAAAGCTCTCGCATACATACTAGATGTATTTCCAATATCCCCTCTTTTTGCATCAGCGATAGTAAAAATTTCTTTAGGAATATAATCTAAAGTTTTTCGTAGACTTCCCCAACCTTTCATACCCAAGCTTTCGTAAAAAGCAATATTAGGCTTATAAGCCACACATAAATCTTTAGTGACATCAATAATTTGTTTATTAAACTCAAAAACAGGATCTTCTGAATCTAGCAAATGAGTCGGTATTTTACGAATATCCGTATCTAAACCTACGCATAAAAACGAGCGTTTTTTCTGTATCTGCTGAAATAATTCTTCTCTAGTCAATAATCTGTATTTTCTTTTTTAACCTTCCGTTATTAAAAATATAAAAAAGGAGTTGTTTACTAGCCCCTTCAGATGTTTAATTTACAGACTCTTTTGCTGGCGTAAGCGGTGTATTTAGCACAAATTTCATCATAAATTAGTCTGGAGCATTTCCTTCTTTTAATTTTTCTGCATTTTCGGCTAATTTAAGCTCTTCAATGAATTTTTCAATATCACCATTGATTACATTCTGAAGATTGTATTCCGTTAAGCCAATACGGTGATCTGTAACCCTTCCTTGAGGGTAATTGTAGGTTCTAATTTTAGCTGAACGATCACCAGTAACAACCATTGTTTTACGCTGACCTGCTAACTCATCTAATCTCTTTTGCAATTCAAGCTCATAAATACGAGAACGTAATACCTTCAAGGCTTTATCATAATTTTTATGTTGTGATTTTTGATCTTGACACTGCGCTACAATACCTGTTGGAATGTGCGTTAAGCGAACCGCAGAATAAGTGGTGTTTACAGACTGTCCTCCAGGACCAGATGAACAATAAGTATCTTTTCTAATGTCCGAATCTTTAATTTCCACATCAAACTCTTCTGCCTCTGGCATAACAACCACAGAAGCTGCAGATGTATGTACTCGACCTTGTGTTTCTGTTTGTGGAACGCGCTGTACACGATGTACTCCAGATTCAAACTTCAACATTCCATATACATCTTCTCCCTTTACATTAAAGATAATTTCTTTATATCCTCCAGAAGTACCATCTGCTACATCTACTAATTCTGTTTTCCAAGATTTTTTACTCGCGTAATTAAGATACATTCGATATAAATCTCCTGCAAAAATACTAGCTTCATCTCCTCCTGCTCCCGCACGAATTTCTACCACTGCATTTTTAGAATCAGTCGGATCTTTTGGAATCAATAGCACTTTTATTTCCTCTTCCATCAATTCTTGTTGTGGCTGCAACTCATCTAACTCCATCTTTGCCATCTCCTTCATTTCCTCATCTTTCAGCATTTCTTTAGCCATCTCAATATTGGACAAAAGATTTCTGTAAGCCTTATAAGCTTCCATAATAGGCGTCAGATCTTTGTATTCTTTATTTAGTTGGATGTACTGCTTCATATCCGAAATAATTTCCGGATCTACTATCAACTGTGAGACCTCATCAAATCGCTCTTTTATTGCTTCTAATTTATCTAACATCTTAGTAAATAAACTCCCCGTGTTCTGACTGAATCGTTAATTTTTTACCCTTAAATGCTTCTACTCTACCTACAATTCTCGCATCTACTCCAAAACTTTCTGAAACAGCAATAATCTCTTCAGCAAATTCTGCAGGTAAATAAATTTCCATACGGTGCCCCATATTGAATACTTTATACATCTCTTTCCAATCTGTTCCTGATTGCTCATGAATCAATTGAAACAACGGTGGCACTGGAAACAGATTATCTTTAATAATATGTACGTCATCTACAAAATGTAAGACTTTCGTTTGCGCACCTCCAGAGCAATGTACCATTCCATGAATGTTCGCTCTATGAGATTCTAAAATCTTTTTGATGACAGGCGCATATGTTCTTGTTGGAGATAACACTAACTGACCTACATCTACAGGAACGCCTTCAACTTTATCTGTTAATCCTTTGGCTCCAGAATACACTAAATCAGCAGGAACTGAAGGATCAAAACTTTCCGGATACTTTTCTGCTAAATCCTTGCTAAACACATCATGACGGGCAGAGGTTAAACCATTACTTCCCATTCCGCCATTGTAACTATCTTCATAATTAGCTTGACCAAAAGAAGCCAAGCCAACAATCACATCTCCATCTTGAATATTAGCATTGGAAATGACTTCGCTACGCTTCATACGAGCAACTACTGTAGAATCGACAATAATAGTTCGCACTAAATCACCTACATCAGCTGTTTCTCCTCCTGTAGAACGGATATCTACTCCATGTTTTCTCAAATCTTCTAATAACTCTTCTGTCCCATTGATGATTCCTGAAATCACCTTACCTGGAACTAAATTTTTATTACGACCAATAGTGGATGACAATAAGATGTTATCCGTTGCTCCCACACAAAGTAAATCGTCAATATTCATCACCAAAGCATCTTGCGCTATTCCTTTCCAAACAGAAAGTTCCCCTGTTTCTTTCCAATACATATAAGCTAAAGAAGATTTGGTTCCAGCCCCATCAGCATGCATAACTACACAGTAATCTTCGTCTCCTGTTAAATAGTCAGGAATAATTTTACAAAATGCTTTTGGAAATAATCCTTTATCTACATTTTTGATTGCTGCATGCACATCCTCCTTGTCTGCCGACACCCCTCTTTGATTGTATCTGTTTCCACTCATTACCTTTTTTAATTATTGTAAATAAAAAAGCATCCCGTTGGGATTCGGGACGCTTTTTTATTATCAATTTATTTGCTACTTATCGTTTTCTAAAATCTCTCCTGTGTCAGGGTTATAGAATTCATCTAATACTTTGAAGTCTGTTCTTCTATTATATTGATGTGCTTTTTCTTTATCTTTTTCTCTTCTTAATGAATTGATATACGATTCTTCTAAAGAAATGCCTATTTTCAATTTTCCATCTTTTTTATCCATTATATAAGGCTCTGTTTCACCCATTCCAATTGGAATTAATCGTACAGGCTCAACTCCTTTAGAAACCATATAATCAACACAGACTTGTGCTCTATCTTGAGAAAGCTTCATATTAAATTCTGTACCCGCTCTAAAGTCAGTATGCGAACGAAGCTCAATGATTACTGTTGGATTATCTAATAAAACAACTACCAAGGCATCCAAAGCTAATTTAGATTCCTGTCTTAATTTAGCGCTATTGAAATCATATTCAATTCTAGGCAATACAATTTCCTTTTTTGTTGGTTCTAAAGAGAAATCCAACACAAGGTCTTGCGATTCTCTAATACCAAATGTTGTTTCGTTATCGGAATCACTTAGGTATCCTTCTTTAGAAATCGTAAGTTCATAAGCTACACTTTCATTAATTACATTTTTACCAAACTCATATCTACCAGTGTTATCAGTAATAGTTGTAGCTGTTGTACCATCTGTTCCCATTAAAGAAACATTAGCGCCAACTATAATACCATTTGTATTGGCATCAGTAGCAATTCCTGAAAGAGTTAATGTTAATGAAGGTAAATTGAACTGATAAATATCATCACCACCTCTTCCTCCAGAACGATTAGATGAGAAATAACCTCTTTCATCTTTACCTTCAAAGATGATACCAAAATCATCTTGAGAAGAGTTAATAGGGCTCTTCATATTTGAGATGGAAAGCAACGTTCCTTCTATATCAAATTCTGCTTTATATATATCCATTCCTCCCATTCCAGTATGGCCGGTAGATGCAAAATACAATGCACCATCATCATGAATAAATGGGAACAACTCATCACCGCTTGTATTAATTTGATCTCCTAAATTGATTGGCTCACTCCACTTATCACGCTTCATCTTTTTCACCATCCAAATATCTTTTCCACCTTCTCCACCTTTCATATCTGAAGAAAAATACAATAGTTTACCATCGGCGCTAATACTTGGGTGGCCAAAAGTTGTTACGCTATCATAAGGGAGCGGGAATAATACTGGAAAAGGCCAACCCTTTCCCTTTTTCTTAGAGAAATAAATCTCACAAGTAGGAACAGGCTTCTCTTTAGAACTTTCTTCACAACGAGTTAAATACATTTCATTACCTCTCTTGTTAAAAGAAGTAGCCGCTTCATGCGCACCTGTATTCATACCCTCTTGCAAAAGCTCCGGCCTACTCCAGTTTCCTCTTTTATCTCTTTTTATACTCCATAAATCAGTATAAGATTGTCCTGTAGAACCATCTAACGCTTTACTAACCCCTCCACTTCTAGCAGAAGTAAAGAATAAAACATCATAATCACCATTTCCAAAAGAAGGAGCAAAGTCATTAGCTCTAGAGTTTGCAATATCAAAAGCATCTACCTCATATCGAGTGGGGTTATCAAATGCGTCTTTAGCAAAGGCACAAGATTCAATTCCTTGTGTAGCTCTTTCGTCTTCTGGTTTAAATTGCTTATATTTTTGGTATTGCTCAACTGCTTCATCAAAATTTTGTTGCAATTGCAAAACTTGTGCATGACGCAAATATACTTCTGCATGCGGATATTTTGCCTTAATAGCACGTTTGTACATACTCTCCGCTTTTTTCAAAGCTTGTGGAGTAGCAACCATGCGCCAACATTCTGCTTGCAAAAAAGTCAATTCAGATTTCTTAGCTCTATTCTTCTCTTTTAGATAAGCTTCTTTGTACAAGGAGGCAGCGTCATAGTAGTTTTGTACTAAAAATGCTTCGTCTGCTTTAGTTTTTTTAGTCTTTTTTTGATATCCTTCTTGTGCTAATGCTGTTAATGTAAACATTAACACAAATGATAAAAGCGATAATGCGTTTCTCATATTGTGATATAATTTTGGCTAAAATAAGGATTTTATCCTTTTGTTTTACTCTTAAGTTTTTATTGAAAAATTGTTAAAAATTATTCCCATAAATAACTTATTTATTTACTAAAGTAAATATTTTTGTGAATATAATAATAACACTAAAATTTTAATGCAAGTTCTCTATGAAATCTAAACTAGAATACATTTGGCTAGATGGTTACTTCCCAACACAAAACATGAGAAGTAAAACCAAACTATTAGATGACTTTAGCGGTAAATTGGAAGATTGTCCAGTCTGGTCTTTTGATGGTAGTTCAACTAAACAAGCAGAAGGAAGCTCTTCTGATTGTTTATTAAAACCTGTAGCTATTTTTCCAGATCCGGAAAGAAAAAACGGCTATTTAGTTATGACTGAAGTATTGAATGCTGACGGTACGCCACACCAATCTAATGCTCGTTCAAGAATTGATGATGACGATAACGACTTTTGGTTTGGATTTGAACAAGAATACTTCCTCATGGATGTGGAAACACAGCTACCATTAGGATTCCCTATGGGCGGATACCCTGGCCCACAAGGAATGTATTACTGCTCAGTAGGTGGTAAAAACACACACGGAAGGCACATTGTTGAAGAACACGCTAACCTTTGTTTAGATGCAGGAATTAATTTTGAAGGAATAAACCAAGAAGTTGCTTGCGGACAGTGGGAATTCCAATTATTTGCCAAAGGCGCTAAAAAAGCAGGTGATGAACTATGGGTAGCGCGTTACTTATTAGATAGATTAACTGAAAAGTACGGATACTATATCGAATACCACCCAAAACCTATTAAAGGAGATTGGAATGGTTCTGGAATGCACGCTAATTTCTCGAACGAATTATTAAGAACATGTGGTTCGCAAGAAGTATACGAAAAAATTTGTGAAGCATTCCGTCCAGTAACAAAAGAACACATTGATGTGTATGGTGAGTTTAACGACCAACGCTTAACAGGACTACACGAAACAGCTTCCATCAATGACTTCAGTTATGGAGTATCAGACAGAGGTGCTTCTATCCGTATTCCAATTATTACTGTAGAAAATGGATGGAAAGGATGGCTAGAAGATAGAAGACCTGCTTCTAACGGAGATCCATACAAAATTGCTGGAAGAATTGTAAAAACTGTTAAATCAGCAAAAATCTAATTTACAGCAACAGATTAAACAAAAGACATCCAAATGAATGCCTTTTTTATAATTTAAACATTCTATCATAAGAAGTAGATATATAATATATATGCCAGAAGCATAACACTACCTTCTAATCTATCAATAGTACTTTTACTATACAAACGCATAATAGGATAAAGCAATAAAACAAAGACTAACATCATCCAAATATCTTTTGTATATATTTTTGCATCTAAAACAGGAATATTAGTTATTAAGGAAGTAATACCTAAAACTGCTAACAAATTAAATATATTCGAACCTAATAGGTTTCCGACTGCTAAACTTTCTTCTTTACGGACTGCTGCCACTATCGATGCAGCTAACTCAGGAACACTGGTTCCAACAGCCACTACACTAATAGAAATAACTCGCTCGGTAACTCCCCATTCTCTAGCGATAGAAATAGCTCCATTTATTAGAAAATCAGCACCAAAATATAAAGCTAATCCACCCAACACTAAATAAGCGGTAGACTTCCATACAGGATAAGATTTCACCTCTTCTAAAAAATCATCCTCTTGTGTTAATTGAATACTTTTTTTTCTAGAATTTCTAATGATAGTAAAAACAAAAAAAATTAGAGATAATATAAAAATAACACCCATCCAAAATTGGATAGCATGAAACTGATAAATAAACCATACAAAAGCTAAAGAAACACCCAACAACATAGGGTAGTTCGCTTTGTAAGTATCACTGGTAACATTAAGCGGAAAAATGAGAGCTGTTAAACCTAGCACCAAGCCCATGTTAGCAATATTAGAACCTATTACATTTCCTAACGAAATGTCTGGATACCCCCCAAGTGCAGCATCTAAACTTACTAAAAGCTCTGGTGCAGAGGTCGCAAGAGAAACTACTGTCATGCCCACTACTAAAGTAGAAATTTTAAGACGTAATGCCAAAGAAACAGAACCCTTTACCAATAATTCACCCCCCATGGCTAACAAGAATAGTCCTAAAATAAGAAAGACATAATCCATTAGTTTTTCAAGTCTTTATTTATCTTTTGAGCTTCCTTCTTTATCTCGTCTGCACTAGACTGTATCTCGCGTCTAATATCGTTAGAAGCATCTTTCAACTCACGAATA
>MDTG01375054.1_pt1 | contig 13879 bp, 13 predicted proteins | sample 811421 | NCBI WGS metagenome assembly MDTG01 (sample SAMN05326645, study PRJNA326480) | marine metagenome | isolation source: seawater | place: Pacific Ocean: South East | collected 2011 | reverse complement strand
GTTTTACAGTTGGATTTACGAGGTACTCTGTCCCTCGGCATGCACTCAAAGTTTCGCGACCCACGTCGAAGCCATGTCACCCCCGTGCTATCTATAGTTTAGGTATCACAGTAAAAAAAACAAGTTAATGCTTGAAGTAAATGACAATTTAGGGTTTCAAGAATTGCTTTTTAGAATACGTGCTTTTTGTCTAACCCAGTCCTGATCCTTTTTGTCAGCACGCTTATCATGTTGTTTTTTGCCTTTACCTAAACCAATGTCTAGCTTGGCACGTCCTTTGTGCCAGTGAAGATTTAAAGGGACTAATGCAAACCCTTTGCGCTCCACTGCGCCAGTTAATCGGTCAAGCTCAAATCGATTTAACAATAACTTTCTAGAACGATTCGCACTTGTTCTGATATGCGTTGACGCAGATGTAAGGGGTGAGAAATGTGCACCTAACAGCCAAGCTTCACCTTTAATTATACTTACATATGACTCAGTTATTTGCGCGCGACCCTCACGCATGCTTTTAACCTCCCAGCCTTCAAGGGCTAGGCCAGCTTCATAAGAGCTCTCAATAAAATAGTTATGCCGTGCTTTTCGATTCACAGCAATCGTATTGATAGGCATTGATTTTTTTTTCTTATTATTCATGACATTTGTTAATTATTCTAATGATCTTATATTAAATCTTATTTAATTAAAGGGTTTAAGCGTTGTTAGTTACTCGATTTTATATAAGAATCCTCATATTAAATACTGATAAGAGAGAATAATGCTTAATAATCAGGCTGGCAAAGCAAAGCGAGCTTCATTGCATGGACATTGGTCCTCAAAAATGGCTTTTATACTGGCTGTTACTGGATCTGCAGTTGGTTTGGGAAATATATGGAAATTTCCATACGTTGCTGGCCAAAATGGCGGCGGTGCATTTGTTCTAGTGTACCTTTTATGCGTAATCATTATCGGTATGCCAGTTATGATGTCAGAGATATTAATTGGCCGTCGTGGACGAAGAAATCCTGTTGCTGCTATGGAGTTACTAAGCAAGGAAGAAAACAGTTCTAGCAAGTGGCGGTGGGTTGGTATTATGGGTGTTTTAGGCGGTGTCTTAATACTTTCCTACTACAGTGTAATAGCCGGCTGGACGCTTGGTTATGCTTTAAAAAGCATAATGGGAGTTTTTGTAAATGCCAGTCCAGAGCAAGTAAGCTCAGAGTTTTCAAACTTTGTTGGTGATTGGAAAATTGTTGGGTTTTATCACACGGTATTCATGGCTTTAACGATATTTTTCGTTGCCAGGGGAGTGGAGCGGGGTTTAGAACAAGCGGTTAAGATTATGGTTCCTGTATTGCTTATTCTTATGCTTGTTTTATTAGGTTATTCTGTTAAATCTGGTTTCTTTGGGCAAGGGCTATCATTTATGTTTAGCGTTCCAGATTCCTGTATTTCACTTTCTAATGAATGCCCTCTAACCTGGAATAGTGTTTTGGTAGCACTTGGCCAAGCATTTTTTACTTTAAGTATAGGTATGGGCGCAGTAATGGCATACGGTGCTTATTTACCAGAAGAAAATTCAATAATTGGTGCATCTACTGCAGTTGTTATAGCAGATACAGGCATTGCCATTTTAGCCGGCTTGGCTATATTCCCACTTGTTTTTGCAAATGGTTTAGACCCTGCCGATGGCCCTGGATTGGTTTTTCAGACATTGCCTTTAGCGTTTGGCCAAATGAGTGATAGTGTATTTTTCTCGACGATATTCTTTGTTTTATTATCTTTTGCTGCCTGGACTTCAGCTATAGCCTTGATAGAGCCAGCAGTTGCATGGGTAATTGAGCAGTTTAATAAAACTAGGACTCAAGCGAGTTTAATAATTGGTATATTAATATGGATACTAGGTTTTGGTTCAGTTTTATCTTTCAATATATTGAAAGATATAGTATTTCTATCAGGAACGTTCTTTGATAACGTTGATTATCTAACCAGCAATATCATTCTTCCATTTGTAGGCCTTTTGATAACTGTTTTTGCCGGTTGGGTTATGAGTAGCAAATCCTCTATTGATGAACTTGATAATTCTGGGTTTATTTATAAATCATGGCGTTTGTTAGCTAGGTATATTGCTCCTATTGGAATAATCTTAGTCTTAATAAATGCAATTATTTAAAAAACAATGAGAAAAATTAATAGAAGCGCACTCGTTCCGTATTCTGCGATGCAGATGTATGAACTCGTTGGAGATTTTCAATCTTATCCTGAGTTTCTTCCATGGTGTACAAACGCTATCTTACATACCAGTAATTCTAACTATCTTGAGGCATCGCTTGAGTTTCAGAGAAACGGTTTAACTAAGTCATTTAGAACTAAAAACACATTAAATCCTGGAAGCTCAATAGAGATTGAATTGATTGATGGCCCATTCAGGCATTTAGCGGGAAAGTGGAGTTTTGTAGAGTTAACCGAAGATGGCAGTAAAGTGGTCTTAAATTTTGAATTTGAATTCAAAAATCAAATAATTGACAAATTATTCGGTTCATATTTTGAAGATACCTGCAATTCTTTGGTTTCTTCATTTACTTCCCGCGCAAAAGAAGTTTATGATTAAATTGTTATTTAAAGCTCGGAAGAGAGAAATTGTTCGTCTCTGATCTCATTTACAATATCATCTTCAAAAATAATGGATACCCAACCCTTTTGTTTTGCCTCTCCTGTGCTATCTTTAAGGTAGAAAACATAGTCCCAACGATTTTGAGAAAATGGATCATCGACCATTGGTGTGCCGAGAAGAAATCTAACCTGGTTTTGAGTCATTCCGACTTCAACCTGTGCTAGGTCTTCAGGATCAAAAACGTTACCCTGTTTGATAATTGCGCGGTAAATGCAACCACTATTTAAGAAAATGGTCAAAAGAATTAGAACGAAAAGATTGATTTTGCGTATATATTTATTCATTTATTTTTTTTAAGCTGAAATAATTTGTTTACATTGCCATAATAGCTTACTAATCATACCCGTGAGAAACAATTCATGCAGCAAAGAAAAGAACTCCGTCAAGTCGGTTTAAAGGTAACACTACCACGTATTAAGATATTAGAAATCCTTGAGAGCTCATCTGATCCTCATATGAGTGCTGAAGATATTTATAAAGTTTTAATTAATGCCGGTGAAGATATTGGTTTGGCCACAGTTTACAGGGTTTTAACTCAGTTCGAGACAGCCGGTCTTGTTACAAGACATAGTTTTGAGGGTGGTCACTCATTATTTGAGCTTGACTATGGGGAAAATCATGATCATATGGTTAATATCGATACTGGTGAAGCTGTTTGCTTCAGAAGCGAGAAGCTTCATGAGGTTCAAAATGCGATTGCAGATGAGCATGGGTTTGAAGTAATGGATCACAGTTTAGTTTTATATGTTAAAACAAAGAAGTAATTTTATAAGTTAAGTAATTTGTCTTGAGCTACTTAACATTTCAGCTGCATGATCAATTGTTTTAGAAGTAATTTCAACACCTCCAAGCATTCTTGCAAGCTCTTTAATGCGCTCATCTTTTTTAAGATTTCTGATTTGAGTTTTTGTAATTTTGCCATCTGTTTCTTTTTTAATCTTAAAATGATGATCTGCCCGACTTGCCACTTGAGGTAAATGAGTCACACATAATACTTGCCTGTTTAAACCTATTTCTTGCAATCTTCGACCTACAATTTCTGCAATACTTCCTCCAATTCCACTATCAACTTCATCAAAAACCATGGTTGGTATATTACTACCATTGCTAGCAATAACTTGGATAGCAAGACTCATCCTTGAAAGCTCGCCACCCGATGCAATTTTTGCTAAAGGTTGTGTTTTTTGACCGGGATTAGCGCTTATTAAAAATTCGATGTTATCAATACCATGATTACTTGGCGCATCTTCATTAAGGTTATGAATGGAAGCTTCAAATTTTCCATTTGGCATACCGAGACCCTGCATAATATTTGTAACAGCAACTGAAAAAACTTTAGCTGCTTTTAAGCGCATGTTTGATAGTGTCTTTGCTTTGTCTAGAAAATCTTTACGTTTTTCTTCAACCTCATTAACAAGCTTTTTATTTTGTTCTTTTGAATTTACTAATTCTTCGTGTTCATTAGTGAGCTTAGCTAGAAAAGGAAGCAATTCTTCGGCAGAAATATTATATTTGCGGCCAGCACTGTGAAGAGCATCCAATCTTTCTTCCACCCAGTGATGACGATTTTGGTCTAAATTAATATTGTCATTGTAACGATGTAAGGTTTCAGCTATTTCAGTTATTTGTATGTTTGCAATTTCAAGCATTTCAACTAATGGTTCTAAACTTTCATCAAATTTTGATAACGTCCCAAGAGATTTATTAGCTGTTGCAATTAAGTCATTAATATTATTTTGCTCTCCATCAACTAAAATATTAAGAGTTATTGCAGTATTATCAGCAATGCGCCCAGTATTTTTTATTATCTGACACTCATTATTAAGTTTGTCATACTCACCTTTTATTAAGCCAAGGGAATTAAGCTCTTTAATTTGAAAATCAATTAATTCAAGACGAGCTGCGCGGTCATTCATTTGGTTTTGAATAACATTTAGGCGTTGATTGAGCTCAATCCAGGCAGAGTAAGATTCAGCAACATCTTTCCGAGCTGTTAAATGATCACCAAAATAATCGAGAAGATTTCTTTGAATTGAACTACGACCTAGTGATTGGTGAAAATGTTGACCATGTATATCTAGGAGCATTTTGCTTATGGTTTTAAGTTGCAAAATAGTTACAGCGTTTCCGTTTATAAAAGCACGTGAACGTCCATCAGCATTTATAACTCGACGTAAAAGACATTCATTATCCATATCAAGTGCATTATCTTTCAACCATAATTGAGCATCATCGAGTTTTGAAATATTAAATTCTGCCGAAAAATCTGCACGCTTTGCTCCTTCTCGAACCATTTGCGCATTGCCTCTTTCGCCAAGAACTAAACTTAAAGCGTCAACAAGTATAGATTTACCAGCACCGGTTTCACCTGTTATTACAGTCATCCCTGCATTGAAATCAATATCAATTTTTTCAACTATCACAAAGTCACGTACTTTTAAGTTCATTAACATATGTAAGGTTCCGAAAATTATTAATTTCTATTGCGACTATCACGACCCCAAAGTAATTTAGAGCGCAATATTTCATAAAAATCATAACCAGGTGGATGCACTAAAGTGACACGTTTGTTTGCAGCAGAGATTTGTAATTTATCATCAGGGTTTATGCTTCCCATTGGAAAGCCATCGATAATAATCTCAGCTTTTGTCTCGTCACCTTGAAGTAACATTATTTCAATTAAATTATCTGCAGAAACCATGATTGGCCTATCAGTTAGAGTATGAGGACAAATGGGTACAATAGCGACTGTATTTAGATGCGGCTCAATAATGGGACCGCCACAACTTAAAGCATAAGCGGTAGACCCAGTTGGCGTCGCTACTATTAAGCCATCGCCCGAGTGAGTATTCACATAGCGATTTGCTACATGGGTTTCGAAATCAACCATTCGTCCTGTTTCTCTTCGCTGAAGAACGACATCATTTAGCGCAAAAGCAACTTCATTTGCGCCAATGCTGCGTATCAAATTAGCTTTCAAAACAAGACGCGTATCTGTCGTGTAGCTTCCATCGAGGACATGCTCAACACTCATGATCATTTCATCTGGTGTGACATCAGCAAGAAAGCCCAGTCGTCCACGATTTATACCAAGAATAGGAATATCAAATTCGCGGGTAAGCCTGGTGGCATATAGCATTGTGCCATCTCCACCAATAGCTATAATTAGATCAGCCTCATTAATATTTCTTCTAGAAAGAAGGTTTATTCCTAGCTTGCTTAGGTGCTTTGATAAGAGTTTTAAGGGCTCACCAACTCGTGAATCTTCTTCTCGGCCTATCAATACTATATTTTGAAATGCTTTAGTCATATGTTGATTGTGGCAAACCCTTGACCCGCCGCCAACCCATTGCTAGCTTTTAATTGAAATGTCAGAAGATTCATCTAATACTTTACCAAATGATCGCGGCCAGCATTTGCTACGTGTGTTGATCCAGAGGTACATCCGAGATGGACAGCCAGTTGGCTCTCGCACACTGTCAAAAGATACTGGTTTAGATCTAAGCCCTGCAACTATCCGCAATGTTATGTCAGATCTTGAAGGGTTAGGATTAGTCTCTGCGCCTCATACCTCTGCAGGTCGGATACCGACTCCAAAAGGATATCGCTTATTTGTTGATACGCTTATTCGTTATCAACAACCTGGTGATGGGGAGGTCCAAAAGATACAAGAAAAGATTGGTGAATCAGATGACCATGAATCTATGGTCGGAGTGGCTTCTAACATGTTGTCTGAATTCACAAGTATGGCTGGAGTTGTGACAGTTCCACGTCCACCACAAATTACTTTGCGCCAAATTGAATTTTTACCGCTATCTGAAAAGCGTGTCTTAGTTATTTTGGTAGTAAATGATCGTGAAGTTCATAATCAAATCTTACACACTGATCGTGATTATTCGGTATCAGAATTACAGCAAGCACAAAATTTTATCAATGAGCATTATGCTGGCCTAAATGTTCAAAAAGTACGTAATCACTTACTTAAGGACCTTGATTCAACTCGAGATCATATGAACAAAACCATGCATGAAATTATTTCAGTTGCTCACTCAGCAATCGATGGCGCTTCAGATCCAAATAAAAATTACGTTGTAGCAGGCGAGACAAACCTGATGGATTTTGCTGAGCTTTCTAATGTCGATACTTTGAAGGGTTTGTTTGACGGTTTCTCAAGAAAACGAATGATTCTTGATCTCTTAGATCGCAGCATTAATGCTAACGGTGTAAAAATCTTTATAGGTGAAGAATCAGGCTATAAGATTTTTGACGGCTGTAGTGTTGTTACTGCGCCTTATTACGTTGATAACAACACCATAGGAGTATTGGGAGTTATTGGTCCAACTCGTATGGCATACGATAGGGTTGTACCTATTGTGGATGTAACAGCAAGATTGTTAGAGTCTGCGCTTAACCAAAATAATTAAAATATTCTATTTTTTATTTTCAAAGTCCTTGATATTTTTGGTCTCACCCCCAAAATGCGCAAATAACTTAATAATTATTTAATAGTAATTCGGTTCATGAAATTGGGGTAATAACTGATGAGCGAAAAAGATAACCTTACAGATGATGAAAATATGCCAAATGACAGTGATGTAAAAGTTACCTCAGAAGAGCAATTAAATAACAGTAAGGCAGACGAAAAAAAGATAAGCTCGGCCGAAATAGATGAAGATCAGTCTGAATTGGATCAAGCAGAAGCTAAAGCGCTGGAAAACTGGGATCTCTATTTAAGAGCACTAGCAGAGCTTGAGAACGTGCGTAAAAGAGCAAAAAAGGATATTGAAAATGCTCATAAATTTGCACTTGAGCGTTTCAGTCGTGAGTTATTGGCTGTTTGCGATAGTTTAGAGATGGGTCTTACAATGAGCGATTCTTCAAATGTAGAAAGCTTCTTAGACGGAACTAAAGCAACTTTAAAAATCTTAAATAGTACTATGCAACAATTTGGTATTGAAGAAGTTGATCCTGCGGGGGAGCCATTTGATCCTGAGTACCACGAAGCAATTAGCATGCAGTCTTCAAATAAAGTTGATCCAGGTTCAGTTGTTACCGTTATGCAAAAAGGATATTCATTAAACGGCCGCTTATTGAGACCAGCGATGGTAGTGGTTGCTGAGGATTAGCCTTTATATTTCAATATTTTGACTGATTTTCCTTGAAAGAATAAAACCTGTCCCCACCTAGATAAATAGTTAAATTAATTACGTTTTGGAGTACATTAGATATGGGTAAAGTTATTGGTATTGACCTTGGTACCACAAACTCTTGTGTAGCAGTGATGGAGGGTGATGCTCCAAAGGTTATTGAAAACAGTGAAGGCGATAGGACTACACCATCAATTGTTGCTTTTTCCAAGGATGATCAAGTTTTAGTTGGACAATCTGCAAAACGACAGGCAGTCACAAATCCTACTAATACACTATTTGCTGTTAAGCGTCTGATAGGCCGTAAGTTTAAAGATGATGTTGTCCAGCGTGATATCGATATGGTTCCTTACAATATCGCACAAGCAGAAAACGGTGATGCATGGGTAGAGGCAAATAAAAAGAAGATGGCACCACCTGAAATTTCAGCTCGTGTGCTTATGAAAATGAAAAAAACTGCCGAAGATTATCTTGGTGAAGAAGTGACGGGGGCTGTTGTGACAGTACCTGCGTATTTCAATGATTCTCAGCGTCAAGCTACGAAAGATGCAGGTAAAATTGCTGGTCTTGATGTTAAGCGTATTATTAATGAGCCAACAGCAGCTGCTTTAGCATATGGAATGGATAAAAAGCGAGGTGATGCAACAATAGCTGTATTTGATCTCGGTGGCGGTACATTTGATGTTTCTATCATAGAAATAGCAGAAGTTGATGGTGAGCATCAATTTGAAGTTCTTGCTACTAATGGAGACACTTTCCTTGGCGGCGAAGATTTCGATATGCGAGTTATAGAATATCTGGCAGCCGAGTTCCAACGTGAGAGCGGAGTAGATATAAAAGCAGATCCGCTTGCAATGCAGCGCTTAAAAGAAGCGGCTGAAAAAGCTAAGATCGAACTTAGTACTCAACAGCAAACTGAAGTTAATTTACCATATGTTACAGCTGATGCTAGCGGTCCAAAGCACCTAAATATCAAATTGACTCGCGCAAAACTTGAATCGTTAGTTGAGGATCTCATCGCGCGTACGATTGCGCCTTGTAAGGTAGCTTTGAAAGACGCAGGATTAAAAGTTAATCAAATTGATGATGTTATTCCCGTTGGCGGGCAAGTTAGAATGCCAAAAGTTCAAGAAGAAATAGAAAACTTTTTTGGTAAAAAATCACGTTATGATGTAAATCCGGATGAAGCGGTCGCTCTTGGTGCAGCTATACAGGGTGGGGTTTTAGCAGGAGATGTCAAGGATGTTTTATTGCTTGATGTAACTCCATTATCACTAGGAATTGAGACACTTGGCGGAGTCATGACAAAGCTGATTGATAAAAATACAACTATTCCGGCTAATGCCGATCAAGTTTTTTCTACAGCTGATGATAATCAAACAGCAGTTACTATTCACGTACTGCAGGGTGAGCGAGAACGAGCAGCGGATAATAAATCTCTTGGTCGTTTTGATTTGGCTGATATTCCACCTGCCAGGCGTGGAGTGCCGCAGATCGAAGTCATATTTGATATAGATGCTAATGGCATTTTAAATGTCTCTGCTAAGGATAAGGCAACTGGAAAGTCACAAACCATAGTGATTAAGGCATCAAGTGGATTATCTGATGATGAGGTCGACCGAATGGTCAATGATGCGGAAGCTCATGCAGAAGAAGATAAAAAGTTTAGAGAATTAGTTGATACCCGTAACCAGGCTGATGCCCTTATCCATGCGACAGAAAAAACTCTAAATGAAGCAGGGGAAAAAGCAACTTCTGAAGAGAGGCTGGCCATTGAAAATGCCATTGCTGATCTTAAAAAGGTTTTGGAAAGTGATGATAAAGAAGCTATTGTTGCTAAAACCACTTCTTTAGGAGAAGCATCTAGCGGATTAGCTCAGAAACTTTATGCAGAGCAAGCTGCTGAAGCTAGTAGTGACAATGTCGAATCCAATGAATCTGAAGAAGATGTAGTTGATGCAGAATTTGAGGAAGTTGAAAAAACCGATAATGAAAACGATGATGTTTCATCCAAGCCTTCGTAGCTTGTTCTTATAATTATTTTGTTGTGTATATCGGGCGCCTAATTGGCGCCCGAAATCTAAAAGAAAGATAATGGCAAAACGTGATTTTTACGAAATTTTAGGATTATCAAAATCAGCAAGCGCTGATGAGATAAAAAAATCTTATCGTCGTCTTGCAATGAAATACCACCCAGATCGAAATAAAGATGACGGGGGCGTTTCTGAAAAGAAATTTAAAGAAGCCAAACAAGCTTATGAAATCCTTAAAGATCCTGAAAAAAAATCTGCTTATGATCAATTCGGCCATGATGGGTTACGCGCTGGCGCGGGAGGTCATGGTGGATTTGGCGGCGGTGAAGGTGTTGGTGACATTTTTGGCGATGTTTTTGGTGATATTTTTGGCGGAAGCCGCCGTGGAGGCGGCCCACAAGTCTTTCGAGGTGCAGATTTAGGTTATGAATTAAAACTAGATCTTGAAAAAGCTGTAGCTGGTGACACGATTAAGATCGATGTTCCAACTCAAATTATTTGTAATAATTGCAAGGGTTCAGGTGCAAAAAAAGGAACCACCCCTGATAAATGCACCACCTGTGGTGGCGTCGGTCAAGTAAGAATGCAGCAAGGCTTTTTTTCTGTTCAGCAACCTTGCCCTACCTGTAAAGGTGTGGGCACTACTATCAGTAATCCTTGTGAAAGATGTCATGGCAGAGGACGGACTCGAAAAACAAGAACCTTATCTGTTAAGGTTCCAGCAGGTGTTGACGATGGCGATCGCATAAGACTCTCCGGTGAAGGTGAAGCGGGAAGGAAAGGCGGCCCTGCCGGTGACCTATATGTAGAGTTAAGAGTTGCAAAGCATAAGATTTTTCAAAGAGATGGTGCAAATTTAGTTTGCGAAGTGCCAATAAGTTTTACTACAGCAACATTGGGAGGAGAAGTAGAGTTACCAACTTTAGATGGTAACGTATCCTTGAAAGTTCCTGCAGGAACTCAATCTGGAAAAGTATTTCGTCTTCGCGCTAAAGGCGTAACTACCGTTCGAGATAAAAGAAAGGGGGATTTATTTGCTCAAGTTGCCGTAGAAACGCCCGTTAGCTTAACAAAAGAGCAAGAAAAGCTATTGAGAGATTTTGAAGCATCAGTTACAAAGGGAGGTGATAAACATAACCCTCGAGCTGATGGGTGGATAGATGCAGTTAAATCATTCTTTGATCGCATAAGTTAAAACTTTTAAAAAAAGGGGGCTACTATTAACCTAAATCGAATAGCGATTGCTGGAGCAGGCCGAATGGGAAAGGCTTTGGAGCAGGCTGTTACTTCAGATAAAGAGCTTGAGTTCGCAGGTATATGGCGTCGCGGAGAAGATATTAGTCAATTATTACTAGATTCAGATATTTTGATTGATTTTAGCCTTCCTGAAGCAAATGAAATTATCCTTAATGCTGCAATTCATAAAAATATCCCTCTTATTTGCGGGGTAAGCGGCCTTAATCAATTAGAATCTGAACGCCTTGCTGCTGCTTCAGAACAAATACCAATCGTTTTTGATCGAAATATGAGTCTGGGTGTTGCGGTTTTAGAGAGATCCGTTAAGGAAGCAGCGGCATCAATTGGGCCAGATTTTGAAATTCAAATATCAGAAGTGCATCATCTTAATAAGAAGGACGCTCCTTCTGGTACGGCATTAAAGTTAGGCGAAGCAATAATGAGGTCGATTGGGTTTAATTCATCTAAAAAAATAAAATATTCCAGCGAAAGACGCGGAGAAGTTCCTGGAGATCATGAAGTAAAGATGAAATCTGCAACAGAGCAATTAATTTTCTCACACAGCACTACAACCCGACAAGTGTTTGTGGAAGGTGCAATTCAGGCTGCAAAATGGGTTTTTAACAAGCCATCTGGGCTTTATTCTATGCAGGATGTGTTATTTAGTAATTTAAAATGAGATTTTTGAAAAAAAATATAATTTGTGTGTAGCGCGAATCGCTAGCGTTAAGTAAACTAAACAAGATCGCTGGAGCGGCCGTCAAATTGCAAGCGGAAGACAAAGTCCTTCCGCTTTTATTTATCTGCAGTAATTAATTACCGCATTGACATGGCCCCAAACCGGTCTTAATTTGACTTTAAATGCGGAGGCCATAATTGAGTATACCAGCAATACTTGCACTACAGGATGGAAGCTTTTTTGAAGGCACTTCGATAGGCGCTGAAGGTAAAACAATCGGTGAAGTTGTGTTTAATACTTCAATGACCGGTTACCAGGAAATATTAACTGACCCTTCTTATTGTAGGCAACTTGTAACATTGACTTATCCCCATATTGGAAACACTGGTACAAATAGTGAAGATATGGAGTCAGATAGTATTTATGCATCGGGTCTTATTATTAGAGACAGCTCCATAATAAAAAGTAATTGGAGATCTGAACTTACGCTCTCTGATTTTTTGAAACAAAATAATACTGTAGCTATTGCAGATATTGATACTCGCCGGTTAACCAGAATAATTCGCGCAAAAGGCGCACTCTCAGGTTGCGTTATTGCCGGTAAATTTTCGAAAGAACAAGCCATAAAAGATGCTAAAGAATTCAAGGGCATTGCTGGCTCTGACCTAGCAAAGTTTGTTACAACAGATGTTGCTTATAATTGGAACCAAGGAACAATCTTTGCAAGAAAGCATCAAACACCAGGAAGTAGAGATACACCTTTTCATGTTGTCGCATATGATTTTGGTATTAAGCGAAATATTTTACGCCTATTAACAGATCTTAATTGTCAGCTGACCGTTATTCCGGCTACAACATCTGCTAATGAAGCGATGAAATTAAAGCCAGATGGAATATTTCTATCCAATGGCCCAGGTGACCCTGAGCCCTGTGATTACGCTATTTCAGCCATCCGATCTTTTTTGCAGTTCAAGATTCCTATATTTGGGATATGCTTAGGTCACCAATTGTTAGCTATAGCGGCAGGTGCTAAGACTGAAAAAATGAAATTCGGGCATCATGGTGCTAATCATCCTGTTCAAAATTTAGAAACTGGCCAGACTTTAATTACTAGTCAAAATCATGGTTTTTCTGTTAATGAGACAAGTTTGCCGAAAAATGTCATTGCAACACATCGATCTTTATTTGATGGCAGCTTACAAGGCATTACATTAACAGACAGGCCCGCGTATAGCTTTCAGGGTCACCCAGAGGCAAGTCCGGGGCCGCATGATCTTCTGCCATTGTTTAATCGATTTTTGAAACAGATGAATGAGTATAAGAATATAAGTATTTAAAGAAACATATATATTACAATATTTTAGAAATAACACTTAATGTTAAATAGTATTTAAAAGTTATTATAAATGCCAAAACGGACAGACATAGATAGCATATTAATTATTGGAGCAGGACCAATCGTGATTGGTCAGGCCTGTGAATTTGATTATTCTGGTGCTCAAGCCTGCAAGGCCCTCAAGGAAGAGGGTTACCGAGTTATTTTAGTCAATTCAAATCCAGCAACAATAATGACCGATCCAGAAATGGCAGATGCAACTTATATCGAACCTTTAAACTGGCGCGCACTCGAACGTATCATCGCAAAAGAAAGGCCGGATGTAATGTTACCAACTATGGGCGGTCAAACAGCTCTTAACTGCGCCTTAGACCTTGATCGAGAGGGGGTACTAAAAAAATACAAAGTTGAAATGATTGCTGCATCAAGAGATGCCATAGATATGGCTGAAGACCGAGATTTATTTCGTCAGGCAATGTCAGAGATTGGTTTGGAAAGCCCACGCGCTGAGATTGCACATTCTTTGGCTGAAGCTCTCGACAAGCAAACCAATATAGGTTTCCCAACCATCATAAGACCTTCATTTACTATGGGAGGGACCGGTGGTGGTATTGCTTATAATCGTGAGGAATTTGAAAGAATAATTACTCATGGCCTTGAAATGTCGCCGACAACAGAAGTTTTAATAGAAGAATCTGTAATTGGTTGGAAAGAATTTGAGATGGAGGTTGTTCGAGATAAAAATGATAATTGCATTATTGTATGTTCTATAGAAAATATAGATCCAATGGGAGT
>MDTG01141915.1_pt1 | contig 13879 bp, 11 predicted proteins | sample 811421 | NCBI WGS metagenome assembly MDTG01 (sample SAMN05326645, study PRJNA326480) | marine metagenome | isolation source: seawater | place: Pacific Ocean: South East | collected 2011 | reverse complement strand
TCGATTCTCCGGACAAGAATCCAGACAACATTTCTTCGATTTCTTCTGTAGTCTTTTCATTGAAGTTCTCTTTGAAAGACGGAATTCCATCTAGATATGCTTGTGTGGTTTCCTTGCTTTCTGTCAGGGCAGAAGGGCGACGACGAGGATGAATCTTCGTCACAGGGAATGAAGCGCCGGGGGGCTTGCCATAGTTAATAACAAGATCGGTACCTCCATCTACATCTGTGATGTCACCATAGTCCGGATTAAGGACAAGCTGAATCAACTCTGAATAAGCCATCTTTCCATAGCCCCAAAGTTTGACTCCTTCGCCTTCATCACCTCGTACAATAACTGGTGAGAAGAACCGTTGCTTAGGGAACAACGACTTGGCAAGCTTAAGAGTTTCTGTATCGTTGTTCTCTTTAGCTTCATTATAAATGTGCCAAGCAAAATTACACACCGGACAATCCTTTCCATGCTGCTTTTTAGGGCATAGAAAACCCGGATTCTTTCCTACATTATAGTGAAAGTGGAATTCCTTGAAAGGATCTCCATCCGCTGTGGGGACAATACGAATAGTTTGATCACCATCTTGTGGTTTCCAAAATACGTTTTGTCTGTCGCTCCCGTTTCCTTGAAGCGCTTGAAACTTCTGTTTCATCTTTGCAAAATCAATAGCCATAATATTTTCTCCTTTTTGTTTTATTTGACTGTTTGTCTAAAGTCGAACTGGCTGATCTGCCAGTCCGCTACTTTATAATACGTTTTAGGCTGCGAAATTATTCAAAATATTTTCGTCTGCTTCAAAAGTTACGACTTCCTCTGTATTAGCAGTTCGCCAATTAAAAGTTCGCCATGACTTGGATTGAAGATCCCAAACAGTCTCCATTCCTTCACGAAGGTTGCGAGGCTTTCCAGTACCCTTCGTGTTAGTGCTAACAAAGTTAGTTGGCAGATCCTGTGATCGAACAAAAAACATTGTTCGCAGTTCGCCGCTAGCCTTTGTAAAAGTTCCTCGATAATATGTAATATTTCCCATGTTTGCTCCTTATTTTTTATGGTAATAGTAATACGTCTGATGACGCTTATTTATTCACTTCTTTTCCCCAAACTGTCCACCCTTCCCTCTCGTTTCTGGAAAACATTTCCAGATACGGGCCATGAGAACGATTTTCAATCCATTGAAAAGATTCTTCTGGTTTAGAAGAATGCTTGCTTCTTTTTGCTTCTATAACCGAAGCCAAAGAATTGTTCTGCTTTTTGACAGAAGTATGCTTAATACCCTTTGTGCCAAATAGGAGAAGTTCATGTTTTCCTCTGGCATATTGTCCCAAGCCAATTCTGTCTTTTACCCACACTATATTGGTGACATATCTGAATCCTAATGATTTCATTACAAATAATGCGTCTTCTAAATGATTATTCGTAGCCCACAAATACATATGTGCATTATCATCTAGATCTCCCCAGTGCTCCGACTGCAGGATTACTCTTATGATATCGGGTGTTTTTAATAATTCGTAGTGCTTATCGGCACCTCTTTTAATTTTTCCACCGCCTCTCTCGTTCCACGGCGGATCAAGTAAAACTGTTTTAAATTTCTCTGACATTTATTCCTCTAACTGAATTTCTGAGGATGATTTAATTGCGAAAGAGAAGCCAACATCTAGATCAGTAGAATAAACACCATATGATATAGAAGCGTCTTTGGACTCTTTAGAAGTCACTCTGTTCAGCTTTTCAATTAATTCTTCATCACTCTCTATTGTTATACGATTGACGCCATAAAAATATTTAATCTGATTACATTTTTTTAAAGAATAAGTTTCTGCCATGCTTTCCCTTTCTAGATCAATTATCCCAAACGAGCATATTCTAGAAGTTATATACTCGTCTCTATATGTATCGAAAACGGGATCTGTGTTCATATAGATGTTCATCCAATGAATTGTGTTCACAATAAAATTATTAATCTTTGGATAAAAGTTAAGTATTGATGTTTTTCCGATAATATCTTTCATCTTTTTGTTATCAATAATGTACATCTTATAAAATACTCCAGATCTAGTATATTCTTGTAATATATGAAAGTGTGCCCTATTGATCAAAACAGACTTATCATCTATAGATGTTGTGTCAGGCTTGATGTATATGATTTTTATTTTTCGATCGGTGAGTTGCCTTAAAATCCATAGAGTACATGCCGATACTTTACCACAGCCACATGTTATGAGGTACACTTCTTCGTCTTCATCTAGATTTTTCTTGAGCTTTTTGATGTCTATGGGGTTAGCGTCATACAGTTCTACGCTACTTCTTTTAGGGATATAAAAGCAATTCTTTTTTCTTTTAAGCTTTTCATCTGAGTCTATTTTAAAGACTGTGTATTGTGGGTATTTTTTGAACAGTTCTGCTATTTTGCAGCCCGCATTTCCTAGTCCAATAATATTCATTTTTTCTCCAAATAATACATTAAATATCTATTTTATCTAAATTATATAAATCTTTGCCGGCAGATATTGTGGTTTTAAAGTTACCTAATTTTGTATTTCTATATTCTTCAATTAATTGCCTAATAAGCTCTTTGTCTTCTGAGTGGAAATCTAAGATAACACTATCATGTAAAGTGAACGCTACATAACTTTTTCTACCCTTCAAAATATTGTGAATCTCCACCATTCGATCTAGTACCATATCGGCACATGTGCTCTGAATAAGATAATTGAAAGCATGGAAATCGCCACACTTTATATTTCTTCCAAAAATAGTTTCAACAGAGTTGTGTGTCCTATATTTCTTAAGAATCGATGATCTGTCATATTTTTGACTAGATATGGAGTCTTCAGAGTTTGGGTTATAAAGCCAAGCAAAGAACCTCTTTTTGGCATCGACTCTAGAGCAGTGATATAAATTTTTCGCATGATACTCGTGAATGTCTTGCGAGGGCTGTTCCAAACCCAACAATGAAAGTACAACTCTTGCTTCGGCGGCGTTATAATCCAACTCGATGAAAAAATCGTTATTAGGCTTGATTGCAGCCCTGTATTCTTTCTTCATGTTCAAAATGGGTAAGGAGTGTTTATGCAATGTAAGTCTACCGGTAATAGAGCCGAACAAATTGTAATTACAGTAGGCTTCCCTTCCCTTAAATTTAGAGTGCAGAACTTTTGCTTTATTCTCATGCCAGTGCATCAGAAGCTCTTTTTCTTCAAATTTTACCTTTTTATATTTTATATCTGCCAAAACTCTCTGAATTTTCAACAAATGATCGTAATTTTTGGGACGTTCGTAATTTTGAAAAACCCACTCACAAATTTTGTTCTTAACTTCGCAATATTCTTTCAGAAATCTTTGTGGCGCTAAGTCAAAAAAACAGTTTTCTTCTAGACTAACTTTTGCTATTTTGTTTGCTCTCATAAAAGCTTTTAGCCTTTCTGTTACCTTCTCCCAGTCGGCACACAAGTGGGATGGACATATATCATCGATACTCTTACCTAAACAATAAATTGAAGCATATTCAATGTCTCTGTTTTCTAGAAAATTAGAATAGCTCCAAGTTTTTGACATATTCTCAGGCATTTCGTCAAACCTTAGATTTCCATCCCAATAGACACCTACACACTCTTTTTTATCATCAAGCGTTTGGAATATCATAGCCCCCCCTATATTACAATTGTAAAATTGGCTTTCTTATGAGACGTTTGATGGGTGTGAATTATTCTATTATTTTCATCTTTTTTTGTTCTGAATCCCGGATTTGCACCAAGTCCATTGATATTAGTCGTTTTGTCGTGAATAAAAGTCAAAGCTTTTACGAAGCCATGAAACCGAAATATCTCGTATGCTTCTTCAAATTCTTTATTGAAACGCTCTTGAGTCCAGTCTTTAAGGGATTCTTTGGCTCTTATGAAATAATAAAACTCTAACAATTTCTTATCTGTAAATGGGCTTTTTGTTCTTTTGGATCTATATAAAAGTTTTGCTTTTGAACCCTCGCCACATTTTTCTACAATTGTATAATAAGGATATCCCTCAATAAAAGAGTCATAAAAAGAATTAAAATAGTTTCGAAGCGAGTCTGCTTCATATAAATGAGTCTTATAATAGTATTTATCGAAAAAATGCTGCAAATCTCCAAGTCCTTTATCGCCCATTCTTTTAATCATTTGCGGAGATTGTAAATCTGCTGTAAATCGCCATGGAGCGTTTCTGTCAACCATAAACCCTAATCCATTTGCAATATTTTGTATTTGCAAGAAATGATCATCTAATATAAACTTTCTATATTTATTTTCATCGTCGTCGTGTCTGTCTGTGGCTATTTCAAAAGTTATTCCATTGACTCTAGGGTTTGTGCTTCTTCTCAAGATCATGTTCGTCCTCGTTATTGGAAATTTGGGCAAAAATTGATTTAAAAAAGAGATAAACTCTGTACAGTACTTGTCAAAAGAAGTGATTTTAGTAAACATTCGTGGATTATTGACGTACTTGACAACAAAGCCCTCATAAATCGCTTTCATAGTTTTATGGTGATCTTGGATGGCACTTTCCCAACCTTTTTTCGGCTTAAATTTGTAATAAACGCTAGATTGAGCTAATTTTTTTGTTTCTTTTAAAAGTTCAATCTTGTCCAACATCTCATTTAAGGCATCTGCGACAAAATCAATCAAAAACACATCTGTTGTAGTGTTTACTAATTTTAAAAATTTCTCTGATGGATATACTGAATAGTTTTTTGTATCTAATTTGCCATAATACGCTTTATTGTTGACGAAATCTAGAGTTTGAAATGGGATAAATATATTTCTAGACGTGCCATGGAATTTTGAAGGATCGTCAACAAAATCTTCTTCACCCATTCCGACTTGCTGGGTGGATGGCTTCGGAAATGCATGTTCGTCATAATATCTTTTGTGATAATAGTTTTTTATAGTTCCTCGTGAGTTTTTTGCTTTAGGGACAATTTTTGACGAAAACGGCTCTAAGCGCTCTGTCATGTCTGTTGATTCAATAATATTTTCAATAATATCATCCATCTCTTGTTCAGAGAACTCAGTCTTATTATCTAGCCCTTTTTGATAATCGAAATCAACTTGATTGATTATCCTTTCTTTTATGGCATATTTTTTAGTATTAATTAATTTAGTAGACATAATTCAAAACCTCACAATAAACTGAATGGGTTATACCAAGCGCCTTGGTGTTCTGCTTGGACACTTTGAACGATTCCATTACATTTGCCAGCAACAGAATCTGCGGTACCACCAGATTGTGCAAACTTACAATCCAAAGTTGTTTCATATTGCCCACTTTGCGTTATTGTGGACTCTACTGTAATTATATCGTAGTACCCGCCGATACCCAATAAATTTGATAATGAGCCAAATTTACTTTCATCCCCATAGCCATCAGCTTGCGGCTTTCCAAATCCAATTGGCGGATTCAAGAAAACTTTCATGCCGGGGTAAAACATTTGATTGCCAAAAAGTGTAACTTTTGCATCATATACATCTCTAATTTGCCCTAAATTTCTGGACTCTGCTTGGCGGGCTTCTCGCAAACCTTGAACGTCCGTTCTCGTAAAATCGATCGACTTAACTAAGCCACCTTCAGCGCCGATGTAGAAATGGTAAATTCCTTTTGACGCGTCATCTGGAAAAGGATTTCCTTTCAAATCTGATGCTTTATAATTGTTCATATAAAAAAGCATACAATTTATATCATTTTCGGGCTCTCCATTGTCCAGTGGCAATGGTGGCAAAGAGCTATCTGATACATTGTATCTACCCAAAGGGTTTGGCGATAATGTCATAAATGGCATCATTTCTGCTGCGCCGGCGGTTTGCTCAGAGACAGTAAAGTTATTCATACTGATGTTTATAACTCTTTTAGCTCTACCTTTCTGAAAGCATTCCGGTGGCTGCAATACTTTTTTAACTAGCTTTTCCATCAAATCTTTAACAAACTGCTTTAAGGGGTAGGATGCCAGTTGTTTTCGAACAACCGTTTCAAAGAAAAAAGCCTGAAAATCTTGATACGGAATCGGAATATCCGCTAAATTCATTTGATATCGTCCACCTCGTGGGTGATTGACTACGACTGGGCCGGTTAATATTATACTATCTGATACTTGTCTATTTTTTTGCCCCATGCCGGCTTTGCATGCAGAGGCAATAATGTGCCCTAGGGCAATGTAGTGAATATAGCCTTTTGCTGGATCTTGCGCTTCTTCTCTAGCTTTATCTGCCATATCGTTTGCGGCGTCTGTGGCTCCTTCTTCTCCTGCTGATGCGGCGTCTGCAGTTTCATCAACAGCGTCTTCAGCATCATCAGCATTATCTGGTGGGGATGCAGTTGTCCCTTGTCCATCGGAACTAGCTTTAAAAGGTGGACGGATGGAACTTTCTAAGGATTCTACCCATTTTTCTACTCCATCTTCATCCAATTCTAATTCCATTACATGATCCTGCAAAGATGACAGAAATTGTTGGTATACTTCGCCCTTTACTTCGGCACTTAGTTCATCAATGTCTGCTTGAATGTCTTGGTTATCTTCTTCGAGTCCTTTTATCGCGTCTTCGGCATCTTCAATTTTGTCATCGCTCGCCTCTCCGATCCTTAAACATTCAACATATTCGTTTAATTCTGCTATTTTTCTTTCGGTATCTTCTTTCTCTTTGGCTGTTAACGGATCCATGGTTTCAACTTTGGAGCCAATTCTGAGAATATCGGCATCGTTACCATTAATGGATTCTTCAAGTGAGCCAATATATTCTACTCCTAATGCTATTTGCCCGTTTTCTTGAATATCAAATTCGTGACTTACCAAGTTAAGTATCAAAGACATTCTTTGGTTAGATAATTCTGCCAATAAATCGCGGGTTTGCATGCTAGTTAGTCCGGGTAATCGATTGTTGTCTAATTGCGGACGTGCCCAGCCTACTACCATCTTGATCCTATAGAATGATGGCTTATACTCACTTTCGTTTTTTCTAGAATTTGCTGCATCATCTAATTGTGGAGGGTGTAAAATCAGATCGATCATATTTGCTTGATCATCTAATTCGGGGTTTCCAGTTACAATACTTCCATCTGCCGGATCATATCTATTGCCCAGCAAGTCTGTGGCACCTTGAAATTCAAATTTCATATTTACATTAATGACTTTTTCTGCTTCTGCCGGGTTGGTGCCTTTTAGAGCCCAACTAACTTCAGAAAGTCCCTTTCCTCCAATTCTTATTGGAGCACCGGTGACGCCACCAAAAATTGCATCAACACTTGATCTACTATAAAAATCCTCGAATATGAACTCTTTTTGTCCAATCAATTCTTTGCCATCGTATATTAGTTTATATAATCTAACTTTTGGCACCAAAAGAGACATAGCTGCCGGCTCTAAATCCAAAAAGATACTTCGTCCGTTTCTGGATGTTAATTTAGAAATAATTTCATGTGCTCCGCCGCCACTTTCTTTATCAGCCTCAACGCACTTAAAGCCGGGATATCCTTTGGGATTCATAGCATTAATTTGTTTGGAAAATAAATCGATGTAGTCAGCCAGATAACACGCGTCTGAATATTTAGAGTCTGCCATATCCCTCGTTCCTCAAGTAAGTTAAAATCTTGCCTAATGGTTTAGGTATTAATATTATCTGTGCTTTTTTGGCATGCGATTCGGTGGGTATCTTATTGAACCACGCTATGATCCACCATAATTGTGGATCTCCATAATGTTCTGCGGATAATTTAAAAAATTTATCACCTGCTTTCCATACATGCCTGATATATCTAATATCTTTGAGTTCTGCAGAAGTGGGATATCTAAAGTTTGGCGTTTCATATTGTCTAAAAACGTTTACGTCGCGTTCTTCTGCCATTTCTTGGTATAATTCCAAAGAATTATTTAATACTTTTCTATTTGTAAACCTACTCATTAGTCAAACATGCTCCCGAAATGTGATTCAATTACTTCACCCAAGGTTGATGGGGTGGCACTACTTGGAGATGCTGCTCCTGCGCCTGTGCCGGCTCCTTCTCCATATGGATATCCCTTTTGGCGGAATCGAGTCCCATCCCAACCTAATCCGTGAGTATGGAAAACCGTATATTCCATGGAAAGTTTAACTTCTTTTGGATAAAGGGCGCCATATTGATCGAATTTATCATCTATAAAGCCAGCGTCAACATTTGGAGAATATGTAAAGCCACTAATAGCCCCTACAAGTCCACTATCTATAACATCTCCGCCGGGGGATTCTGGGTTCTGAATCAAATTGCCAAATTTAACTTTAAATACCGGTGCTGTGCTTATTTGTGTCGCGCTGGATGCTCCGCCACCATCTAAATCGTAATTTGGATATAACATTGAAAACAAAAGAGAACATTTTTTGTGATTAAATTTTGCCTCTGCCACAGAATAAGATGGCACAATCCAATCTAAACTTATAACACGCTTTGTGCCGGCAAATTGCCTAATTGGATCCATCCTACCATAAACATCGGCGTCATTCCAAGTTGAATCATATTTGTCTTGATAATCATCGACGTAAGCCTTAAACACAACCGATTCTCCAGAAGGAATATGGTATATTTCTATAAATTGCCCTCTTTTGACAGCTAAATTGTGTGCCGGATCTGATAAGAAAGCTTCATCCGGCCCATTCCACGTCGGATCAACAAAAGTGTGTGAACCGCGTACTGTTTTATCTTTTTCACTCATATTGATACCTCCTATATATTAACTAGTCCATTTTTAAATTGTGCGATTTGTTAATTGCAACATCTACCGCACGGGCAAACTCTCTACCATTAACCTTCAAGACGATATCCTGTCCTCCGCCGGAATCTGAGTCGCCCCCGAATACACTCTGCATTGCTTGAACAAACGCATCTGCGGCTGGCATTGCCATTTCTGCCTGTATTTCTACATATCTACCTGCAGCCTCAACAACTTGATTTGCTGCCTCGACTGACTCTGGTGTCAGAGCAGAAACTGCTTGCATAGCTCTGGCATATCCATCCAGTGTAAATCCTAGGGCAACTGCTTTCTTCTCAGGGATGAACATGAGAGCAAAAGCGATACCCATAATCGCAGCACCAATCGCTGCGAACCCTAGGGCGCCTGTGAGCCCTATAAGCATTAACATAGACATGGCGTTTGCCAACATCATTAGCCCATCGGCGCTTTTACCTATTGCTTTAAGTCCCTCAGCAAATATCTTTAAGGCATACCCGAATAACATCATCGGAATTGCTATAATTGCCATGGTGGTAGCCATTCCCAGTAACAACGGACTCAGCCAGAACATACTCCATGCAAATGACGTCAAACTGATTAGAGCCATAGCAATTGCTTTGATCCCTATAGAGTTAAACTTTCTTATTCCTCGTGCAAATGCCTTTAAGCCATTACCAAACAATAATAGGGCAGCACCAACTGCTAGCATTCCTATGAATAAAGGCGCGATGGCGATCAAGCCAACTGCCATTGCCACTAGTGAAGCTAGAGCGGTGGCGATTGCGCTAACAGCTACTGCGTTGAATTTCTTAATGCCTTTCGCAAAATGCTGAAGTCCTAGCCCAATAAGCATTAATGGGCCACCGACTAGTAACCCTGCGAGGATCAGTAATGGGCCGAGAGCCACTAAGCCGAATGCAATTGCTGTCAACGAAACCATCATCTTAATAATTCCCATACCAGTAACTTTATTAAATCTTTTAACACCTTTACCAAACTCTTGTAATCCATACCCGATCAACATCAATGGGCCGCCGACGAGAAGTCCACCGATCGCTAGTGGAACTGTTAAATATATCAATGCTGCAGCCATCGAAGCTAGTGAAGCCAACATCATTACAATGGCTTTACCAGAAACTCTATTAAATTTCTTAACTCCCAATGCAAACTGCAACAATCCTTTACCCAAAATAAGCAATCCAATACCGACGCCGACACCGCCTATTAAAAGCTCAAGTGTGAGGAATTTCAGCATGAACGCCAAAGTGCCCAGCGTACCCAACATTTTAACAATTGCCATTCCGGTAATTTTGTTAAAAACCTGTAGTCCTTTTCCGAAGGACTTGAGCCCGCCACCAATGATCATAAGTCCGATTCCAACGGCTACACCGCCTAGGAACAATTCCGTCGATATTGGTACCAATGCCTTACTAAAAAGCCATAAAGAACTTAGTGCCAAAAGCATGGCGCCAATACCTACGTTATTAAACTCTATTAACCCTTGTGCAAACGATTTTAAGCCCTTTCCGAATACCATAAGGGCTGCGCCAACTAAGAACGCTCCTATGCCCATTTGCGCCGCTAATGGGATAACTGTTATGGCAAAAAGCGCGATTGCTGCCGCTGCCATGCCCAAAGAGGCAAAGCCAACTTCTTTAAACGCCAGTAAGCCTTCTGCCAAGCTCTTTAAAGCCTTTCCAAGTAATATAAAGGGTAGAACAGCCACCAATAATGCTGCGCCAAAAGCAGCTAATCCGGGGGCTACAATAAGCATTTGTGCGGCGAATGGTATCAAGATCATCACTGACAATGCCAATGCTTTTGCCAACATAACCATTGCTATGGATGCTGCGATTGCAAACCCTACCATACCGGCAATTGCTGCAGCAATGGCTTTTGGTGCTTCCAACATTGCAACAAAAAGTTGTGTAAATGCTGTGACGATTGCGGCAATTGCTATAAATGGTGCTGCCAAAGCTAGTCCTAGTCCTGCAATTGCAAATCCTAATGCCGTAATCGCAGGAAGCAATGGGCCGATCGCCATAACAAGATAGAAAGCGGCATTAGCTATCTTAATCATTCCGGCGGCGGTGGTGGGTGCTGTTTTTGTCACAACCGTGTTGCTTGAGGCTAATGCGGTGAATGAGCCACTGAGATACCATACCACGCCTATTAGCGCTACCATGACAGGTATAAACAATCCTCCCGTCATGTCGTTGATCTCTAGCAGCATATTGGCAAATCCATGCAAGAAGTCTAAAATAGGCATAAATGCTACTGCAAATGCTTGTCCTAGTTGTGTTAACTTTTCTTGGAAGGTTTGCGCTGCTTGTGCTCTTTCTTCTAATTTAGCTTGTTCAGCATTTGCCGCTCCAGCTTTTGATTGCATATCGTCATACGCACTTAATGACATGCTGAAGATTTTGTTTGCTTCTGTCATGTCTTTGATGCCGGCAGCGTTGGCAATTGCTTGCTTTTCAAATCGATTTAAAGATTCAAAGTTCTTTCCAGAAGCTTGTTGTGCTTCGATCAAAAGTCTAATTCTTTCTTCTTCTGTTCCGTTGAGAAGATCCATGGAGTTGATAACTCCGCCACCCAGAATGGCATTTAACTTTCCAGCACCTTCGGCGGCGCCTTCAAAAGTGTCAAATTGTCCGGAAATTTGCATCAAACTGTTGACTTCGATACCTGTTGCCTTAGCTGCAGCCGCCATGCCTTTGAAAACATCAATAGCTTCTGGGCCGTATTTAGCTAATTCTGAAGAGGCTTGGGCAAAGTCTTCTGATATAACACTTGCCGCTACGCCAATCTGATCACCCAAGTTGACTAATTCGTGCGTTGCTTCATCTGCCATATCTGCAGTCATTCCCATGCCCATAATCATGGCATCGAACTGCTTACCCATTGTCTCGCCGTTGACTCCAAGTGCATCCATTCTGGCGCTTGTAGTTGCCAATTGTTGCTGTGTTTGTTCGTTCATGGTGCTGAATGACGCCATGTTGTTATGAAGTCCACTGATCGCTGCTGCAGCCTCTTCTACGGAGACTCCAAAACTACGATTTTGCTCTTGCATTTCATAGAGCATATCGTTATATTCGCCGGCGGTACCAGTTTGTTGTGACAAGCCGGCTTGCGCATCATCAAACTTAGTCATCATGTCCATGGTTGCGGTTTCCACCTTCTTTAAGCCTGCTGCGAAAAGAGCCTGTGGATTAACCATTTGTTTCATTTTGTCGCCGAGTGCTGCAAAGCCTAGGGAGCCGGCTTGGATTAAAGATCCCGTGAAGGAATCTGTCATCTTCTTGTTCAGCCCCATAGTTGTACCGAACGAATGAAGTTTTTCTACTGCGGATTCGGCTCCTGCTTTCGCTTCTTCCATGGCGCCGGCTTCTGATCTTAATGACTCTGCAAGCCCAGTATCTCCCGCTTTTTCAGCGGCATCGGCAACCTGATTTAGTAAATTAATTCGATCTTGGGCGCCCTTTATTGCTGCATTGTTTGCTGCCAACTCTTCACGCATTGCATCGCGAGAAGCTTGCTTGGCTCTGTCTGACGCTGCTTTAAGATCGGCGGCTGACATGCCTTGTGCATCTTGTGCAGCCTTGATAGCCTCATCAACCTGTTTGATTGCTTCTGGGCCGGCGCCTTCCGCTACGAGCGTTTCTTTAAGTTTTAATAGTACTTCTATATTCATAATTTATTATTACCTAAAATCCAATGGCCAATCCATGTCTGTCATGCGCTCAAAATCATGAATCGCCCTTTTGAGCCTATATTTTGAACGATAGGTTTTTGGATCGTTTAAGCCATATTTTTGATACATTTTCCAATAATCTTTTTCGCGAATTAGAGCGCGAGCAAAAGCACGGATCTCTCTTGGGCTACCTTTGACAATGATTGGGACTTTTTCGCCCCCAAACATCTTTCTAAGTAGTCCTTTGAGTGTAATACCGAAAGTCTTTATAAAGCCTTCTTTGAGTTTATTTTTCTCGGAGAAATCAAATATATATTTTTTCATTAAACAGCACCAAAATACAATAATAAATAGTACAAATAAAAAGAAAGCAGTTGAATATCAACTGCTTTACTTTCTTTTCGCTTTAGACATAGCTTTTTTCTGAGCTTCGTTCTCGTCTTCCAGTTGTTTTGATAGTCGCTTTAGGAACCACGTTCTCAAAGCAACTGGGAGATTATATGCTTCTATGAAGCTCCATCCTCCATGATATTTCATCAAGAAGAACTGTTCATAGATTTGCTCCATGTAATCAGGAGTCAGGCCAAAAAAACTGTGCCGTGATAGGCACTTCAACCTCCTGCTCGTATCCACACTCATCACAAATAAAATCATGTTTTAGGTTTAGGGCAGGGGAAAGCTTTTGGTACTGATTACGCAGGAATCTTGAATCTCTGACAGGGAGATTGTCAATAAATCTGTACATTTGTCTCAGATCGCCAACTCCATTGATTGAAAGAGTAAAAGTCTTAAACTGATCAGTTAGCATTGCTTCAGCTTGTCGTTTCTTTCTTCTAGTTTCCAATCGTTTGGCAAATGCCTTTTCTTCTCTTCCAGTCATCAGCTTGACTTCAAATCTAGCCTTAGAAACCGGTAGTGTAATGAAATAGCTTCCAGTCTCATTCGGCCCTTCAACGCCCTCTAAGGGCTCTAGGGCAGATTCTGCGTGATATCCAGCATAAGGTTGCTTTGCTTCACTCAAATCAATACTTAGATTTGAGGTTGCTGTGCAGTTTGGGCATGTGATTGTTGTTCCATAATCTAGTCCATAGCCCGAACACCTTGCTGCTACAATAAGCGCGTTTTTGTCACCAATAAGCATTGAATCTGAATTTAATTTTTTATCTACGATTACTGACTGCAAAAATCTATCAATCGCAACTCCTTGTTTCAACAAAGTCTTTGATGAAAGGATATCTTCTTCTTTTGCTGTCATTTGCCTAATCTCAACAGACTCAACTCCCTGCAAGGGATGCCCTTGTGGGTAGAATTTGCCTTTTGATGGTATTTCTACGAACTCTGTTGGTGCAACAAAGTTCAGTCCATTTTGCCCCGTTTGTGGTTGAGAAGGGGCGGGGCTGTCCGGATGTTGGACAGCGCCCGTTCTCTCTTCGTTATTTCTCATCTAACCTCCATAGAGAATA
>MDTG01258401.1_pt1 | contig 13881 bp, 8 predicted proteins | sample 811421 | NCBI WGS metagenome assembly MDTG01 (sample SAMN05326645, study PRJNA326480) | marine metagenome | isolation source: seawater | place: Pacific Ocean: South East | collected 2011 | reverse complement strand
CCGAGAGAAAATTTTTCCCTGGTTATATGATAATTAGAATGATAATGGATGATGAGATATGGCACATTGTTGGAAAACTTCCAAAGGTTTATGGGTTTTTGGGTGGTAAAAAAGGAGAACCAATCCCTGTTTCACAGCAAGAAATAGATTCTATATTAAATCAGATGAAAGATGGTTTGGAAAAACCAAAACCATCTGTGAGTTTTGAAATAGGTGAGCAAGTCAGAGTATCTGACGGACCTTTTTCATCTTTTAATGGAATGGTCGAAGAAGTGGATGAAGAAAAAGCTAGATTAAAAGTTAGTGTTTCTATATTTGGAAGATCAACACCGGTTGATCTGGATTATTCTCAGGTTGAGAAAATTTAAAAACTGTATATATAAGGAAGATATGGCAAAAAAAATAGATGGATATATAAAACTTCAAATCCCTTCTGGACAAGCAAACCCCTCACCACCTGTTGGGCCTGCCCTGGGACAAAAGGGAGTGAATATTATGGAATTTTGTAAAGCATTCAATGCTTCAACTCAAAAACTTGAGCAGGGAATGCCAATACCAGTTCTTATTACAGTTTACCAGGACAAAAGTTTTGTTTTTGAAACAAAATCTCCACCAGTTTCTTTTTTTATTAAAAAAGCGCTTAAACTTAAAAAAGGTTCACAAACACCAGGTAAAGAAGTTATTGCTTCGATTTCAATAAATGATGTAAAAAAAATTGCTCAAGATAAAATGAAGGATTTGAATACCAATGATATTAGCTCAGCTGAAAAGATGGTTTCTGGAACAGCACGATCCATGGGTATTATGGTGGAAAAATGAAATATACAAAAAAAAAAAAAAACAATATCAAAGGAACTTAAGGAAGATGCAACCTATAATCTCAAAGACGCGTTATCTATTGCAAAAAAATTCTCATCAAAAAAATTTGATGAATCTATTGATCTTTCCATAGTTTTAGGAATTGATTCCAAAAAATCTGATCAGCAAATTAGAGGTGTGATTAGTTTACCTAAAATGCCTGAGAAAAAAGTTAAAATTGCAGTTTTTGCTGACGGCAAAGATATTGATGTTGCAAAAAAAGCTGGTGCCGAAATAGTGGGTGGAGAAGAGTTGATTGAAACCACAAAAAAAGGTCAAATTAATTTTGATAAATGTATATCAACTCCTGAGATGATGGTAAAGGTTAGTTCTCTTGGCCAGATACTTGGTCCAAAAGGACTAATGCCTAATCCAAAGCTTGGGACCGTAACAAAAGATATAGATGAAGCAATAAAAAAAATTAAAGCTGGACAAATTGAATTCAAGACAGATAAAGCAGGTATTGTTCATACTTCAATTGGAAAAGTTAGTTTCGGTGATGATGATTTGGTAAAGAACTTCAATTATTTCTTTTCTGAACTTCAGAAAAAAAAACCTTCATCCACTAAGGGAGTTTTTATTAAAAAACTTTTTATAAATACAACTATGGGTCCGGGCTTGCAAATTGATCCAACAAGTGTTATGTAACTATTCGATAAAGTTATCTGTCATAGACTCCAGGTAGTAAAGCTTTAAATATCCTGGATAGATGGGGCGATCTTTTGATTTACTCAGACAGATTTAATGGAGCCGATTCTTATGGAACGAATAAAAAAACAAGAATTTGTAAAAAACTTTAATTCAGTTTTAAAAGACACTGAATTCTTGATGATAGCTCATTATAAAGGTTTGTCCGTTTCAGAGATTTCTTCACTTAGAGACCAAATTAGAGAATCAAACTCAAAATTCAAGGTTGCAAAAAACACATTAGCAAGAAAAGCATTCAAGAATACTAACTTTGAGATTGTTGAAAAACTTCTTGTTGGACCTACTTCATTAGCATATTCCGATGATCCAGTTTCTACTTCAAAAGTAATGGTGGATTTCGCAAAAGATAATGAAAATCTCAAAATTCTTGGGGGTGCGATGGGCAACCAAGAATTAAGTGTGGATGAAATAAAAAAATTAGCTTCACTTCCAAGTATGGAAAACTTAAGAGCAAAAATCTTAGGTTTGTTGTCCTCGCAACAAAGAAAAATTGTTTTCGCTCTTCAAGCAAAACAATCTGAACTTGTAAGAATATTAAACACTAAGTATAAAAGTTAAATTATAAAGGAGTAAAAAATGGCAGATTTACAAAAGATTGCTGAAGACTTGTCAGGTTTGACTGTACTCGAAGCTTCAGAACTTACAAAAATTTTAGAGGAAAAGTGGGGAGTATCAGCTGCTGTTCCTGTTGCTGCTGCAGCACCAGCAGGCGGTCAAGCTGCAGGTGATGCACCGGCTGCTGAAGAAAAAACAGAATTTACTATTCATCTTGCAGCTGCGGGAGATAAGAAAATTAATGTTATCAAAGAAGTAAGAACAATAACAGGCCTTGGTCTCAAAGAGGCAAAGGATCTAGTAGAAGGAGCTCCTAGTAAGCTAAAAGATGGAGTTAAAAAAGAAGATGCTGAAAAGTTCAAAAAACAGTTAGAAGAAGCTGGTGCAACTGTAGAGCTTAAGTAGCATCAATATGAAAAAATCCTTTACTTTAAAACATAATGTTAGAAAAAGCTTTGGAAAGATTCCCGATCTTGTGGATATGCCAAATCTGTTGGAAATTCAAAAGAATTCTTATGACTTGTTTTTGCAAAAAAATGTTAAGCCTGAAGACCGAGAGGATGTTGGCTTGCAAGCAGTTTTCAAAAAAGTCTTTCCTATTAATGATTTCTCTGGAATTGCAGAGCTAAGATTTGTTAAATATGAGCTTGAAGAACCTAGATATGATGTAGATGAATGTATTCAAAGAGGAGGGACGTTCGGATCTCTATTGAAAGTCACTTTAAATTTAATTGTAAGAGAAGTTGATGAGGAAACAGGTGTATCATCTGTAAAAGATATCAAAGAACAAGATGTTTATCTTGGGGATATGCCATTGATGACATCGAAAGGAACTTTTGTTTTTAATGGTACTACTAGAGTTGTTGTATCTCAAATGCATAGATCCCCTGGAGTATTTTTTGATCATGACAAGGGTAAAAGTCACTCCACTGGAAAGTTTTTGTTTGCTTCGAGATTGATTCCATATAATGGTTCTTGGATTGACTTTGAATTTGATGGTAAAGATTTATTATATGTTAGGATAGATAAAAGAAGAAAAATTCTTGCCTCATCCCTTCTTTTAGCTTTGGATGATGAAAAATCTAACTCCTATAGAAATGAGTGTACCAAAAAAGGAGTTGAAATAAACTATGAGAAAATAAACGGAATGACTCACGAGAAGTTATTTTCTTATTTCTATCAAACAAAAGAAATTAAAAAAAAAAATGATGGTTGGGAATTTAAATTCGATGAAAATGATTTGGTTGGCACAAAATTGGATTTTGACTTGGTAGATTCGTCGAATGGCAAAGTATATGCAAAGGCCAATGAAAAGTTTAATTCAGTTATTTTAAAAAAACTTAAAGATAATTCTGTAAAGAATTTGTATGTTGAAAATGACTTTCTCTTAGGTAAATTTTTGTCAAAAGATATCTTTGATAAAAAAACAGGTATTATTTTTTTTGAGGCAGGCGAAGAAATTTCATCTGAAACATTAAAATTTTTTGAAGAAAAGGGTATCAATACTGTTGATATTTTGAATATAAATTCGGATAAACAAGGACCTTACATTCGTGATACATTTTTTGCTGACAAAAATAAAAATAGGAATGATGCAGTTACTGAAATTTATAAGATTTTGAGACCGGGGGAGCCACCAACATTAGAATCAGCAGACAAACTATTCAAAAGTTTATTCTTTGAACGTGATAGATATGATTTATCCCCAGTTGGAAGATTAAAGATTAATTTGCGACTGGGATTAAAAGCTGATTTAGGGAAAAGAGTTTTAGAAAATGATGACTTGATTCAAATAGTCAAGTATTTAGCTGGACTAAAAGATGGGAGTGGGCACATCGATGACATCGATCATTTAGGGAATAGAAGAGTTAGATCAGTTGGTGAATTACTGGAAAACCAGTATACATTGGGTGTGATTAGAATGGAAAGAGCAATCAAAGAAAGGATGACTAATGCACCTGATATTGAAACTGTTATGCCTAATGATTTGGTGAACCCTAAACCTGCTTCAGCTGCAATAAGAGAATTTTTTGGTCAAAGTCAATTGTCACAATTTATGGATCAAACTAATCCACTTTCAGAGATTACCCACAAAAGAAGACTGTCGGCGTTAGGCCCTGGAGGATTGTCCAGGGAGAGAGCTGGCTTTGAAGTTAGAGATGTTCATCCATCTCATTACGGAAGAATTTGTCCAATTGAAACACCAGAGGGTCCAAATATTGGACTAATAAACTCACTAGCAACATATTCAAAGGTTAACAATTATGGCTTTATTGAGACGCCTTACAGAAAAGTCGAAAAGTCTAAAGTAACCTCAGAAATTGTTTATTTATCTGCAATGGAAGAAGAAAAATATACAATAGCCCAAGCTAATGAACCTCTCAAAGCTGATGGTTCATTCGAAAGATCACTAGTTTCATGCAGAAAGAGTGGAGATTTTTTAATGATTGACCCAAGAGAAGTAAATTATATTGATGTTTCTCCAAAACAGCTTGTGTCGGTAGCCGCAGCCTTAATTCCATTTCTAGAGAATGATGATGCAAACCGAGCTTTAATGGGTTCAAATATGATGAGACAAGCGGTTCCTCTTCTTAAAAGTGATTCGCCATATGTTGGTACCGGGATGGAGTCAGTTGTAGCAAGGGATTCAGGTGTAGTTTTGGTTGCAAAAAGATCCGGGTATGTTAACCAAGTTGATGCCTCAAGAATTGTAATAAGTGCAATTGAGAAAAATGACAATGACACAGGAGTTGATATTTATCGTTTGAGCAAATTTCAAAGATCTAATCAGGATACTTGTATAAATCAGACTCCATTAGTAAGAGAGGGGGACTATGTTGAAAAAGGTGATATAATAGCCGATGGTCCTGCATCAAAAATTGGTGAATTAGCTCTAGGAAAAAATGTAACCGTGGCCTTTATGCCTTGGAACGGTTATAACTATGAAGATTCGATATTGATTTCTGAAAATTTAGTTGTAAATGATGTTTTTACTTCAATCCATATTCAAGAATTCGAGGTGCTTGCAAGAGATACAAAGCTTGGCCAGGAGGAAATCACAAGAGACATTCCTAATGTTGGAGAGGAGTCATTAGTTAATCTCGATGAAGCCGGGATAATCCATATTGGTGCTAAAGTAAACCCTGGTGATATTCTTGTAGGAAAAGTTACGCCCAAAGGTGAATCGCCGATGACACCCGAGGAAAAGTTGTTGAGGGCAATTTTTGGAGAAAAAGCTGCTGATGTTAAGGATACCTCACTCAAGCTTCCGCCTGGTGTTTCTGGAACAGTAGTAGAGGTAAGAGTTTTTTCTAGGAGGGGAGTTGATAAGGATGAGAGATCATTGTCAAACGAAAGATTGCAGATTGAACAACTACACATTGATATGGAAGATGAGAGATTTATTTTAGAATCAAGTTTTGAAAAAAACCTTAAAGATCTTTTGCTCAATCAGATTCATCTTAGTGGAGTTCAGAAACTTAATAAAAGCTCTAAGTTAACTAAAGAAATACTTGATGATGCAAAACTTCAGGTTCTTAAAGGAATTTCTGTTAAAGATGATGCTATAATGAAAAAAATTGAGTTACTTAATGATGCATTCAAAAAAAGTTTAGATTTGCTTAACAAAACCTTTCAATCAAAAGTTGATAAAGTTCAGTCAGGTGATGAACTTTTACCTGGAGTAATGAAATTAGTCAAAGTTTTTGTTGCTGTTAAAAGACAGTTGGCTCCAGGTGACAAAATGGCTGGTAGACATGGAAATAAGGGTGTGATATCGCGAATCATTCCAGTTGAGGATATGCCTTACATGGAAGATGGAACACCAGTCGATATCGTTTTGAATCCATTAGGGGTTCCTTCAAGGATGAATGTTGGACAGATTTTAGAAACACACCTAGGTGCAGCCTCTGTTGATTTAGGTAAAAAGTTTTATGAGATTGGAATGTTAGCTAAAAAAAATGAAAAAAATATAAAGAATTTGAAAGATCTTTTTAATAAAGTTTATGGTGATTTAATTTTTAATGAAAGATTTTCAAATTTAAAAAATGATGAACTTATTAAAAGAGCAATTAAACTTAAAGATGGAGTTCCATTTGCAACCCCAGTTTTTGATGGAGCAAAAGAATTTGATATTAATAATTTCTTCGAATACGCAGCAAGCGATACTAGTGGTCAAAAAAGACTTGTTGATGGAAGAACAGGTAGTTTTTTTGATAGAAAAATAACTGTAGGACAAATTTATATGTTAAAATTGAATCATTTGGTTGATGATAAAATTCATGCCAGATCTATAGGTCCTTATAGTCTTGTAACCCAACAACCTCTGGGAGGAAAAGCTCAATTTGGTGGGCAAAGATTTGGTGAAATGGAAGTTTGGGCGCTCGAAGCCTATGGAGCATCCTATACATTGCAGGAAATGTTGACTGTAAAATCTGATGATGTTGGAGGTAGAACTAAGGCCTATGAAACAATTGTAAGAGGTGATGATACCATTGAGTCTGGAATCCCAGAATCTTTTAATGTTCTGATAATGGAATTGAAATCTCTTGGGTTAAATGTGGAACTACTAGAAAGAAATATTAATTAAGGGAAAAATTTAAATGAATGAGCTAATAAAATTAATTGAAAAACCTAATATTGTTAATTTTGATCAAATCAGGATTTCAATTGCTAGTCCTGATGAGATTGTTTCTTGGTCTCACGGAGAAATAAAAAAACCAGAAACAATTAACTACAGAACATTTAAACCTGAAAGAAGTGGTCTTTTCTGCGCTAGAATTTTTGGTCCTATAAAAGATTATGAATGTGTTTGCGGTAAATACAAAAGAATGAAATTTAAGGGTATTATTTGTGAAAAATGTGGGGTTGAGGTTACTTTGACAAAAGTCAGAAGAGAGAGAATGGGACACATTCCCCTTGCTGCGCCAGTTGCTCATATCTGGTTTTTAAAGTCTTTACCAAGCAGAATTGGTCTTCTTTTGGACCTTGCGTTGAAAGATTTAGAGAAAATCCTATATTTTGAAAGTTTTATTGTCACAGAACCAGGGATGGTTAAATCATTAAAGAAATTCCAAATTTTAACCGATGATGAAAATTCTTCATATAAAGAAGAGTACGGTGATAGTTTTCAAAGTATGATTGGAGCTGAGGCAATCCAGAAATTACTATCAGAAGTTAATTTAAAAGAGGAACAAATAAAGGTTAGAGAGGAATTAGCATCAACTTCATCAGAGACAAAAAAGAAAAAACTTGTAAAAAGGTTAAAATTAATTGATGCATTTTTAAATTCAAAATTAAAACCCGAGTGGATGATTCTTAATGTAATTCCAGTCATTCCCCCAGAACTGAGACCTCTAGTTCCCCTTGATGGAGGAAGATTTGCGACCTCTGATTTGAATGACTTGTATAGAAGGGTAATAAACAGAAATAACAGACTTCAAAGACTTTTGAACCTCAAGGCACCAGATATTATTGTTAGAAATGAAAAAAGAATGCTCCAAGAGGCATGTGACGCACTTTTTGATAATGGTAGAAGAGGGAGAGTAATAACTGGAACTAATAAAAGACCTCTAAAATCACTTTCTGATATGCTTAAAGGTAAACAGGGAAGGTTTAGGCAAAATTTACTTGGTAAACGTGTAGATTATTCTGGAAGGTCCGTAATAGTTGTTGGTCCTGAGTTAAGATTACATCAATGTGGTATCCCAAAAAAAATGGCAATAGAACTTTTTAAACCATTTATTTACTCAAAATTAGAAAAATATAATTTAGCAGCAACTATAAAAGCTGCAAAAAAAATGGTCGAAAAAGAAAGACCTGAGGTATGGGACATATTAGCTGAAGTAATCAGAGAACATCCTGTTTTGTTAAATAGAGCACCCACACTTCACAGATTAGGAATCCAAGCCTTTGAACCTATTTTAATAGAAGGTAAAGCTATTCAACTTCATCCATTAGTCTGTACTGCATTTAATGCAGATTTTGATGGAGATCAAATGGCTGTTCATGTACCTTTATCTCTTGAAGCGCAATTAGAGGCCAGAGTATTAATGATGTCAACAAATAATATTCTTTCGCCAGCTAACGGTAAACCAATAATTGTTCCATCTCAGGATATGATATTGGGATTATATTATTTAAGTCTAATTAGTCATGAGGGTCTAGGGGAAAATATGTGTTTCTCGAGTTTAGAGGAGTTAACAATGGCTTTAGATCAGAATGTTGTTTCTCTTCATAGTAAAATTAAATGTAGATATCAAACAGTAGATGAAAACTTTGAAGAAAAAGTTGTTACTGTTGATACCACTCCAGGAAGAATGTTGATTAGTGAAATTTTACCGAAGCATCCAAAAGTTGGTTTTGAAATAATTAATAAAGTTTTAACAAAAAAAGAAATAAGTAATGCGATAGATATGGTTTATAGGCACTGTGGACAGAAAAAAACAGTAATTTTTGCTGACAAACTAATGGAATTAGGTTTCAAAGAAGCCTGCAAAGCCGGAATCTCTTTTGGTAAAGATGATCTTTTGATCCCAGCTAAAAAAACAGAATTACTTGATGAAACTGAAAAAAAGGTAAAATCATATGAAAAACAATATTCAGAAGGTTTGATTACTAGAGGAGAAAAATATAACAAAGTTGTTGACGCTTGGGCAAAATGTTCTGACACAGTTGCTGATGAAATGACAAAAATAATGGTTCCTAAAAATACTGATAATGTTGAAGATTTTAATGCTGTTTACATGATGGCAGACTCAGGAGCAAGAGGATCAGCGGCTCAGCTTAAGCAACTCTCAGGAATGCGAGGTTTAATGGCTAAACCATCTGGCGAAATTATTGAAACTCCAATTGTTTCTAATTTCAAAGAAGGTTTAACTGTACTTGAGTATTTTAATTCAAGCCATGGAGCAAGGAAAGGTCTTGCAGATACAGCACTAAAAACTGCAAACTCCGGTTATCTTACAAGAAGATTAGTTGATGTGGCTCAAGATTGTATAATTACCGTGGATGATTGCTTTACAACAAAATCTATAAATATTGAGGAGTTGGTCGAAGGAGGTGAGGTTGTAGAAAGCATATCGGAAAGAGTTTTAGGTAGAACTTTAGCGGAAGATTTAGTTGATAAAAAAACTAATAAAGTGATTGCTAGTGCTGGAGATATTATTTCGGAGGAGCATACCTCACTTATCCAACAAGCTAATTTAGATAATATAAAAGTAAGATCAGTTTTAACTTGCGAGGCTGAATTTGGAGTATGCGCAAAGTGTTATGGTAGAGACCTTGCTCGTGGAACTCAGGTAAATATTGGTGAGGCAGTAGGTGTTATCGCTGCCCAATCAATTGGTGAGCCAGGAACACAGCTTACAATGAGAACTTTTCACATTGGTGGTGCTGCTCAAAAAGGAACCGAGGTATCTAATATACAGTCAAAATCTAATGGGACTATAAAATATTTAAACATTAAAATTGCCAAAGATAGTGTTGGAAATCTAATAAATATGTCTAGAAATAGTATTTTATGTGTATTAGATGATAGTAATAAAGAAAGGGCAAGGCATAGATTACCATTTGGTAGTAAACTATATTTCAATGATAAATCAAAAATTAAAGTAAATGATATAATGGCTGAATGGGATCCTTTCACCTTACCAATAATTTCTCAAATTAATGGTGTGGTGGTTTTTAAGGATCTTGAAGAGGGTGTTACCACAAGACAAATAGTTGATGACTCAACTGGTCTTTCAAGCAATATTGTAATTGATTGGAAACAACAAGCTAAAAACCAATCGCTTGTTCCAAGAGTTGAGGTTCATGATAAAGAAAAAGATGGAAAAGTTTTAATATTGGAAAATGGAAGTCCTGCCTCTTATGAACTAACTGCTGATTCAATAATAAGCGTTACAAATCTTAAAAAATTAAAAGAAGGTGATGTAATTGCAAGAGTTCCAAAAGAATCCTCAAAAACAAAAGATATAACAGGTGGATTGCCTAGGGTTGCAGAACTTTTTGAAGCAAGAAAACCAAAGGATCATGCTATAATTGCCGAAGTATCTGGAAAAATTAAATTTGGAAAAGATTACAAAATGAAAAGAAAGATCGAAATCATTCCAGATGATAAATCAATTGAGCCGGTTGAATATGTAATATCGAAATTGAAACATTTAACTGTTCAAGAGGGAGATTATGTTGAAATTGGTGATGTTTTAGTTGATGGAAGTTCAGTGCCGCATGATATACTGAGAATAAAGGGTGTTGAAGCATTATCTGCCTATCTTACAAAAGAGGTTCAAGATGTATATAGACTTCAAGGCGTTAAAATAAATGATAAACACATTGAGGTTATTGTAAGGCAAATGATGCAAAAAGTCGAAATAACAGACCCAGGCGAAACAACATTCTTAGCTGGAGAACAAGTTAGCAGAAAGGAATTCAAGGATATTAATGAAAAAGCTAAGGCCGATGGAATTACTCCTGCTAAAGGTTATCAGATACTATTAGGCATAACCAAAGCATCTCTTCAAACTGATAGTTTTGTATCTGCTGCTTCATTCCAAGAGACTACAAGGGTATTAACAGAAGCATCGGTATCAGGCAAGGTCGATGGTTTGCAGGGTCTTAAAGAGAATGTTATAGTCGGAAGACTTGTGCCTTGTGGTACGGGATCATTCATGTCGCAAGTAAAACTCGAAGCTTCAAAGAAAGATAAAGAGCTTTTGAGCAAAGCCTCAGATGAGGTAGATCAAGTCAAATAAACCTAGAAATATTTTTTTTCACAGTAGGTTGACACCTAATAAAGATATATTACTATGCAACACAAATTGGTAGTGGTTTAAAGCCAAACACAATTTCGCTTTTTAATTTTAATAGAGGATATAAATGCCAACTATAAACCAACTAATTAGATCACCTAGATCTAAGCAAATAAAGAGGAATAAGGTTCCTGCTCTAGAAAGTTCTCCTCAAAAGAGAGGGGTATGCACCCGGGTCTATACCACTACTCCTAAGAAACCAAATTCAGCTCTAAGAAAAGTTGCAAGAGTAAAATTAACTAATGGTTTTGAGGTTACAAGTTATATTCCTGGAGAAGGGCACAATTTGCAGGAGCATTCAGTTGTTTTAATCAGAGGGGGAAGAGTAAAAGATTTACCGGGAGTTAGGTATCATGTATTGAGAGGAATTTTAGATACGGAAGGTGTTAAAAACAGAAAACAAAGAAGATCAAAATACGGAGCAAAAAGGCCAAAATAAATTATGTCTAGAAGAAGAAAAGCAGAAAAAAGGGATGTAATACCTGACCCTAAATATAATGATAGAGTTCTTTCCAGGTTCATAAACATTGTTATGTTTGATGGTAAAAAGTCAACTGCAGAAAAAATTGTTTATGATGCTTTGAATATTGCATCTTCAAAACTAAAAGTTAAAAATCCTATAGATTTATTTAAAACGGCTTTAAGTAATGTGAAACCAGGAATTGAAGTAAGATCCAGGAGAGTAGGCGGAGCAACATACCAAGTTCCAGTAGAAGTAAGAAATGACAGAGCGCAGGCTCTGGCAATCAGGTGGATCGTTGATGCATCGAGAAAAAGAAACGAAAAATCAATGGTTGACAGATTAGCCCAAGAACTTGCAGATGCTAATGAAAAAAAAGGTGCATCAGTCAAGAAAAAAGAAGATACTCACAAAATGGCTGAAGCAAACAGAGCTTTTGCTCATTACAGGTGGTAATTAGTATGGCTAGATCGACTGAATTAAAAGACTATAGAAATATTGGCATAATGGCTCATATTGATGCTGGAAAAACTACAACAACTGAGAGAATTTTGTATTACACAGGAGTTTCACATAAAATTGGAGAGGTACATGATGGTGCAGCTACAATGGATTGGATGGAACAAGAGCAAGAAAGAGGTATTACAATCACTTCAGCAGCCACAACTTGTTTCTGGAACGATAAAAGAATAAATATAATAGATACTCCTGGTCATGTTGATTTTACAATTGAAGTTGAGAGATCTCTTAGAGTGCTTGACGGGAGTGTTTGTGTTTTTGACTCAGTGGCTGGAGTAGAGCCACAGTCTGAAACTGTCTGGAGGCAAGCAGATAAATATGGGGTGCCAAGAATGTGTTTTGTTAATAAGATGGACAGAATTGGTGCTGACTTTTACAGGTGTGTTGATATGATTGTGGATAGATTGGGAGCTAACCCTTTAGTGCTTCAACTTCCGCTTGGATCTGAATCTAATTTTAAAGGAGTGGTAGATCTAATTAAAATGCAGGCAATTGTATGGGAAGAAGAAACATTGGGAGCAAAATTTACATACCAAGATATACCTGAAGATTTAAAACCTGATTCCGAAAAGTACAGAGAGAAAATGATTGAAGCTGTAGTAGAATTAGACGATTCTATCATGGAAAAATATCTTGATGGAACTATGCCATCAGAGGAAGAGATAAAAAAATTAATAAGAAAAGGAACAATCTCCAGTAAATTTGTACCCGTATTATGTGGAAGTGCATTTAAAAATAAAGGTGTTCAACCAATGCTTGATGCTGTGATTGATTACTTGCCTTCGCCAACCGAGGTGGATGCAATCAAGGGGATAAAATATAACAACCCTGATGAATCTGTTGTTAGAAAAAGTTCCGATGATGAACCTTTCTCCGCCTTAGCTTTTAAAATTATGAATGATCCATTTGTAGGATCTCTAACTTTTATGAGGGTGTATTCAGGTAAGATAGAAGCAGGCAGTTCAGTTTTAAATTCTGTAAAAGATAAAAGAGAGAGATTTGGTAGAATGTTGCAAATGCACTCCAATTCTAGAGAAGATATTAAAACCGCATTCGCTGGTGATATCATTGCTGTAGCTGGTTTAAAAGACACAACAACTGGGGATACCCTTTGTGATCCTGATAATGCAGTGATTCTTGAGAGAATGGAATTTCCTGATCCAGTAATTGAGGTTGCAGTTGAACCAAAAACTAAGGCTGATCAAGAAAAAATGGGAATTGCTTTGCAACGTCTTGCAGCCGAGGATCCATCTTTCAAGGTTAGTATAGATCATGAATCAGGTCAAACAGTGATGAAGGGAATGGGAGAGCTTCACCTTGAGATCTTGGTTGACCGTATGTTAAGAGAATTTAAAGTTGACGCAACAGTTGGAGCCCCTCAAGTTGCTTATAGAGAAACAATAACGAAAAATGCTTCGATAGATTATACCCATAAGAAGCAATCAGGTGGTGCCGGTCAGTTTGCTAAGGTTGTTATGGAATTTGAACCTCTTGAAAAGGGAGGTGGAGTTATTTTTGAAAGTAAAATTGTTGGGGGAAGGGTTCCAAGAGAATACATTCCTGGAGTTGAAAAGGGAATAAAATCTTCAACCGAGACAGGTTTCCTAGCGGGTTTTCCAGTTATTGATTTTAAATGTACACTGGTAGATGGTGCATTTCATGATGTAGATTCAAGTGTAATGGCTTTTGAAATAGCATCAAGGGCAGCATTTAGAGAAGCTATGGAGAAAGCAAGTGCAGTCCTTTTAGAGCCAATGATGAGGGTTGAGGTTGTAACACCAGAAGAATATATGGGAGATATAATTGGAGATTTAAACTCAAGAAGAGGGCAAGTTTCAGGCATGGAGCAAAGGGGAGTTAATCATGTAGTAAACGGGATGGTTCCACTAGCAAATATGTTTGGATATGTTAATAATTTACGTTCTATGAGCCAGGGTAGAGCAAGTTATACAATGACTTTTGATCATTATG
>MDTG01221211.1_pt1 | contig 13882 bp, 21 predicted proteins | sample 811421 | NCBI WGS metagenome assembly MDTG01 (sample SAMN05326645, study PRJNA326480) | marine metagenome | isolation source: seawater | place: Pacific Ocean: South East | collected 2011 | reverse complement strand
GTGACATGCGACACTAGCGCCAAGACCATTAGAGAAATAGTAACGCTTAACATATCGACCTTCTTTCTTGTGGGCTTCTGCCTCAAATCGTGTTTCATTTAACTTCAGTGGATTTACTTTAGTCTTAATCATTTGTATCTTCCTCAAATATAGGATCGCCGTACTCGTCAACCGCAATTCCATCTTTCATAAATATATCACCATTCTGTATTCCTTCAATAGTGATTTCTATTTTTTCTTGCTCATTAAACATATTAACCAGCTCCGTAAAAATCGAGGGATGATTCAAAGTGAACATCTTCCGAACAATCGAAGTCTACACGATCTTCGATGACTTCGCAATGCTCAAGACAATCAGGACAAATTTGAGCATCCGAGTGAACATAGGAACCACAGCAATCAGAGTGATAAGTGATTTCAAAATTGTTTGACATGATAAAACCTTTCAAAGTGTTGTTTGTTATATTCCTATTATACATACTTATTCGGATTTGTCAAGGGGTAAAATATTATTTTTTTCATAAATTGTGTCAAGGTAAATTTCACTGTCCGTTATAACCCACCCATATTCACACGTAGGAGTGTATGTACCTATGTACAGTTTACCATTAAGATAACCCTCGAAACCTATAAACATACTCAAAAATGTGACAACTGTAAACATGCTTTTCTCCTAAGTAGTTAATTTTCCTATTATATACATCGGCATTCTATAGCGTATACTTTAGAGAATAGTATCTTTTTTTTGGCATGTCGCGTGCTGCCCCGCAAGCCGTAAACCCTTACTGGGCAACGACTTACGGCCCGTTTCAATTATTGCTTGGGCATGTCAAAGCACGGGATTTCAGGTGGACATTCATTCAGGTGAATCACCGTACAGCATATGATACCTGCGATCATAGCGAGGGCGAGTACGTTTAGAATCCGTTTCTGTTCTTTGTTCATTGTTCTCTCCATAGAACGTGCTACATAGTGACCACATCAACGCAACGCCTACCACATATCCTATGATGATAGACAGAAAATCTATTTCAATAATATTCATATTCGTTCCCCTTCTTTGTAACGTATGCGAAGAATCTTAGAGGCCACACGAACCTCATCCCATTTTGCATTTTCTTGACACGCTACAAGATAAGCCCTAACTTTTCTTGATGGCATCGAGTTAAGAATACCGTAAAGACTATTTGCTACTTGTTGATTCATTCTACTACCTCCGGTGAAAGTTCTTGTTCGTGCAATCTTATCATATCATCGTCTTGCTTGTCAAGCCATTCTTCATATTCTCGACGGGCTTCGTACTGGTCAAGTTCTTGATAGAATCCCATGATACTCTCCTTAGCAAATAGGTGTGTAATTCCAGAACACAGATACAACTATAACACAGCAAACAATAACAATCAACAACAATTCTTGGTCTGATTCTCGCATAACTTTTCTCCCTAATAAGTATATCGACATTGTACAGTAGAAACTTTAATGAGTCAAGCGGAATTATCCTAATCCCCATACTCGGTTAAGATCGTAGCTATTCTGTAATGTTCGCACGACTAGCGGATCTTGTGCAAACTTGCCATTCTTAGCATAGCCAATAACTTTGTTTGTATCTTTTGTTACTACGATCTCTCGACCGTGAACCTGAGCGATTTTAAGATTGTTAGAGATTCGATTTCGTTGTGAGATATTCATTGTTAATTCCTTTGGTTTGTTGTTTGTTATATCCTAAGTATATATACTATATCGGAATTGTCAAGCATAAAATTTAGAAATTATTATATTTTTTTTATGTGTGCAAATATTGTGCCAAACCTTTTTTGTCATAATCGCACGTAAGTCCTTTGCTGGTATAGACTTACAGCTTTGCGGTCAGGTTGTTACAATATAATACCCCACCTATTATTTGTTCAATATAAAACTGCGTATCGTAGTAGAAAAAGGCCGGGGTGGTACAAACACAATAAAGTTTTCCTACGATATATGTCTTATCCAAACGCTTCAGATTGAAGCTTTAGTTCCTAAAAGTGTGTATATATTGTCGCCATTGAATATAATAGATACAAGGAGAAAACAAATGTCACGAAAAAAGAAAACACGCAACGTAAAAACCGAGCTTAAGACAAAAAGCGTAGCCAAGCTTGATGAGGATATAAACAGAATTTTAGAGGAAAACCCGGAAGACGGTGATCTAGAAAAACTCATTGCAGAAGAAGGAAAAGAGTTTGCTGGATACTCTCCCCCACATACGATTCGTGGGATTCCTTTTGAGGAATTTAAGGAAAGGCAGAGACAGTACAAAGAACAGTATGAAGACACCTAAAAATATGTCAGAACAGGAGGTCGTTGACACTATTACAAAAGTCGCTCGACATTTGGCCCCTAAATATGTATTTGCCTCATATGACATAGAGGATATATTCCAAGAAGCATTTATTATAGGTATTGAAGGGTTAGAAAAATACGACGAAAAACGCCCCCTATCAAACTTTCTTTTCACACACATATCTAATCGTCTTAAAAATTTTAAACGCAATAATTATTATCGCCTAGACATAGGTACAGCACAACAAATTCAAGATCGCAAGAAAAGCCTGCTTGAACCGCTAGACATAGAAGCCATATATTCCATATGCACACAAGACAAGACTACCAATGATGCGTACATAGATGAAGTATTAAAAATCATAGACGAACAGCTTCCCTCTGAATATCGCCGTGATTATTTAAAATTACAGACTAACTCGCCACTCCCAAAGGGTCGCAAAACAGCCATAATCAAGATCATTCAGGACATACTACAAAATAGTGAGGAAGAAGATTTATGAAAAAAGGCAGATTCTCAAACGAAGAGATGGACTTTATCGAGGCGAACGCCGAGGTTCTTTCTCCAGAGCAAATAGCACAGGAATTGGACAGGGATGCAGATTCGATAAAAAATTGGATCAAAGAAAAAATTGGATTCTCTTCGACACAAAAAAAAGAAGCAGCAGTTGCAAACGAGTTGAGATCGAAACCATATTACAGGGAACTAAATTCTCAATTTTCAGACGAAGAGTTAGAAATGTTTGAGTTTCACTTCAAGAAGATGTGGAGTCAGTTTAAAGACGATGTGTTTCATACAGAAGAAATGCAAATCATTGATACGATTAAGCTGGAGATTCTAATGAATCGTATTCTAAGGAATCAACAAAATAACCAGCAGGACATAGAGGGAACCGAAAGAGTTATTAACGAAGAGAAGTCAAGAGACAAGGATCAGAGAGATATGGAGCTACTTACAAACCTAGAGAGACAAGTAGCAATCTTAAGGGCATCACAGGAGACTCTGTCGAAGGATTACAAGGATCTTCAGGCAAGAAAGGCTACAATGCTCAAGGATTTAAAAGGAACGCGAGAGCAGCGAATTAAAGCGATTGAGGACTCGAAACAAACATTCGCATCACTTGTTAAAAGATTAGCGACTGATCCACAGTATCGAACGGATCTAGGTATTGAAATGGAAAAAATGAGACTCGCAATGGAAAAAGAGAAAGAACGACTTGCAGAATACACACAGTTTGAGGACGGACAAGTAGACCAGCCTTTCTTAACACCAGAAACAATAAAAGAGGACGACACATGAAAGCCATTATTACAGGTATAACAGGACAAGATGGTAGCTATCTAGCAGAATTACTTTTAAGTAAAAACTACGAAGTTATAGGTGTCGCTAGAAGAGTTTCCGTAGATACCTCCCAAAGAATTAAACATATACTTCATAATATAAAAGTTGTGGAGGGTGATATAACAGATCAGTTCTGTGTAACCAATATAATTAAAAGTCATCAACCAGACGAAATATACAATTTAGCCGCACAGTCTCATGTCGGAACTTCTTTCAAACAGCCATCTTTAACATGGGAAATAACTGCTGGTGGATGCCTAAATATTTTGGAGTCAATTAAGTCTCTTGGGCTTTGTAATAAGATAAAGTTTTATCAGGCTTCATCAAGTGAAATGTTTGGGCGAAATTATGACACAAGAAGATATCCAGATCACACCGATCTAGGCACTATTAAGTATCAGAATGAAGATACGGCTTTTAAGCCACAAAGCCCTTACGCGATTGCAAAGCTTGCGGCCCATCATCTTGTTGACAATTACAGAAGATCTTACGGTCTTTTTGGTTGTAGCGGTATCCTGTTCAACCATGAGTCAGAGAGAAGGGGGGATCAGTTTGTAACAAGGAAAATAACAAAGTGGATTGGGGAATGGTTTAATTCTAAAGACAAGTTAAACCACCCACCTCTGGTTCTGGGCAACCTAGAAGCTAGAAGGGATTGGGGTCATGCGGAAGATTATGTTCGCGCTATGTGGCTGATGATGCAGCAAGAGAAACCAGAAGATTATGTGATATCAACTTTTGAAACTCACTCTGTAAGAGACTTTCTAGATTCTGCTTTTAATTGCGTTGGTGTTGAGGATTGGTCTAAATTAGTAAATACGGATTCTAAATATTGTAGACCAGCTGAAGTAGATTACCTTCTGGGAAACTGTTCTAAGGCCCAATCTCAACTAGGCTGGAAACCACAAGTAAGCTTTCAACAATTAGTCGAAAGAATGGTTAAAAACGATATATATGAAGCGAAACTACAATGATCCCGCATATAGGGCATTCAGAAAGGATGTACTCAAAAGGGATAAATTTACATGTCAAATGTGTAATTCTAAGAAGAAGAGGCTAAATGTACATCATATCATAAAATGGTCTAGTGCAGCTTCTTTGAGATTTGACCCCTCTAATGGGGTAACTCTCTGTTCGTCATGCCATAAAAGTATAAGTGGCAAGGAGTCTAGCTATATATCATATTTTAACGAAATAGTCAGGAGAAATACAAAATGACATTTTTCAAAGAGCAGAAAAGCGCTATAGAATCCCTAAAAGATAAAGTTGAGAAGAAAGATAAATCACCGAGTCCAAAACCATTTGTACCCACCCCAAAACCACAGCCAAAAGTAGAAATTACCCCAAAGCCAGTAAATGGGGTGTCATATATGGTGGAAACCATCGACAATGTTATTAGTGGAGAAAAGTCCTGCATTTTAAAGGATGTGAGTAATGAGGATTATAATACTATTTTAGCCAAATATATAGATGAAATAAACTTAGGAAAACTCAAGTTCAGAAAAAGCAAACTTGACAACAGTGTAAAAGTGACAAATCTAAAATATGAAGAAACAGATTCCAAACTATAAAATTATAAAAGATACAAGAGAGCAGGACGGATGGGTGTTTAGCGAGTATGATAAATGTGATGGTATGGAGATCGGCACATTACATACTGGAGATTATACTATGGAAGGATTTGACGATGTCGTATGCATAGAGAGGAAAGCTTGCGCATCTGAAATAGCCATGAATTTAGGAAAGAAGAAGAACGCTTTCAATGCCGAAATGCAAAGAATGAAAGATTATCCTTTTTCTTTTTTAATTTGTGAATTTAGTATGGACGATGTTCTAAAATATCCAACTGGATCTCGCGTTCCACAAAAACTAAGGAGTCAAGTAAGAATAACAGGAAAGTATTTATTGAAGTGTTTAATAGAGTTTCAAATATGGTATGATACCAAAATACTGTTTTGCGGTGACAAGAAAAATGCGTTTTTAGTTTGCAATAGTATTTTTAAAAGACTCAATGAATTATTTCACACAGAGGGACACAACAATGATACTACCATCTAGCGTATACGTTATGGGTCATGAATATAAAATAGAAGAGATGTCGCAACAGCTTTTTGAAGACATGGACGCTTACGGCGATTGTTCAGATGATCATAGAAGAATAAGGATATATTGTAAAACCAACCCTGATATCATAAGAGACACAGTACTTCACGAAACACTACACGCCTGCTGGAATATGCTATCTTTAGGTAAAAATGAAGAAGAAGAAAAAATAGTTAATTCGCTTTCAACAGTGTTTATAGGTATAATTGACGATCCTAGAAATAAAGATTTTGTAAATATCATAATGGGAAACAATGAGAGAACAACAACTACTTGATGATGCTTGGTTGGGTATAGAGGTTGATGAGAAAAATCTTTTTAATCCTATGTCTTTTGTTGCAGAAAGCTCCGATAAAGACGATCTAGTAGAGCGCATAGCTTGGCTAATGATGCGTCCAGAATACTTTTCATTTGTATGCAAGTATGTTCTAAATATTGAACTTTCACCATTTCAAGCGCTCATACTACATGAGATATGGAATAGAAAATTTCCAATGCTTATAGGTAGTCGAGGTATGGGTAAATCTTTTCTTCTATCTGTTTACCCGTTGTTACGCGCCTTGTTTATGCCGCGTAGAAAAATTATTGTAGTTGGCGCAGCGTTTAGACAGTCAAAAGTGCTGTTTGAATATATGGATACAATTTGGAAAAACGCGCCAATACTAAGAGATTTGTGTGGAACTAATAGTGGCCCAAGAAGAGATGTTGATAGATGTGTTATGCATATCAATCAAAGCACAATAACATGCCTGCCTCTTGGTGATGGTTCAAAGATTAGAGGTCAAAGAGCTAATGATATTATAGCTGATGAATTTGCTAGTATACCTAGAGATATTTTTGAGAATGTTGTTGCTGGTTTTGCTGCTGTTGCTGCTTCCCCTATAGATAAAGTTAAAGAACGTGCAAGAATTAAAAAGGCCAAACAGATGGGGGTAGACATAGAGGCACGTAAAGATCAAGCCTTAGAAAAATCAAATCAAATAGTTCTTTCTGGTACTGCTTATTACGATTTTAATCATTTTGCTGATTATTGGAAAAGATACAAGATGATAATAGAAAGCGGTGGAGATAATAATAAATTAAAAGAAGTTTTTGGTGATGAGCCTTCATCGGAGTTTGATTGGTCAGAATACTCTGTGATTAGAATGCCTGTATATAAACTTCCAGATGGATTTATGGATGCTGGTCAGGTTGCTAGGGCTAAGGCAACTATTCACTCCGGTATCTACAATATGGAGTACGGGGCTTGCTTTACAACAGATAGTCAGGGTTTTTTCAAGAGGAGTTTGCTTGAGTCCTGTACGGCATCTATGCAAAAACCGATAGTGCTACCTTCTGGTGAAGTCCATTTCAGTGCCATGCTGAAAGGAGATCCAAACAAAAAGTATATATTCGGTGTTGACCCAGCATCAGAAGTTGATAATTTTAGTATAGTTATACTAGAACTAAATGAAGATCACAGAAGGATCGTTCATAGTTGGACGACAACAAGACAACAGCACAAAGACAAAGTAAAATCTAAGATAGTAAACGAGGATGATTTCTATTCATATTGCGCTAAAAAAATTAGAAGCCTGATGAGGGTTTTCCCATGTGTTGAAATAGCTATAGATGTTCAGGGTGGTGGTATAGCTGTTATGGAAGCCCTACATGATAAAGACAAAATAGCTGATGATGAGGTTGCTCTGTGGCCTACAATAGATGAGGGTAAGGAAAAAGACACAGATGACAATCCGGGTTTACATATTTTAAAGTTATGTCAATTCGCTAGAGCGGATTGGCTGGCTGAAGCTAATCATGGTATGAGGAAAGATTTTGAAGATAAGATTTTGCTATTTCCTTTTTTTGATTCTGCTAGCATAGGTTTATCAATTGAAGAAGACAAGGCGGCTCAAAGGATGTATGACACGCTAGAGGATTCTGTAATGGAAATAGAGGAACTGAAAGACGAGCTATCTATGATAGTTATGACCCAGACCTCTACGGGCAGAGAAAGATGGGACACCCCAGAAATTAAAGTTGCCGCTGGCAAAAAAAGCAGATTGAGAAAAGATAGATACTCATCATTACTAATAGCTAACATGTCAGCTAGAAATTTCCAAATCAACAAAAATGTTATTGAATATGGGGCCATAGGGGGTTTTGCAAAACATGATGCTCAATCTCAATTTAATAACGAAAAACTGTTTCATGGCCCAAATTGGTTTACTGAAAAAGCTCAGGATATATATTAATTTGTGTAATATACAGTAATCGCATTGTTAATACTATTAAAGGGAGAACAATACTAATGTCGAAAGAACCGCTATATAGGTCTTGGGAAAATGAGTCTCAGAAACAAGAGGCTTACGCGCAAACCTTCGATAATGTCGAAGCGTATGACGGTATACAGAAGGCGGTCGCTTATGGCAGAAGAACTAGCTACATAGACATTGAGCCTAACCGCTCTGTTAGAACTAGTTTTCTCAGGGAAGATTACGATAATTTTAGACCCGGAGAAAAAGTATCTAATCATCAAAAACGAATTATTAAGATGTGTATGCAGGCTTACGATAAAGTTGGCATAGTTAGAAATGTGATTGATCTCATGAGTGACTTTGCTGCTCAAGGTCTTACAATTGTTCACCCAAATAAAAACATCGAAAAGTTTTATCGTAAATGGTTTAAACAAGTTGGTGGTGTAGATAGATCCGAAAGATTTCTAAACTACTTATATAGATGTGGAAATGTTGTTGTTAAAAGAAGAACGGCGAAGATAACAAAGGAAAATGAAAAAGAATTAATGCGCACTAGTGGCGCTGACATAAACATAAAAGATGTAAAGATAAAAAGAAGAGAAATACCTTGGATGTATGACTTCTTAAATCCAATAGCTGTCGATGTTGTTGATTATGGTACTAAGGTTGTTGGCAAACCCGAATTTGTTTTAAACCTATCTAGGTATACATACGAGTCTTTGACCAAGAGTTCAAACTCTAATAAGACATTATTTAAAACTTTACCAAACGATTTACAAAAACGTCTTTCTGACGGCGATAGAAAAATACCCTTAGATCCTGAAAACGTTTTTTTCTATCATTATAAAAAAGATGATTGGCTCTTGTGGGCTAACCCTATGATCTATGCAATACTAGATGATATCATCATGCTTGAGAAAATGAAGTTAGCAGATTTAGCAGCACTAGATGGTGCTATTTCTAATGTTAGACTTTGGACTATTGGTGATCTTGATAACAAAATTATTCCTACAAAAGCAGCTATAAATAAACTTAGAGATATTTTGGCTAGTAACGTTGGTGGAGGCACTATGGATTTGGTGTGGGGGCCAGAGTTAAAATTCACAGAGAGTCAGTCTCAGGTGTACAGATTTTTAGGATCTGAAAAATACCAGCCTGTTCTAACAAGTGTTTATGCTGGTCTTGGTATTCCTCCAACTTTGACAGGAGCATCTACTGCTGGCGGCTATACTAATAACTACGTGTCACTAAAAACTCTAATCGAGAGATTAGAATATGGTAGGGGTGTTCTCGCTGAATTTTGGAGACAGGAAATAGAAATGATTAGAAAAGCTATGGGCTTTAGGCTTCCAGCTGAAATTCATTTTGATTCTATAGTTCTCTCTGATGAAGCCGCACAAAAACAACTTTTAATACAGCTTGCAGACAGAGACATCATTTCTAATGAGACATTACTAGAAAGATTTAGAGAGATGCCAAATATTGAGCGAGTAAGAGTCAAGAGAGAAGATAGAGATAGAAGAAACGATGTTACTCCAGATAAGGCTAGTCCTTATCATAAGCCACAACATAGAGATGAGATAGCTAAGATAGCGTTAAATAAAGATTTACTCACTAAAGAATATTTAACAGACATGGGTTTACCGACTGAAGATGTTGGAGAAGAGTCAAGCGTTAATCCCACTCCTAATAATGAAGGGGGTAATAATCCGAAGCAACCTCCCGGTAGACCCATGCTGTCTAGAGACTCCGAGCCTCGTAAGCAAAAGAGAGTTTTACCAAGAAGCGGTGAATCAACTACAGCTATATTGTGGGCTATAGATGCTCAGAACAAAATAGCGGATATTTTAAATCCGGTAGCTTTAGAGCATTTTGAAAAATCTAATATTAGAAGCCTTACAAAATCTGAGTTAAAGCAGTTGGAAACTTTAAAAACAAAGGCTTTTGCATCTCTTGAAATTCATGAAAACGTTACAGAATCAGCTGTTAAAAGGTCGATTGATGCAGATAATTCTAGATTAAATGAATATAACAAGCTTTTGAGTCAGGAAATTACACACTTCAAAAGTGTCAACAAAAGAAATCCTAACACGAATGAGTTAAAAATTATACATGCATCTACCCTGCTTTACAGCCCCCAAGAATGACAATAAATACCCATATTTTATTTTTTTGTGTATTACTCCTTGGAGGTCTGCTAAATGAAAATATATGCACAAGAAATATCAGATGGCTTGCAGGATATGTTGTTGTCTAACAACACAATAGCATATTGTGCTTTAGCTGAAAAATATACGCCTAGCAAAGAAGAGAAAAATTCTGCTGACGAAATGTGCTTAACACAGGCTCTTTTAGACAAAGGTAATGAAGATCAAATAGATCTTTACTATTTAAAGTCTATACTAGTTAGTACTGGTTGGAATAAGAACGACGATGTTTTTGATCCGAAAGAGCTTTGGGAAGCTAGAAATACGCCAGAGGATAAACCTTTCAATTTCATGCATGATGAAAAAGATATTATTGGTCATATAACTGGCAACGTGGCTGTTGATTTTGACGGCAACGAAATAGATGAATCAGCTGAAGAAGCTCCTAGTCAGTTTAATATATTAACAACATCTGTTATATATACATCTTGGAGCGATGTAGAGCAAAAACAAAGGATGCAAAAAATTGTATCTGAAATAGAAGAAGGCAAATGGTTTGTCTCTATGGAATGTCTTTTCCCAGAATTTGATTATGCGCTGACTGCCGAAGACGGAAAAACTAGTGTTGTACCTAGAAATGAGGCTTCGGCCTTTTTAACGAAACATTTAAGATCGTATGGAGGAACTGGGAAATATCAAAACTACCAAGTTGGCAGGCTTTTAAGAAACTTATCGTTCTCTGGTAAAGGCTTAGTTTCAAAACCTGCTAATCCTCGTAGCATAATATTGGAAGGAAATGAATTTTTCGATGAATCCAAGGCTTGCGCCTTAGACATAAACTCAATTAAGGAGAAAAAAATGTCCGATAATGTTGTAAATGAGCAAATCATTGATTTGCAAAAAGAGCTTGCCGAGACTAAGGCTGCAAACGAAGCTCTTAAAAGTGAACTCGCTACCAGCCAAACGGCTGATTTCGAGGAAACAATTAAGACGCTCCAAGCTTCCTTGGACGAGAAAACAGCAGAAGTTACTGAGCTAACTGAGGCTGGCAAGAAAGATGCTGAAGCAATTCAGAAAAAAGAAGATGCTATTATGAAAAAGGATGAAGAAGTCAAGGCTCTGAAAGAAGAACTTGCTATTATGAAGAAGAAGGATGCTATGATGAAGCGGAAGGCTGATCTCGAAGAAGCTGGTCTTGATGCTGAAGAGGCATCTGCAACAGTTTCTGATTTTGAGGAAGCTGACGACGAAACCTTTGCCAAGGTTGTAGCCCTCATGAAAAAGAAGGCAAAGCATACTCCTGAGCATAAGGAAGAAGAAAAGAAAGAAAAGGAAGCTGAAGCAACTGTAGAAGACGAAGTAGATTCTTCCGAGGCTTCTGAGGAAGATCTTGATACAGTAGAGGAAACTGCTGAAGTGGCTATTGCTGAAGCAGCTGAAGAAGATGAAGATGGTTCGTTACGCGCTGTTGCGAGCGAATGGCTTGGTTCCGTATTAAGATCGACTCCACAAGAATAACTGAGATTAACCTTTATAGATAAAGAGGAGAAATAGAAATGGCTCTAAAAACTGATAGAAGTACTTTGCAGACAGATATCTCGTTCTTCATGAACGAAGTAGCCACCCGTGGTGGTGTAGTCTCGCATAGTGGTGCTGGCGCTTCTGGCGCTGCAATGGACAATGGCGCTGCCCTTGTCACGTATGGCGCTTTGCCATCTGGTAAAGTTCCTGTTGGTCTTCTTCTTAATGACATGGTTAACATTGACCTTACCCGTCAACACCTTAACCAGCACAAAGATGAAGTTCAAAAGGGTGGAAAGGTAACTCTTCTTCAGAAGGGTTCCGTAGTAACCAATAGTCTAGAGGGAACTTCTCCTAGCGCGGGAGATGCTGCTTATCTTGCCCATAGTGGCAATTTGGCTACATCTGATTTGTCTGACGACGATACAGATGCTGATGGTTCAACTAGAATCGTAGGCCGGTTCTTGTCAGGCGTTGACGAAGACGGCTACGCTAAAGTTTATATCGATCTTCCTAACAAAAACCTGTAATAGAAACTAAAGGAGAAGTAATAATGAAGACTAGACCAACACCTGAGTTCATCGATTTGCTTAAGCAGTCGGGAAGCTCTGACAAGGCTGTTGCGATGACCGCACAACGGGAGATCGCCAAAGCTTTGGAAACACCAATTCGTAAGGGTGTACTTTTCGGTGATATCGTAACCTCAATTTATGAGGCTATGCCACTTGAGCCGGGAGCAAGCCCAGAATTCCCGCTCGACCTTCTTGCCCCCGGCACAGAAACCGAGCATGTTGCCTATACCAATCCCGGTAATGGCAGAATACCAGAAAGGCATGTCGAAGGTGACTACGTCATGGTTAATACCTATGGTATCACAAGTTCCATCGACTTCCTTCTGAAGTACGCCCGTGAAGCTAACTGGAATGTCGTTGCCCGTGCAATGCAGGTTCTCGAAGCTTCTTTTGTTAAGAAGATCAATGATGACGGATGGCACACGCTTCTTGCTTCTGCTGTTGACCGTAACATTTTGGTCTTTGACAATGACGCTGCTGCCGGTCAGTTCACAAAGCGTCTTGTTAGCCTCATGAAGACTGTCATGCGTCGAAATGGTGGTGGTAATAGTGTTACTGCTCCGGGCCGCTTGACTGATCTTTATTGTTCACCAGAAGCGATTGAAGATATTCGCAACTGGGGTGTCGATCAGGTTGACGAAGTTTCTCGTAGAGAAATTTATGTAGCCAATGATGATGGCCCAGCGATCACCAGAGTATTTGGTGTTAATCTTCATGACGTTTTCGAGTTTGGTGATGGTCAAGAATATCAGACCTACTTCACAAGTGATCTTGGCGGTTCCATTGAAGGAAGCGATGTAGAGCTTGTAATCGGTCTAGACCAAAACCAGAACGATAGCTTTGTAATGCCAGTGAAGAAGGAAGTTGAAGTCTATGAAGACGAAAGCCTCCATCGTCACCAGCGTCAAGGCTACTACGGTTGGGCTGAAGTTGGCTTCGGCGTACTGGACAATAGAAGAGTTCTTGCTGGCTCATTCTAATTGTTTGTTAGTTTAGGGCGGGGCTGCTATATCAGCGGCCCTGTTCCCTATTTTTTCTATAAAAGGGGAACGCGCCATGTTGCTTAGTGGTAATGCTATATCTGAAAGTCCTATATCTGATGATGAATCATTCGAGGACAGACGATTATCCCCATTTGTTGTAATAATTTACTTCAATAAAGTAGTGAAAAGAGCTTTAGCTGTTAACTACATGCAGCATCTTTCTGTGGCGTTCAATAGGCTTAATGCCTTCTCTCTTAATAAACATATACTAAATACAGTAACTTTAAATAAGAATATATTGAATTCATTCAGTCTAAGCAAAAACATCCTTTCTGCTTTTAGCGTTAGTAAAAATTTACTGTCTAATTTTAGCTTGAGTCAAAATAGACTCGCTAATTTTAATTTAGGAAAAAATTTGCTAAGTTCTTTCATTATTGCTAAGAATATAGTAGGAAACTTTGCTATGAAATTGAATAAAATAGAAACATATAAATCAGCTTTAAACAAGATAACAGACTTTATACAAAGGAGATAAAATGGCATCATTTGCAATTGATATTAAAGATGAAGATATAGTTCGTGTGATCGAGGCGATCTGTCAAAATTATGGATATTCTGAGGAAGTACCCAATCCAGATTTTGTGGTTACAGAAGGTGG
>MDTG01294866.1_pt1 | contig 13883 bp, 12 predicted proteins | sample 811421 | NCBI WGS metagenome assembly MDTG01 (sample SAMN05326645, study PRJNA326480) | marine metagenome | isolation source: seawater | place: Pacific Ocean: South East | collected 2011 | reverse complement strand
GCCGCAATATAATGACTATGAGCACCTAGAGCGCATACTTGAGTGGTCGGGAGGCATTAAAAAATAGATGTAAATCCTAAACCAGAGGATTCCGGACCAGACGCTTTGCAGCGTCGAGCGGCAAATCCAAAAAAAAGCATTTGGTTGACGGCCAGCGCCGGTAGCGGGAAAACAAAAGTCCTGACCGACCGTGTCCTGACACTGCTGCTTGAGGGCACCTCACCAGAGCATATCTTGTGCTTGACCTTCACAAAGGCAGCTGCCGCAGAAATGGCTAATCGTGTAAATGAGCGTCTAGCTGAATGGGCGACTATGAGCGCTCCTACTCTATTTGAAATATTGGGACAGGTTCTCGATAGGGTGCCGAAGTCCCGAGAGGTGAAGCGTGCTCAATGTCTTTTTGCCCAAGTGCTTGATTTGCCAGGAGGATTAAATATCCAAACCATCCATAGTTTCTGTCAATCACTGATAGCACGCTTTCCGTTTGAGTCCGGAATACCACCCCACTTCGAGATTATGGAGGAACAGAGAAGTGCTGTAGAGCTACGCCGGCGTGCGCGCGATAATATTTTGGCCGCTGTGGATAGTGATGTAGTCATGAATCAATGTCTTTTGCATCTGACCCAGCACGTCCAAGAGAAGAAATTTGATGACCTTATTTCAGAGGTAATTAAAAATCGTGGGAGGCTCGCTCATGGTATCCTTGAGAAAGGCGGGGTCCAAAATGCTATAGATCACATTTACAAGTTTCTTGGGGTCAAAAAAGTAGAAACAGTAGAATTGATCCAAGCCGAAGCGTTAGAAAAGGTTGATGATGATAAACTTACCCGGGGTGTTGAGGCTTTTCTAAAGGGAACAAAGACCGATAAAAAAAACGGTCAAACATTGTCCAGTTGGCTTTCAGACAGTAATGAAAAGAGAGCAGCCAATTTTGACAAGTATCTCGAAATTTTCATTCGGGTAAAGGCCGGGACGGTAAGGTCTAAAATATTGACTAAGACTGCGCAAAAAACTGATCCTGGACTTGAGGAAATACTCCAATCGGAAGCAGAGAGGTTATTGATAGTGCGCGAGCGCATAGCGGCGGTCGTAACAGCTACATGCACCGCCTCCCTGCTGCGCATAAGTGCTGCTCTTCTTGAGGAGTATGACCGGCTAAAAAGGAGGTTAGTAAGGCTCGATTATAACGACCTAATTTACGTTGCGCGTGCTCTCCTGACTCGAGCTGGTATTGCTCCGTGGGTGCTCTTTAAGCTCGACGGCGGGATTGATCATATCTTGATCGACGAAGCACAAGATACAAATTCTGTACAATGGCAAATAGTAGAAGCGCTGGCGGAGGAATTTTTTTCTGGAGAAGGCGCAAGCACAGAAGTACGCACCTTATTTGCAGTTGGTGATATAAAACAATCAATTTTTGGGTTTCAGGGGGCTGAGCCAGAGCAGTTTGGGAAATATCGCGATAATTTTGCAACACGGGCTTATGAAGCCCAGCGAGAATGGGAAGACATAGACCTGTCAGTTTCTTTTCGTTCGGTAGACGCAGTATTAGCTGCGGTAGATTCGGTGTTTTCGCGCGATGTCGCCAGGATGGGCGTAGTTGAGGGGGTTAAACCTCTTACACACGAAGCATTTAGACGTGGTGACGCAGGGCTTGTTGAGTTATGGCCACCTTTGGGCCCTGAACCCACCAATCCAATTCCTGCTTGGTCGCCCCCATTAGAACGAGTTTCTGAGGAGAACCCATCCCGAAGATTAGCGAAAGCGGTAGCGGCTAAGATCTCAACATTGATTGGAAGTGAAACTCTATTGTCCCGTGGTCGCGCCATACGAGCCGGGGATTTTATGATTCTACTGCGCACGCGTGGTGGGTTTATGGAGGAAATTGTGGCCGAGCTTAAGGCGCGAGAGGTGCCCGTTGCTGGAGTTGACCGTGTGAAGCTTGGCGAACAACTAGCGGTAATGGACCTAATAGCCCTAGGCAGGTTTCTTCTGTTGCCTGACGATGACTTAAATCTTGCCGTTATTTTAAAATCGCCCTTAATTGGTATTGAGGAATATGACCTATATGGCCTTGCTCATAACCGCGGTTCGGATAGCTTGTGGGAGTCATTGTCAAAATGTGGTGGTAGGAGTGAACTATTACGCATGGTTGCCGATTGGCTTACTTCACTATTGGCGAGAGCTGATCTAGAGCGTCCATACGAGCTTTTTGGCTCTTTGTTATCTGCGGAAGTGCCAGCAGGTGGAAGTGGAAGAGAGGCAATGTTGCGTCGGTTGGGGCCAGAATGTGAGGACCCAATAGATGAATTCCTGAATCATGCAATAAGTTACGAACAAGATCATTCTCCTTCGTTGGAGGGATTTCTGCACTGGATGGATGCAGGAGAGGTAGAGACCAAACGTGATTTGGAGCAAGGCAGTGTAGATGAGGTGCGCGTGATGACCGCACATGGTGCAAAAGGGTTACAGGCGCCGATTGTGATATTGCCAGATACCATTTCAAAACCCCAAAAGACTGATGATATTCTATGGTGCGGATCATTACCTTTGTGGTCACCGGAAAGATCACTCGAACCCTTGAAAAGTCGCCACCTTAGGAATGCATGGCGTGAAGCAAGAGATCGTGAGCAGAGACGCCTGCTCTATGTAGCAATGACCAGGGCTGAAGACAGGCTGTATATTTGTGGTTACAACAGCACCGGAAATAAGTTAGCTGACGATTGTTGGTATTCACTTATACGCGATGGACTTTCAGATCTGGACGAAGCCGTAGAGTTTGATTTCAGCGCCGAAGCTGTAGATGGCTGGCACGGAAAGGGGCTTCGTATTCAAACAGAACAGCGCTCTGACGTGAAGATTGCTGATATCGCTATCGGAAACGATGAACTAATGGCATTACCTTCTTGGATTCAGCGGGAACCGCCGAAAGAAGTAATACCCCAAAAACCCATAGTCCCATCAAGATTAGATGAGGATCCGCCTGCCTCCTCACCGCTTATAACAGAATCAGGCGATCGGTTTCAGCGTGGCACACTTGTTCACCGAATGTTACAGTTTCTGCCAAATGTTCATCCCAAAGACCGGGCGAACGCCACTGAGCGTTTCTTGTTACGGAAATGCTTTGGCTTGACCCAGCACGAAAGGATAGACATCGCTGGGACTGTAATAGGTATTCTTGAGGACCCCCAATTTGCCAAGTTGTTCAGTTCACAATCAAAGGCAGAAGTGCCCTTGATAGGTACAGTGGATATGAAAATTGGCACCCAGATAATTTCGGGGCAGGTTGATCGCCTTGTTGTGTGCGATGATGAAGTGCTGGCGGTTGACTATAAAACACTTAGATTACCACCCAAGGCCGAGGAGAATATCCCTGTAGCTTACGTAAGACAAATGGCAGCTTATCGAGCACTGTTGCAAGGTATATGGGCAGGTCGGTCAGTTAGGTGTGCTCTTTTATGGACCGAAGAGCCATGTCTTATGTGGCTTAATGATGAACAGCTTGATTCCTTTATAGCCGGTCCTTAAGTTAAAGCTTCAAGCTATTATTTTGAGAGGTAGGTTTCATGGCTGACATTGCAGCAGTAAACGACAAGGAATTTGAGGCTAATGTTTTGAAGGCAGCCGGGCCAGTTTTAGTGGATTTTTGGGCAGAATGGTGTGGTCCTTGCAAAATGATTACTCCTATCTTAGAGGAGGTTGCGACGGAAATGGGCGAAGAGATCACTATCGTAAAGATTAATATAGACGATAATCCCGTAACACCCTCAGATCTGGGTGTGAGAGGAATTCCAACGCTTATGATTTTTAAGAACGGCGAAGTTGCTTCAACAAAAGTAGGAGCGTTGCCGAAAGGCCAAATTGTCCAGTGGATAAGGGAATTTCTATAAGCTTGTCTCAGTGGTCAGCGCAAATTCTCAAAAATATGTTATCCTAAATATTTAGTTTATAGACGTGACCAAGTAGATACAGCGATCCGCATACCAATATTCTGGCCGTCTTTTTCTCTTTAGTAATTATATCTGATATTGCATTGAGGACATTTTCTGATATTGCGGTACGTACCCCAAGTTCTTGCGCTGCAGCTGCCAGAGAAGATGCTTTTGCAGTTTTTGGTTCATCAGGGATTTCGATCATATGCATGCTTTCAGTTTGAGGCACGAGAGGCGCAAGAAAATCGTGAATTTGTTTTGTCTCTAACATGCCAACGATAAGGTGCGTCGGCTTTTCGTTCCAATCTAATAAGGTCTGCCTAAGTGCCTCGCCGGCGCCTGCGTTGTGTCCTCCATCAAGCCAGAGTTCCCAACCGTTAGGCAAACTGGTCACTAAATGCCCCTCCCTCAATTGTTCTAACCGGCCTGGCCACATAGTATTTTTGAGGCCAAGCCGCATGGCTTTCTCGGTTATATGAAACAGGCTTAATTTTTCTAAGCACGCTATTGCGCAGCCCGCGTTAATTAATTGGTGGGCGCCGTATAATGACGGTTTAGGCAATGTTAGGTGCCTCTTTGATGAACGGTATACAAAGCCATCGGTATCCATTGTGACTTGCCAATCGCGCCCGTAAAGGAAGATATTTGTTCCAACTTCGCGGGCTTGAGCTAATAAAACTCTTTGAGAAATTTCTTGTTGCGATGCTACCACCGACGGGACGTCATGTTTTTGTATTGCGGCCTTTTCGGCAGCAATCTTGTTCAAGCTATTGCCAAGAAAATGCATGTGGTCCATGCTGATAGGCGTAATTGCGGTCAAAGCTGGTTTTTCGATAATGTTGGTTGCGTCAAGCCTTCCGCCAAGTCCAGTCTCAAGAATAACTACATCGGCGGGAACACTTGCAAACGCGAGAAAAGCTGCGGCAGTGGTGATTTCAAAGAATGTTATAGGCTCTCCGGCATTCGCTCGTTCGCAATCAGCAAGTACCTGGTTTAGGTTATCTTCGCTGATGACGTCACCAGCTAGGACGATTCGCTCCATAAAATTTACCAAGTGAGGTGATGTATATACGTGAACGCGCAGTCCAGTTGCCTCTAGAATTGCCCTCAGAAAAGCAATAGTTGAACCTTTCCCATTAGTACCAGCAACATGGATTACTGGCGGTAAGGTCTTCTGCGGAGACCCCAGACGGGCCATAAGGTTTTGAATTCGACCAAGTGAAAGGTCTATTTGTTTTGGGTGAAGCTCTTGAAGTCGGTTAAGGACATTATTTGTTTCCTGTTCCAAGGTCATATTTTTTGTCCAGCTAACTAGAACGAAGTGTATAAGAGGCAGGCACTCCATCATCTAATTTATTAGATTGCATCAGCAAAGATATTACCCGGATTAGTGTGTCACGAAGATCACAGCGTTCGGTAACAATATCCACCATGCCGTGTTGAAGGAGGTATTCAGCACGTTGAAAACCATCGGGCAAAGTTTCACGAACGGTTTGTTCGATTACACGTGTACCGGCAAAGCCGATCAAAGCACCTTTTTCAGCAATATGAATATCCCCAAGCATAGCAAAACTTGCCGTCACGCCACCGGTTGTTGGATCAGCTAAGACAACAATATAGGGGAGCCCTGCCTCTTTCACTTCTCTAACCGCAATAACAGTGCGAGGCATTTGCATCAACGAAATTGCACCTTCTTGCATGCGAGCACCGCCAGAAGAGGTTACTGCAATGAGCGGTGTTTTTTCGGCCACGGCTAATCGTGCCGCCGTAATGAGCCCGGCGCCGACAGCGGCCCCCATAGAGCCTCCCATGAAATCAAAGTTAAGCACCGCTGTTACAACCGGAAGGCCATTCATCTCACCCCGAGCTACAATTAAAGCATCTTCCTCTGATGTCTTAACACGAGCCTCTTTCAATCGATCTGTGTAACGTTTTTGGTCGCGAAAATTGAGGGGGTCGAGCAAAACATTTGGTAATTCGACTCGGTGATATTTGCCTTCATCGAAAAGCATTGTCAGCCTCTGTTTAGCATTTAGGCGCAAATGATGACCGCATTTTTGGCACACTGAAAGGTTGGCCTCAAGGTCACGATGAAAAATCATGTACTCGCAATTAGGGCATTTTCGCCAAAAATTATCTGGCACATCTCGCTTGACAAGCTGTTTGAGTTTCGGGCGAACGAAATTTGTGAGCCAATTCATTTCTGCCGTATCCCGTTAGATAGATTTTCGACAAATTCGAGCACGTATTCCACCAACTTTGGTGTTGGTTTGCCCTTTATGCTGAGGTTAGCAGAAATAATATCAACAATAGCGGAACCTACCACAACGGCATCTGCAGCATCGCCAATAGCCCGAGCACTTTCCGGATTTTTGATTCCAAAACCAACGCTTATTGGCAGGTCGGTCTGTGTGCGAAGTCGATTGACACCAGCCCGAACCTCTTTTTGGTTGGCTGATTTCGTGCCGGTAATGCCCATTATCGCGACGTAGTAAATAAACCCACTCGCATTTGTAAGCACCGCCGGTAATCTTTCATCGTCAGTGGTAGGAGTGGCGAGTCTAATCCAGTCTAATCCAGATTTTCGGGCGGGAATGCAGAGTTCGCCGTCCTCCTCTGGCGGAAGGTCAACGATTATGATTCCATCAACGCCCGCTTTTTTTGTTTCTCTGAGAAATTTCTCAACCCCGAAAGAGTATATAGGATTGTAATAGCCCATCAATACAACGGGTGTTTTGTTGTCTCTTACCCGGAAGTTTTGAACAAGACCCAGCGTAGCTTCCAAAGTCATCCCCGATGCAAGGGCGCGTTGTGAAGAGGCCTGTATTGCAGGACCATCCGCCATGGGGTCTGAGAATGGCATGCCAACTTCAATTATATCAGCACCTGCGGCAGGTAATTTTCGTATTATATGAAGTGAGGTTTCAATATCAGGATCACCCGCAGTAACGAAAGTTACAAGGCCTGGACGCCCCTCTTTTTTTAAGGCCTGAAAGCGCGCTGCTATGCGTCCCGTCATAGATCAACGCCTAACAGTTTGGCCACTGTAAATATATCCTTATCGCCTCGACCGCACATATTCATGCAGATTATGTGGTCTTTGGGGAGTTTGCGTGCGATTTTTCCAGTATGCGCTAGTGCATGAGCTGGTTCGAGTGCAGGGATAATACCTTCGAGTTCCGCACAAAGCTTGAAAGCCTCAAGTGCTTCTGTATCAGTTGCAGAAAAATAATCTATTCTTCTGATATCCTTCAGCCAAGCATGCTCTGGCCCGATACCCGGATAATCGAGACCAGCGGATATGGAGTGAGCATCAGCAATTTGGCCATCACCATCTTGTAGAAGATAAGTGCGGTTTCCATGAAGGACCCCCGGACGACCACCACTTAGTGAGGCGGCATGTGCGCCGGTCTCGATTCCTTTACCTGCGGCCTCAACGCCGTGCATTGATACTGACGGTTCGTCAAGGAATGGGTGAAAAAGCCCTATGGAATTCGAGCCACCACCTATGCATGCTACGAGAGTGTCGGGTAATTTACCCTCGGCTGCGAGCATTTGCTTACGTGTTTCATTGCCGATAATCGACTGAAAATCACGAACCATAGTAGGGTATGGGTGAGGTCCTGCCACAGTTCCAATGATATAAAAAGTATCATCTACGTTGGCGACCCAATCACGAAGAGCATCATTCATGGCGTCTTTAAGTGTTTTGCTGCCGCTATCCACTGGCATGATCTCTGCTCCCAACAGCTTCATGCGGAATACATTGGGTTGCTGACGCTCCACGTCAGTGGCTCCCATGTAAATAACGCAAGGGAGATCAAAGAGAGCAGCTACTGTGGCTACAGCAACACCATGTTGTCCGGCACCGGTCTCAGCAATTATCCGTTTTTTCCCCATCTGTTTGGCTAACAGTATTTGCCCTAGGCAATTATTTATCTTGTGAGACCCAGTATGATTGAGCTCGTCACGTTTAAAATAAATCTTTGCTCCGCCAAAGTGCTCGGTCAGCCGCTTTGCATGGTAAAGAGGGCTAGGCCGTCCAGCATAATGGCATAGCAGATTGTTTAATTCGGACTGAAAAGTGGGGTCTTCTTTTGCTTGGTTATATGCCGATTCAACAGCTAATATTAACGGCATTAACGTCTCAGCGACGTATCGGCCACCAAAAATACCAAAATGGCCCTTCTCATTGGGGCCGGCTCGTAGACTATTAAGCTCTGCCATTTTAATCCAATCTCACTGACTTCGGTTCGGAATCAGGTATCCGCGAATCCGGCGTAAATACAGCACCATAAGTGCGAAGTCCACTTTTAGTGCTGGTGATTGCAACTATTTGCAATTTTCTACTTCTTTTAAGAAACTACGGATTTTATGGGGATTCTTCAAACCGGGATAGTCCTCGGTGCCTGATGATGTATCGACAACGGGAGCGCGAGTGATCCTGATTGCATCGGCAACATTTTTTGCCGACAATCCACCAGCAAGCATCCATGGGAGGGGCCATGCTTTTCCGCTTAATAACTTCCAGTCAAATGTTATTGCATTTCCTCCGGGCAAGGCGCCTTCGAGCATATCAGGTGGCTTCGCATCGAAAAGCAGCCAATCGGCGACCTCGAAATAAGACTCTGCGTTTTTGACATCCTTTCTTTCAGCAATAGGAATTACTTTCATCACAGACTTTTCAGTTCTAGATGCTATTTTTGCAACCCTATCCGGCGATTCTGATCCGTGAAGTTGGATAAGGTCAAGCTCTACATCATTCAGGATGATATCGAGAAAATCATCGGTAGGATTAACAAATAAACCTACACGTATGGCTCGATCACGCGCCAGCAAGCAAAGCGCAGCGGCATCAAACGCTTTGACTGCCCGGGGGCTTTTTTCATAAAAAACCAAACCAACATGACTAGCCCCGCCATCGAGAGCTGCGGACATTGTTACGGCATCGTTAAGGCCACAGATTTTAGCAGTAGTCATATCAATAAAGTCGAATTTATTGCTTGTGCAGCAGCAATCGGGTCTGCAGCCGAGGTAATTGGGCGTCCAATTACTATGTAATCAGCACCGTTTTCTATAGCTTGCTTAGGTGTCAATGTTCGTTTCTGGTCTCCCATTTCGTTACCTTCGGGGCGAACCCCAGGCACTATGAGTTTAAATGAATTTCCACAAACTTTGCGGACGGCACTTATTTCCAACGCTGAACAGACCACACCATCAAGCCCGCAGTCCTGAGAGAGCTTTGCAAGACGGGTGACTTGTGTTTTTGGTGCATCAAATGAACCCAACATTTGCAGGTCTGCGCTATCGAGACTGGTAAGGATTGTGACCGCAATCAATAAGGGTTTTTTGCAATTCATTTTGACAGCACACTCCTCCACCGTTGCAACAGCTGTTTTCATCATCTCCTCTCCGCCTGTGGCATGCACATTTAAAATTGACGGATGTGCTGTCATTGCGCCGCGCAATGCACCCGCGACAGTATTGGGAATATCATGAAACTTCAAATCAAGGAATATTGGCATTCCTAGCTGGCTTAACTCCAACACGCCAGCCACTCCGTTTGCACAAAAGAATTCTAGCCCAACCTTTATTCCTCCGATGTGCCCGCTCAGATTGACTGCCAGTTTGCGAGCTGCTTCCAAGTCTGGCGTGTCAATAGCAACAAATACTGGATTTAGCATATTACGGCTCAGTGGTTATGGGTTTCATTGTTAAATACTCTTATTTCAGGATCATATCAGTCAAGAGGATAAAAAGCCTCAAGGAGAGAGTTCTGCCGCAGCCATAGCAATATGGTAAAGGCTCGATCCCGGGTTATCGGATCGGATTAGTTCTCCGCGTTGTCCAATATGTTCTCGCCAACCACCAATCATTTCGCCTTTAAAATGCTGTAACCAAATACTTTCTAACATCGCGTCTAACCGTGAACTCGCATTTTGGCTGCCCGCAGCATAGCAGGCATGGTAGGCTTTTATTGCTTCGGTTTGCGGCCACAGCCGGCGCTTTGTGATTAAAAGAGCACCGTCAGCAGCGACTTCATCAAATACTCCACCTGTTGAGGAGTCGACCCCAAAGGAATCTACAAAACTTAAAAGTTCGTCGGTTCTTGGTGATAAATTACCATTAATTTTTGCAAATTGGTGTAGCAGCCAAATCCACTCAAAGTGGTGTCCCGGTTCGGTGATGTTTCCAAGGTCGCCTGGGATAGGCCGCCAATCATCGGTAAAATATTCTCGTAGAGTTCCGTCAACAAAGAAAACACGTTCAAATAAGTCAATTATTTCAGCCGCTTTATCACGCCAAATTCTATCGTCAGAAAATTGCGACCAGGCTAAATATGCTTCAAGAAGATGCATGTGTGGGTTTTGCCGCCTTGGTCCAGGGTCACTTTTGAGCGCTTCAATAAAACCTCCTTCCGGGTGAGACATCTCGGCATCGAGAAAGTCCTGGGTTGACATTGCTATTTCTCGCGCCTCTTTGATGCCCGCTCGGTGAAGCCAAGCGGCAGCAAAGATTATAAAGGCTTGATCGTATAATTCTTGATGATTGATACATGGTGCTCCATCAGGCGTAAGCCTGTGACGCCATCCTCCTTCCGGATTCTGTGCACTTGATAATAGGAACTCGAGTCCCCTTTTTGCTAAAGGAAGATATTTTGCACCTTTCCCAAGACAGCTGGCATGAGCAAATGTGAAGCATAGGCGTGCTTGTACCATGATGCGTTTACCATTTATGCTAGTTCCAGTTAGGTCACTATCTAGGGCTTCATGAAATCCACCACCCGCTGTGTCGATTATCCGGTCGCTCCAAATGGGAAGGGTGCGGTCAAAATACCAACTTACGAAGCGAGCAGCAGCTTTGCTGAATTGCTGGGGCATATTAGCGGGGTGGTAATTGAGCAAGGTTAGATTTGGGCACAGACCCATCTTCCGGAGCCGTATGCATAACTTCTGTACCATCCTGAGTCAGAGGTGGCTCCATTTCCTCCAGCGTGGCCTGAAGGCGTTTGACCCGTTTCTCTGCATCTCGAGCACGTCGCCAAAGGACAGCTTTACCAACAGACATCCAAAGGCACCCCAATAAAAAAGCGGCGAAGGTTGGCAATAAAATTATTATACCAGCTTGAGTAGACAATGATTGCTGGAATGGCCAAAACTGTAAGGTGATTTCACTACGGTTGGAAATTGCGAAAACCACGCAAACAGCCATGAAGCACGATCCAACGAACCACTTTAAAATCTGCATTGCCTACCCTTACGGCAGTCTCACGCTTAATAAGTTATTTGTGTTACTGGTTTAACATTTCGCGCAGTTTCTTACCGGTTTTAAAAAAAGGCACTGCTTTTTTCTCGACCTGCACTGATTCACCCGTACGAGGGTTACGGCCTTGGCGTGCATCTCTTTGTTTTACGGAAAAAGCTCCGAACCCTCGTAACTCGACTCTGTTACCTTGTGCTAAGGCTTCCGATATCTCATCAAAGATAGTTGACACTATTCGCTCTACGTCACGTTGGTAGAGATGCGGATTAAGTTCCGCCATCCGCTGAATTAATTGCGATTTTGTCATTTACCAAATCCCCCCAACACAAGCACGCTCTTGTGTCATTTTATGAGCAAAAATTATGCTTTTAAGGAACTCCAAATACCCTTTAAACGTGCCAGAGCACTCACACCGCGTCAAGCCCTGCGCCAAAACGCACCCTCCAAAAACTTAACCCACAATGAGCTGTACGCTCACGGTTTTCCTACATCAAATATTCATACTTTTTAAGATCGTTAATTCTTCTCCGCTGTTTCAGGTGACTGGGATTCTTCTTCCGGTTTGTCTTCGTCGTCAGAATTTGGATTGTTGGCACTGTTTTGTTCAAGGGGAGTTTCGGGTTCCGTGGACGCCTCTTCCTTCGATTTCAATGCTGCTCCAAGGATATCACCAAGTGAGGCGCCGGCATCAGAGCTGCCGTACTCGGCCATCGCTTCTTTTTCCTCTTCGACCTCTTTGGCTTTTATAGACAAGGTTACTTTCCTACTAGCTTTCTCGATATTAGTGATCTTGGCATCGATTTTCTCACCTTCGGCAAAACGATCAGGCCGTTGTTCACCGCGATCGCGGGATAAGTCGGCTCTGCGGATGAAGCCCGTAATCCCGTCATTAACTTGGACCTCAATGCCATTATCTTGGACCTTGGTGATTGTGCAGGTCACGATGGTGCCACGTTTGAGTTCTGAAAGTCCTGCAGCGAAAGGATCCTCGTTTAGCTGCTTTATTCCCAGACTTATGCGCTCTTTTTCGGTGTCGATATCAAGTACTTTTGCTTTTATTTGGTCACCCTTCTGAAAGTCGGCTATCGCAGCCTCGCCAGCCTTTTCCCAATTAATATCGGACAGGTGCACCATTCCATCAATCTCACCCGGCAGGCCTACAAATAAACCGAATTCGGTAATATTTTTGATTTCGCCCTCGATTATGGTTCCTGTCGGATTTTTTGTTGCAAAATTTGCCCAGGGATTATCTATGCATTGTTTCAAGCCCAAGCTTATTCGACGTTTATTGGGATCAACATCAAGGACCATAACCTCAACCTCTTGGCTGGTTGAGACAATTTTACCAGGATGAATATTCTTTTTAGTCCAACTCATCTCCGATACATGAACAAGTCCTTCTATTCCAGGCTCAAGTTCAACGAAGGCACCGTAGTCAGTGATGTTAGTTACCCGACCGGTGAAAAGAGCCTCGAGTGGGTATTTTGAATCAACGCCATCCCAAGGGTCCGCTTCAAGCTGCTTCATTCCAAGGCTAATACGCTGAGTTTCCGTGTTGAAACGAATTACCTGCACATCTATCGTTTCGCCTACATTTAATGCCTCGGAGGGATGGTTTATCCGTCGCCACGCAATATCAGTGACATGCAGTAGACCGTCAACACCACCGAGATCGATAAAGGCACCGTAATCGGTAATATTTTTTACTACACCCTTTAGATTTTGCCCCTCTTCCAGGTTTTCAATCAGCTCGCTGCGTTGCTCCGCTCGACTTTCTTCCAGAACTGCCCTGCGCGAGACTACGATGTTACCACGACTACGGTCCATTTTGAGAATCTGGAACGGTTGTGCGTTGCCCATTAGGGGGCCAACATCTCGAACGGGACGGATATCAACCTGGCTGCCCGGTAGAAATGCAACCGCACCTTGCAGGTCAACCGTAAATCCCCCTTTAACTCGACCGAATATGACACCGTCAACACGCTCAGTCCGTTCGAAGGCTTTTTCCAATTCACTCCACGCTTCTTCGCGGCGAGCCTTTTCACGGGAAAGAACCGCTTCGCCGTTTTTATTTTCCATGCGTTCGAGGTAAACCTCAACCGTATCACCAATTGTGATTTCCACCGGTTGGCCTGGCGCGCTAAATTCCTTAAGTGGAACGCGTCCCTCTGACTTGAGGCCAGCATCTACGACGACGAAGTCATTTTCTAATGCTATGACAAGCCCTTTGATTACACTCCCCTCTAGGCCGTCTGATGCACCTAGGGATTCATTTAAAAGGGCTTCGAAACTTTCTTTTTCGGCTGCGACTGCAGGCATGATATCCGATAATCCTCTCTGGCTTTTTTTGATGACTCAATGCCGGGTTATTTGACCGACGCTTAATAATATATTTTTAGCGTTGCCAGTTAACGGAAGATACCCCTTAACTGCCAACCAAGATCTCCATTCCGGGTGATAATCTATCCACCCGCTTTAATTGTTCCCAGTGCAGTCGCCAATACTGTATTGGCATCAAGCTCTGATGTATCAATCACTCTGGCGTCGCTGGCAGGTCTAAGTGGCGCAATCGATCGCGTTTTGTCGCTTTCGTCTCGTGCCAACATATCATCCAGTACGCGCGCATATATACTGGGCTCGCCGCGTGCAAGCAACTCCTTATGACGACGCTCCGCCCGCACTTCAGCT
>MDTG01007839.1_pt1 | contig 13884 bp, 15 predicted proteins | sample 811421 | NCBI WGS metagenome assembly MDTG01 (sample SAMN05326645, study PRJNA326480) | marine metagenome | isolation source: seawater | place: Pacific Ocean: South East | collected 2011 | reverse complement strand
TAAAACCTCGGTTTTTTTCTTTTTTAGCCTAATTGGTATGCTCCCTATGACTGTGATCTTAGTTAATGCTGGGAATACCTTGAGCACGACAAAAAAATTGGAAAATATTATATCTGGAGACCTAACGTTAGCATTGACCTTTATTGCTATAGTAACATTGACGGCTAGATACATAATGAAAATTAAAACGAAGGCAACTCCGCCAAGAAGGTAACAATGAAAGTTGAAAATATCGAGGCCTACATAAACGATGTTTATGATTTTCCCAAAAAAGGGATTGTGTTTAAGGATATAACTCCTTTGCTTGCTAACTTTAAAGCTTTGTCAGAGACTATCTCTTTGCTAAGCTCTCCTTTTAATAACACGGGCATTACACATGTTGCTGGTGTAGAGGCAAGAGGATTTATTTTTGCTTCTCTCGTTTCTGAAAAGTTAGGTGCAGGCTTCATTCCACTTAGAAAAGCTGGAAAATTACCAGGAGAAACTCTACAAACATCTTACACACTTGAGTATGGAGAAGAGACGTTAGAACTAAAAAAAGGACTGTTATCTAAAAAAAATACAGTTCTAATAGTAGATGATGTCTTAGCCACCGGCGGAACGGCTGAAGCAAGCGCAGCATTAGTTGCTTCCTCAGGGGCGACTATAGCAGGATTTTCTTTTCTAATTGAATTAAACGCTTTGCATGGAAGACAAAGACTTGGCCCTAAACATAAAATAAAAACGCTCCTTAATTTTTAAAGCATTGTCATAAGATGTGTATACTCTTGATTTCTATCAAACCGAATTCTGCTTTACCAATAATCATCGCTTCGAATAGAGACGAGTTTCACACTCGGCCTACTGAGACCTTATCAATATGGAAAGATAATCCAAATATTCTAGGGGGCCGCGATATGGAGGCCAATGGAACATGGTTAGCTATTAACAAAGGCGGGCACTTTGCCGCAATAACTAATTTACCGACCAACATCACAGCTTGCAACTTGAAATCTAGAGGAAATATAGTAACCGAGGCCCTAACTTCTAAATTACAGATTAGTTCATTCATTAAGAATCTGGCTGAAAAGAAAAAAAGTTATAAAGGTTTTAACTTTGTGTATCATGATCGAAAAAATTTATATTTAAGCTCCAGCGAATCAAAAAGAAGCAAACAATATAAACAAGGAATACATGTGATTTCAAATAACGAGATTGAATCAGATCTGCCAAAAAGCAAAAAATTAAAAACATTATTTGAAAAATGTTTATCAGAGCATTCAGGAGAGGAGTCGATTACGCTAAATCTCTTACAAATTTTAGGCCCTAAACAAAATCAAATGGTCACGACTAGTTTAAAGGAAAGTATATTTATCAAAGGAGAAACGTATGGCACGAGGGCAAGTAGTGTAATAATTTATGATGCTAATGGAAACGTTACATTCCAAGAACAAACCTATGGCGAGATGGCCAAAAAGATATCTAAAATAAAGTTCCGCCTGTCTGCGAGCGAAATTAGAGAAATTATTTAAGGTAAAAACAGGTAATAAGATGGTAAGGCTAGGAAAAAAAGCGGTTGAAGCTGTGGATTTAAATGAAAATGCGGTTAAACTGCTTAATAAGTTTACAGAAGTGCGACTTAGCACTGCTAATATTCTTGAAAAGATCGGACCAGAGGACAGTTGCGTGCAATCCATGCCTGATGCAAGCCCAGCCAAATGGCACGCCGCCCATACCACGTGGTTTTTTGAGACATTCATCCTGAAAAAGTTCAAAAAAAACTATGTCCCATTCAATAACGATTATCAAACTCTCTTTAACTCTTACTATAACTCCGTTGGGTCTCAGTTTTCACGGGATAAACGAGGAATGATCACCAGACCATCACTTTCAGAGATTTTAAATTACAGATTGGCCATAGATGCAAAAATGAAAAGCCTCATCCACATTCATTACAATAACTGCAAATTCAAAAAGCTTATTGAACTAGGATTAAACCACGAACAACAACATCAAGAACTCCTCCTTATGGACCTTAAAAATCTTTTTTCGATGAACCCGATTAATATTCAGTTTTCGAATGGCCAAAAACTCAAGTCGGAGCATGTGCCGCAACAATGGCACAAGATTGAAAAAGGGCTATACAGATTTGGAATGAGCGACGATCAATTTTGTTTCGATAATGAGACGCCTCAACACGATCAGATTATTGACTCCTTCAGTATATCTTCTAAATTGGTCACAAATAGCGAATATCTCGAATTTATTCAAGATGGAGCCTACCAAGATCCCCTTCTATGGTTATCTGACGGATGGAGCTGGATCAAAGAGACCGGCGTCACAGCTCCTTTGTATTGGCGAAACGCTGATAACTCCTGGTTTGAATTTACTCTTTATGGTTGTTCCACCGTTGATCCAGATGACCCAGTGTGCCACGTTAACTTTTATGAAGCATCAGCGTTCGCAGCGTGGAAGAAAAAAAGGTTACCTACTGAATACGAATGGGAACTATCGATGAGAAAGCATGGTAAAAAAGAAAACCAACGCTTTAGTTATCATCCGAGCCAAACACTGGAGCCAACCCAAAAACTACACAGCATGTTCGGTGGTGTCTGGCAATGGACTAACTCCAGTTATCTCCCTTTTCCAAGGTTTAAAACACCGAAAGGAGCAGTTGGCGAATATAATGGAAAATTTATGAGTAATCAGATGGTATTAAAAGGTGGGGCTTGTTGCACCCCTATCGGGCATGAGAGGATTTCTTACAGAAATTTCTTTTATCCGCATCAACGGTGGGCATTTTCTGGTATCAGGCTAGCAGAAGATCACTAGTTTAGTTTCTCCATCGTATATTTTTTACATAGATATTAAACGTCAGATTCGAGGGAAAAAATGCTACAAAAGAAGAAGATCACCATCTTAAGTACAGTCGTCCTGATAACGAGTTCGTTGGTTTTCGCGTCCCCAGAGGATGAATGTTCCAACACAGGCGACCTAATGGCTTCACAGATTAAAAACTTATTTACTGCCGCTTATCACAGCAAAGAGAATGATTCCCTTGATTCGTTGAGAAAAAAGTTGGAGGGGTTTCTGGTAAAAGCTGGTGATTGCTCAGCATCCGCCAGAGCCAACGCTCAGAATATCAAAAATAGGCAGAATGTTATTATGGAATGGCACTCGATGAATCAATGGCTTAACAGGCTTCATGGATTCATCACCTTAAATATAAATAAAGACTTTTCTCAAGATTGGAGAAAAGAGTACGAAATATTCATGGAAGTATACGAATTGAAACCTTAGCGAAGGCTCTATCATTTGTTCTGGAAAAATTTATCGAGACAATATAACCTAAGAAATAGGGATATTTTGAAATACAAAAGGTAAGTGTTTTTGCCTACAAAACTTGCGTTATCACAAAAAACAAAACCTCGCTCTTTTAATCAAATGAGGACCGTAATATGTCTGTAGTGCCTGGAAAAAATGCAATAGACGTGGGAATAGTCGTAACAGATATTGAAAAAAGCCTAAAATTTTATGTCACTCACTTGGGTTTGGAAAAAATTCAAGAGGTGCCTGTACCTTTTGGAAAAATGCACAGGCTTGCTTTTGGTAATAGTTTTTTGAAACTAATTGAGCCTAAGAATCCGGTATTGCCTGAAGACAAAAAATTAGAACAAAGAAGCGGCTATCGTTATATAACTTTACAAATCGATAATATTGACGAAATATGTGGCCAACTAAGAAGTTTAAATATAGATTTTACGCTCGACAAAACCGAATTCATGCCAGGAGTTTTCATAGCAATGGTAAAAGATCCTGACGGTAATGTTGTGGAGTTTGTCGAACGACATTAAGCACTGTTATTGACGACAAGTTTTTTGGGAGGAATTTGTTATGTCTGAGTCTTGGGACATTCTTTTTAAAGATGCGGTAATATTCGACGGTAAAAGAAACGAACCTGAATCAGGTGATATTGCGATTAAAAACGGCTTAATCGATCTTAAAGGAAAAAGTCTAGATCCAAAAAGAGCAAAAAGAGTTATTGACGCCAAAAACCTATGGTTAATGCCAGGCTTACTGGACATTCACACGCATATGGATTTGGAGCTCGAGCTTGATACAAGTCTTGAGGAGGTAATAAGACACGGAACTACAACTTGTATTGTAGGTAACTGTAGCATCGGAACAGCATTTGGGTCGCAAAGAGAGAGAGGAGATGACCCTATTTTAGACTGTTTCGCAAGAGTCGAAAATATTCCGAAATCTATATTGGAGAGATGTGTAGAAAAAATGGATTGGAGTACGACTAAAGGTTATCTGGAACACTTGCAAAGCTTACCTCTAGGAGCAAACATTGCTCCTTTAATTCCCCATTCAATGCTACGAATCGAGGTAATGGGCACGAAAAATGCCATCAAAAGGAAGCCAACAGAAAAAGAGCTGAAAAAGATGGAAAACCTTCTTGAGCTAGGTATGAAAGAAGGCTACATTGGTTACTCTACAGATAATATTCCATTTCACTACTTAGCAAATGATCCAAACACAGACTGTAAAATTCCATCGGCATATGCATCACATAAAGAGCACTCTCGTCTGCTCAATATCGTTAGAAAATACGATAGAGTTTGGCAAGCAACTCCAGACGCTATAAATAGGTTTGGGACATTTAAAAGATTTTTGTATACCAGCGGTACGCTGTTTGGAAAGCCTCTGCGAACATCCGCTCTCACAGCTATTGACCTGAAACACGATCGAAAAGTTTGGCGTACTTTTTTAAGTCTGGCGAAGCTTCTTAACTCATGGATTTTACGAGGGAAATTTCATTTTCAAGTTGTTGCAGCTCCCTTCATGCTTTGGGCGGAGGGGGCTATCTCACCAATTTTCGAGGAATTCGAGGCTACTCGTCCTTTATTAGCTTGTGACATCGATGATAAAGAAGGACGAAAAAAAATTCTAACTAACTCAGAATATATTAAAAAATTTGAAAATGACTGGTACAACAATAGAATAGTCTCCACGTTTCAGAGAGACTTGTCTGCGATGCTAATAGACGAATGTCCGGTAGCTAATTGGAATGGCTTATCAGGCCAAGAAGTCTATGATCGATTGAAAAACTACCAATCAAACATAAATGGCGATACCTGGACGATAGAAGAAATAAAAGTCTTTGAAAAAGCTGACGACAAGATAAGCGAAGCAAAGTTCTTTTTACTCCTCCTCGCCACTTTCGACAGAGACATAAGGTGGCACTTAATTGTTGGGAATGATCGGCCTGAAATTTTAGAAAAATTACTTTTCGACAAAAACACACTGCCAGGCTTTAACGACAGTGGAGCGCACCTTATCAACCTCGCATTCTTTGACGGTAATCTTCTCACCCTTCAAATTGCACAAAAAGATTCACTGAAAAAAGTTTCCCTAGCGGTGAAGCGACTAACAAGCGAACCAGCAGATTTCTTCGGAATCGATGTGGGAACTCTTGACATCGGCGCGCAAGCAGATATTACTATAATCGATCCTGAGGAACTTAAAAAATATGACTCTATCGGAAATAGGAAAAAAGTTTTTAGACCGGTTTTCGGATCTGAACAACTAGTAAATCGGTCGGACGATGTTGTGAAACACGTTTTTATTAACGGCAAGGAAGTATGGTCAAAAAATTCTCCGAGTCACGAATTAGGCAAAATTCGAATCGGACGACATCTTACCTCTCTAAGGCAATAACTCATCTAAATTGTCAATTAGTGACACACATAAATGTAAGAAGTCAGGTAGCCGTAAAAACGCAGTGTGCGCTTTTCAAAAGCTGCGGTAGCAGCCTCGACCTGAGCAAGATTTCCTATTAATTTTCCCGTGAGTCCAGGTTCATAGCCTAAAGTATCACTTTTCGATGCGGCCCAAGCAGGCCTATACAGCTTTTTAACCGAGGCTTTTGCGGATGGTGAACGGTCGACCAAAGTTGTGGCTCGCTCTGAAGCTGCTTTATAAGGATCGTCGTCTATTTTACTTATCAATCCGACTCTGTCAGCCTCCTCGGCATTATCTTTTTACCTGAAAAGTAAGGTTCGGCGCTTTGTCTTCTGCCATTAGTTGCGGAAGGGTTTCAGTAATTTCTAAATCGGGAATAAGACCGTAGATGACCTCCATGGTAGAAATTTCAGTTAACGGATGAGCAATCCGAATGTCTGCCCCATACGACGCTAAATGTAATACACAAGGAACCGATGCATCAAGAGTTCTCCAGATCAAGCGAACCCTTTGCAGCAAACTTAAACTATCCTTGCCGAGCCTCAACCTCAACAGTTCACTGACCCTTTTTCGATCCACAACCAAACTTCTGAGCAAAGACGTGTCAATATCTTCATAGAAACTTGGTCCGCTTCCCCTTAAAACAATAACCCGCGCACGAAGACTATCTTTCAGTCTACTTCAAACTCTTGCGAGTGACTCGAACATATTAAGGGGAATGAGAAGAAGCATTACTCAAGACTACCTCTACAACCCCATCGATTTCTTTTACACAGATGTCCTTCAGCATTTTTATGTCTCCGCTAGGTTTTCAAGCATGATATTAATCCTGTCATTACCAAAGTACATATCAATTTTATTGAGAAAAAAAGTAGGGCTTCCAAAGCCACCACGGCTAACCAATTCATTTGTATTGGCCTTTAGCTTCTCTTTAAATGACGATTGATTAATTTTTTCGAAAAACTGTTTTTTGTTCATTCCAAGGACTTCTACAATATTTTCAATTACTCCATCATCAGATATATCTTTATCATCTCTCCAATAATATTCAAAAACAAGACGTGAATAGTCTTCGATTAGACCCTCTTCAAGTGCTACTAAAGCCCCTCTCATCGATTTGACGGAATTCACAGGGAATTTAGAAAGGTCGTCGGGCAATATTAGATCTATACCAATGCTTCTGGACCAATCAGAGAGATCTTTTGCCGCATACCTTTGTTTACTCAATACAGGATTTTCTCGACTACGATAAACGGAAGGGTTGGCACTATTAAAAACTCCGCCAACAAGCACCGGCTTCCATACAATATCGAAATTTCGTTTATTCTTACTTAGATTTTCAAATGCGAGATAAGTCCAAGGACTTGAGCAATCGAAAAAAAATTCAATCGAGTTCATTTTAAAATTCTCCTCTCAGATTTCCAGCATTAAAAACTGATAACGACGCGTCCGACAACAGACCTTTCTGAAATTAAATTAAACGCATCCGCGATTTCTAACCAATCAAATTCTTTATGCACATAAGGCTGCATCATTCTGTCTTTGCTAAGCCTACCAAGATCAGTCATAACTTTGGAATTTTCAGAAGGATTTTGACGACCATATTCCCCCGCACGAACCCCAATAATACTCAACTGCTTGATTAGAGGATAATTCGTACTCACGGTAGGGATTAAACCATCCGCAAAACCAACAATTAAAATTCTACCCAACGGTGCGCTACACCTGAGCAAGCTCTTGAACAAACTACCTCCAACTGGGTCAAAAATTACATCAGCCCCTTTACCATCACAAACTTCTTTTACTTTATCAATCAAATCATCGCGTCCTGACAAAAACACATTCTCAAAACCTCGTTTCTCAAGAAAATCTAATTTCTCCTTGGTACTGACCAATGCAACAACTTTTGCACCAGTTCTTCGAGCTAAGTTTAACGCTGCCAAACCCACACCACCAGACGCGCCAGCTACCAGCACTGAATCCTTTGCGGTCAAAGCGCCCCTACTGATGAGCCCCACGTAAGCAGTTTTATTTGCAATTAAGAATGCGGCACCCTCTCGAAAAGTCAGCTGACTTGGCAACGCTAGACAATCGTCTCCTTTCGCTGCCACGAATCTCGAAGCGGCTCCGTATCTCACATTGGCTATCACATTCTGACCGGTGGAAAAAATCGTTTTCCGCCCGCCTCTAACTACTACCCCTGATAGTTCAGTACACGGAGTAAACGGTAGGTGTGGCTTTAATTGATATTTCCCTTGCACCATAAGTAAATCAGGAAAGCCGACAGCAAACGACTTCGTCTCAATTAAAATCTCATCATCTGCAATATCCGGCACGGGAGTTTTGCAGATCTTAAGTTTATTAGGTTCCCCTAGTTGAACACATTGCCAACTCTCATTAACATAATCCCTTTTTGAATTCTTTATTTTCGACAACTTTTCTTACCAAATACGATTAACATAATTGAGGAGATAATATGACAATATCAGTACAGGCAGCAAATCATATTGCTGAATTACTTATTAAACGGCAAGAAACGATTACCATTGCTGAGTCTTCCATAGGAGGGTTGCTATCTGCTTCTCTCTTAGCAGTACCGGGAGCATCAAAATTCTACTTGGGTGGATCGATTTTATACACCCTGGAAGCACGAAGCCGTTTACTCAATATTCCTCAAGAAAAAATAAACAGCCAAAAACCGTTGAGCGAAAGTTACGCAACCTTACTTGCAGACGGCATGAGACATCTTTTGGGTAGCACATGGGCCATCTGCGAAATTGGAGCAACTGGACCTGGAAAGACGCCGTATGGCCATGCTGCAGGGATATGTGTCTTCGCAATCTCAGGACCTGAGGTAAGGACTAAGGTATTTAAAACCCAATCGAGCGACCGAGAGAAAAATATGCAACTTTTTAACGATGAAGCGCTATCTTTTTTTACTGAGGTACTTGAAGAAGCAAAGCCCAAGTTCTCTAAATAAATATGTTTTAAAAAAATATCACAGAGGAAATCAAATGCTTTCCTTCGAAAAAGAAGCAAATCATAGTCTAAAAAAAGCAATGGGAATGTAGTCAACTTTACTAATGCCTCTTTAATTTTGACACCATTAGATGAAAAATCAAAAACCCTACCGAGCTAGGACAAAAGGATGTATTACTACTATATGGAGAGATAAAAAAATAAGAACATAAAAACTTCATTCATGAAATTAAACCTTTTTTAAGTATGTAAAAAGATACATGCCAATTTTTTTATTATCTTTTGCGTGTTAAAAAAGATTTCGTTAAATTCTCTTATGAAATAATCAAGGAGCTTGAGGAAGTTCACTATAATCAACGCAAAAATACTTACACCCACAATTAACCTCGATATTAATCTTGTGACGCCATCACGCTGAACCCAATCAACAAAGATGAATCAAGGCCTCTATTCAACAGCTCGCAAATAACAAAACTTCGTGAACAAAGACCCACTGACAAAATCTATGGGGATAGATAGATGGCTTTAAAATGAAAGTACCTTTTATTTAAAGTTCTCAGGAGCAGCACTCTTCACTTTGGCGTCATCAGTCCAATATCGTTTAGCCCAAATCTCCTGATAAGGCTCATCTTCGTTTGGCATTCGCCAAGACTTTACTTCAGACTCTGTTAGAGATATTGAACATAATGCTCTTGGTTGATCATCTGTCCCATCTACATAAGCATTTGCGTCACTCAAATCCACATATCTTTTTGCAATGTCTCTATAAAGATCTCTCCATTCATCATCGTAACCCACTTCAAAATCAATGACGGCTTTGCCCCTTACAAGCACCTTGCGGTAGGGTAGTTCTGGTTCATCAATACTAAGCGCTACACGATTGTCGTTCCTTATGTGCTTAAGCCAATCGGAATGCTGCCTAGGCGTAAACCACACGCGATTATCCTTGTATAAAAACCAGATTGGCGTTACAGCTGGGGCTCCTAAATGATCTACCGTACCAATGTTACAGATGATTTCTCGAATATTTAAAAATTTTTCCATCTCGATATCTGAAAGCTTTGGCATTATTGTGGACTCCGTATCTTTTTAAACCTTGTTTAAGATATTCCTAATTAAAGCAGCTGTAAAGCCTCTTCTGCCAACCGTTTTGAGCTCGCCGCTACCACCCTGCCCCCAGAGCGAACTGGTGCACCAGACCAATCTGAAACGAAACCGCCAGCATTCTCAATTATAGGTATCAACGGTGCAATATCATAAAACTCGAGGTTTGCCTCTACAACGAGATCAATGCAACCAGCAGCAAGGAGACAATATCCGTAACTATCAGCCCCAAACCTCACTAGATTCACTTTTTTTGACAATCTATTAAAGCCGGAGATTTCTTGATCTGATGTGAACATATCTGGGGTGGTGCTGCACAGTGTCGATTCCGCTAGTTGCCGGTAATCTCGCACAGATAAAGGGCGTTCTTCCTCAGGCCTTATCAATACAGACCCTTTATTGCTACCAAAAAAACAATCCCCCACGAATGGTTGACTCATTACCCCAAAGCAAGGTTTGCCTTCGTAGAGAAGACCAATCAAGGTACCCCAGGTCGGTAAGCCTGATATGTATGACCGAGTACCATCAATAGGATCAATTATCCATGTCCATTTACTGCTGCCTTTTCGTACTCCATGTTCCTCGCCCCAAATTCCATGCTCAGGAAATTTCGCTGAAATATTTTCAATCAGTAACGTCTCAAGATCTTTATCAATCCTTGTTACCGGGTCAAACTGATTGCCGTCCGCTTTATTCATTACTTGAGTGTCCCTTCGAAAGCCACGCAAAGAAACTACTTTTGCGAGAGAAACTAGTTCGAGAAAAAATAATTTTAGTTGATTTTCGTCCATAACTTTATGCCTTGAATCAGAACTCAGTTCTTTATGCTCTCATTAACACATAGCTTTTTCCAGCGAAGAAAGAATTAAAGCAATACTCGAAAATTATCTAATTTTTTTACAAACTGATATCATAGTAAAATAATGGTTACTTGAGTTTTATAAGTTTCACAATTTCCTAATACACGGATTAAAATGTATGATTGATTCTTTACATAATCGACTAGTAATAAAGCACCCTCTTGCAACGCTATTTTTTCTTGGATTAGTGCTCATTTATTTTAGTTTTGGCCTGAAAAACTTTAAACTTGACGCCTCCATGGACGCCCTGATACTCGAGAATGACGAAGACCTAAGCACCTTTCGTCAGATGATGATGCGTTACGAAGCAAAGGAATTTGTATTTGTTGCTTTAGAGTCACCTTTAGACGCCCTTCATAGAGACAATTTAATTTTAACACGGTCGTTACGAGATGAACTTAGCGCAATACCCCAAGTTTTAGATGTTATCTCCTTACTAGATGTCCCTTTAGTATCAAATAATCCAGATTCCTCACTTGCTGAGCTAGCGACTAATTTCAAGACCTTAAGAATGCCGGGTGTTAATCTGGAAATGGCGCGAAAAGAACTTACCGAAAGTCCGTTTTACAAGGATTTAGTTGTTAGCAGCGACGGTAACGTAACCTCACTAGCAATTTATTTTAAACCTCATCCAAAGTTACCTAGACTAAGAAAAACGAGAGACCAACTTCTTTATGACAAACTCGTCTATGGTTTAACCGATCAGCAAAAATTAGAACTAGAGTTACTCAGACCTAAATATGAAAAAGCAAAAGAAGAGGCTGAAGTCCAAATGCACTTAGCTCTTCAAAAAATTCGGGAGACAATCGGCAAATATCAAAATCAAAACGGCTCCAAGATATATCTAGGTGGACTGCCAATGATAGTAGACGACGTCTCATCTTATATTCAAAGCGACCTAGTAAACTTCGGCAGTGGGGTGTTTATTTTTCTTGTAATTATGTTAAGCGTAATTTTTCGGGAAGCTCGCTGGGTCCTTCTACCTTTTGCAAGCTGCTTTTACGCAGGCACAATTATGATAGGTCTTTTAGGCATAGTTGGGTGGAAGGTTACGGTAATATCTTCGAATTTCATTGCTCTTATGCTTATTATTACAATGTCAATGAATGTTCACCTAATTGTCCGATACAAAGAGTTGGTTCGTGATTTTCCCAATTTGACACAAAAAGATTTAGTAAGGAAAGTAGTACAGAAAATGGCACGACCTTGTTTTTACACTGCGATCACGACAATTATAGCATTCGCGTCTCTTGTAGTTGCGGATATAAAACCGGTAATTGATTTTGGTTGGATGATGACAATCGGGCTAATAGTCGTTTTCCTTACCTCATTTACTTTATTCCCCTGTCTATTGTTATTTAGCAAGAAGAAAGTCCCACAAAGTGATACTCCAAAAGTGAATTTTCAATTTACAAAAATTTTAGGAATTTTCACGGAGCGACATGGGAGGATGCTTCTAATAATCAGTTTTTCTTTAGCAATTTTAGGAATGCTCGGCATAAAACAACTAGAGGTTGAAAACAGTTTCATATCTTATTTTGATGATAAAACAGATATTTATAAAGGTCTTGCCCTAATTGACAAGAAACTTGGTGGAACCACTCCAATGGAAATTTTACTTAAGTTTCCTAAAGACATTAACGAAGCTATGTTACCTGAAAATGAGGACGATGATTTAGCGTTTTTGTTTGATGAAATTTCCGATGAGGGGGCAAATGATAAAAATCCAGAGTGCGTCAATACAACATGTGATGTATCTCGTACTTGGTTCACTGAACCTAAGATTAACCAAATTATTGCTGTTCACGACTACCTCGAGACAATACCAGAAATCGGTAAAGTAATGTCATTAGCATCAACAATCAAGGTCGCTGAATCAATAAAAGGTGCTCCTCTTGAATCGTTTGAGTTGAATATAGCGAATCAGAGGCTGCCCGCTGCCATACGCGAGCAGATCATTGACCCTTACGTTTCATTTGAAAACAATGAGGCTAGGATTAACGCAAGAGTTATAGATACATTTCCTGACTTAAAACGAAAATTACTGTTGAAGAAAATAGAGAATGAGTTGACGGCAAATGTTGGTCTGAAAAAGAGTGAGTTTGAAATTTCAGGTCTTATAGTATTGTACAATAACGTACTACAAAGCCTATTCACGTCTCAAATTTTAACTCTTGGAACGGTGATGCTCGGAATCATGATTACGCTCTTCGTTTTGTTCAAATCATTCACGGTAGCTGTGATAGGAATAATTCCGAACATTTTAGCTGCTTGCATTATCTTAGGAGTAATGGGGTGGCTCAAAGTTCCACTAGATATCATGACTATTACCATCGCTGCCATCACTATTGGAATCGCCGTAGATAATTGTATTCACTATCTTTACAGATTTAAGACTGAATTACCTAGACTTAAAGACCCCATTGCCACTATGCACTACTGTCACAACAATATAGCTAGGGCACTGTTTTATACAACCATAACAATTGTCTCTGGTTTCTCTATCCTCATCTTTTCTAATTTCATCCCCACGATTCTTTTTGGAATGTTAACTGCGCTTGCTATGGTTGTTGCCCTTTTAGCCGCGTTAACACTTATGCCGAAACTGATCCTAGAGCTTAGGCCATTCGAGAAAACCAGAATTGAAGACTTGTGAGGTTTTGACCTCGCCGAGGTGAGGCCTCACTCATTTGATGGAGTGATGCCGATACGGAGTTGCGGCAAGTATATCCAAGTTGTTGATTTAGGATTCTCTCTTCTTCATGAAAATCGTTACCTCTCCAACTTTGAAACCAAACTTCTTAATTTCAGAGCGATTCATCACGGCGTCAGCACCCAAGGGCCAAATCCAATCATCAAATTTAACTTTGAAATCCTTCCCTTTATAAGGAATCATCATTTTGTAAGTCCAAAAAACTGCGTCTCCTACAGTTTTACCTACTGCCTCTCCTAAGATATCATTCGCTGAACCAACGTAATTGCCATTCTCTAGCTTCCTGATTTTCCACACTCTTCGCTGTTTCTTTTCGGACTCATAGTACTCAAAGTGCTCATCGAGCGTGCCCGTTCCGTCCTGCCAAGTTCCAACGATATCGACATGAAATTTGGATAATACATTTCCTCCTCGGTCTTGAATTATGCCCCATGCGTCTATTTCTCCGCTGAAAAATTTTTCCAGTTGAAGTGTATTACCGGACGCTGAGGAGGCCGTTAT